>OEIU01000659.1_pt1 | contig 29803 bp, 32 predicted proteins | sample 1539221 | NCBI WGS metagenome assembly OEIU01 (sample SAMN03792071, study PRJEB22550) | activated sludge metagenome | feature: wastewater treatment plant; material: activated sludge; isolation source: Wastewater treatment plant of a petroleum refinery complex | place: Argentina: Zarate | collected...
GGTGGCGGCGCCGGCATGGGCGGCGCGATATTCAATCATCGTGGCTCACTGTCCATGATCAACGTGACGATGGTTGGCAACACCGCCATCGGTGGCGGCGGCAACATTAGCGGCAGCGGCCTTGGCGGCGCGATCTTCAATCTCAACGGCAGGGTCAACATTCTATATTCCACACTGGCGAACAATTCCGTCATCGGTAGCAACGGCAGCGCCGGTGCTGGCGATGCCACGGTCTATTCGCTGGCCTATGGCAACAAGATCGAAGATGGCTCGGCGAGTAACGCGACGCTGACTATCACCGACAGCATCGTCACCGGCACCACGGCCAGCAACAGCGCGGGCAACGACGATGTCGTTTCCCTCGAAGTCGATGGCGCCCAGACCAACACCGCCACCCTGACCTATACCGAAGCGAACCTGATCGGGCTGACTTCCGGCACGAGTTCCGGCCCCACGCCATCGACCACCGCGTCAAACCTCGGCGCGTTGTTCAACTACGGCGGCCCGACGCAGACCATGCGGCCAAACCTCGGCAGCCCGGCCATCAACGCGGTTGGTTGCACGAATGCACCGCCTACCGACCAGCGCGGCGTGACGCGGCCTCAGCCGTCAGGCGGCAACTGCGATATTGGCGCGGTGGAATTGAACGCGATCGAACTGGATCGCATCTTTGCCGACAACTTCAACGGGACGCCGACACCTTGATACGGAGCACCTACTCCACTCGACAAAACGCCGCCTTGAGGTAGCGCGACTCGGGCACGTGCGCCTGCCACGGATGATCGGGGCCGGCGCCGGATACCTTGATCACCTGCACAGTGCGATTGGCGTAGAACGCCGCGCGTCGCAGCATGTCGAGGAACTGCTCCTCGCTGACCAGGCCGGTGCACGAGCAGGTGAGGAACATGCCGCCGGGCTTGACCGCGCCGAGCGCGAGCTTGTTCATGTCGAGGTATTTCTTCAGCGCCGGAATCACCTGCTCGCGGTCGCGCGTCATCTTGGCTGGGTCGAGGATCACGACGTCGAATTTTTTGTCCGGATTGCTCGCCGTGTCGCGCAGCCACGCAAAGATATCGGCCTGGATGAATTTCACCCGCGCCTTGTTCAAGCGCGCATTCTGTTCGGCGATGCCGAGGATGTCTTCGTCCAAATCGATGCCGACCACTTCTTCCGCGCCGCCGCGCGCCTTGGCGTAGATACCGAAGCCGCCGGAATTGCAGCACAGGTCGAGCACGCGCTTGCCCGCACAGAACTCCGACAGGAACAGGCGATTGTCGCGCTGGTCGGCGAAGAAGCCGGTCTTGTGCTTGCTGCCGGGGGCGGCGTGGAATTGCACGCCGTGTTCGTGGATGACGCTGGGCTTGGGCGCCGGCGGATGCGCGAGATCGAAACTTTCCTGCTTCTGCACGTGGTCTTCGGCGAAGGCGTAGATGTCCGCGTCTGGAAAATGTTGCATCAGCACGCGCTTGATCAGCTCGCGTTGCTTGAAGAATCCGGCCGAGAAATATTCGACGACCAAAGTATTCGCGAAACGATCCACGACCAGACCGGAGAGTCCATCGCCTTCGGAATGGATCACGCGATACGCATCGGTGACGGCGTCGAGTTTGAGCACATCGCGACGCAGCGAAACCGCTTCGGAAATCTTGCGCGCGAAGAAGTCCTCGTCGACCGCTTCGTCGGGATTTTGCGTTAGCACGCGCAGCGCAATGCGCGAATGGCCGTTGTAGAAACCGCGTCCGCCAAACTCGCCGTTGCGATCGATGATGTCGACGATGCTGCCGGGCTTGGGCCGCGGATCGGGCTTTTCCACCATCTTCTGGAAAATCCACGGATGGTTGGAGCGGCGCTCGATCTTGAGGTGGACGACGGGGTTGCTGCTATTCATCTGCGCATGATAGCGCCTTGTGGCGCGCCGACCGCGCCCCCATGATTTCAAAAATGGACCTCGCCCCCGTTACCACTGAAGCGAACGCAACCGCCGTCGAACGCGACCGGAGCCGCGTGTTCTGGGCGGTGGTCGGTGCGACGGGTTTGGTTGCCGGCATCTGGCTGGCCTGGCTCGGCGCATTCGCGCTTGGCTGGGACATGGACGACCTCGGCATCCGTCCGCGCGATTTGCATGGGCTGATCGGCATTCTCACCGCGCCCTTCGTGCATGCCTCGTTCGAACATCTGATGTCGAACACGCTGCCGATGGGCCTGCTCGCCGCGCTGGCGCTGTACGCGTATCCGCGCGCCACACGCCTGGCGTTGCCATTTATCTGGATCGTGTCCGGCCTCGGCGTGTGGCTGTGGGCGCGGCCGTCGATCCACGTCGGCATCAGCGGCATCGCGCACGGCCTGATGTTCTATCTGTTCTTCATGGGCTTGCTGCGCCGCGATCGCCTCGGCATCGCGATCGCGCTGACCGTGTTCTTTCTTTACGGCGGAATGGTGATGACGGTGTTGCCGCGCGATCCGCAGGTGTCGTTCGAATATCACTTCTTCGGCGCGATGGCCGGCGCCATCGCGGCATTCGCGTGGCACAAGCGTGATCCGCAGCCGCCGCGCAAGCGCTACAGCTGGGAGATCGAGGAAGAAGAAGCGCAGCGCCAAGCGGCGGATCCGGAATTCGATTTGCCACGACCGGAAAACGTGCCGGTTCTCTGGGATGGCCCGCGCCAGTCCGTTGGCGGCGACAACGTGGTGCCGCTGCGCGCACGTCGCGACGACGGCGAAACCCTGCATTGACACGGTGCTAAGATTGTTGCCATGAACGCCCAGCCACGCCGCGTCGAACATCTGCAGACCGACAAGGGTTCCGTACCGGTCTACACGACGGCGGTCGTCGAACAACCGTGGGCGAGCTACTCCCGCGGCGACCACGCGACGTGGGCGCGGCTGTTCGAGCGCCAGCAGAAGATTCTCGTTGGCCGCGCCGCGCGCGAGTTCGGCACGAACTTGCAACGATTTGGCATGACACCGGACGCGATTCCGAAATTCGATGACTTGAATCGCGTGCTGAAAAAGACGACGGGCTGGGAGCTGATCGGTGTCGAAGGCCTGCTGCCGGAACTCACCTTTTTCAATCACCTCGCCAACCGGCGTTTTCCGGTGACCTGGTGGATCCGGCGCCCGGATCAGATCGATTACATCAGCGAACCGGATCTTTTCCACGACCTCTTCGGCCACGTGCCGCTGCTGTTGCAACCCGAGTTCGCCGATTACATGCAGGCCTACGGCGCCGGCGGCGTCAAGGCTCACGGCATCGGCGCGGATGCGCTGGCGAACCTGACGCGCCTGTACTGGTACACAGTCGAGTTCGGACTGATCAAGCAGGCCGACGGCTTGCGCATTTACGGTTCGGGCATAGTCAGTTCGAAGGGCGAATCGATTCATTGCCTGGAATCGGCCGCGCCGAACCGCATCGGTTTCGACCTGATGCGCATCATGCGCACGCGCTATCGCATCGACACCTACCAGAAAACCTATTTCGTCATCGACAGCTACCGCCAGTTGATGGACGCGACCGCGCCGGACTTCACCCCGTACTACGCGCAACTGGCTCAACAGGAATCCATTCCCGCCGGAATGGTTCTACAAAGCGACTTTGTATACAACCGCGGCAGTGGCGAGGGTTGGGCGCAAGACGGGGATATCTGATCCAACTCGTCGCGCGTGGCGGCGTCGATCGATTCCTTTACACGCCTCAGGGATTGCTGAAAACGACACCGTGCGGAATGGCGCTGCCCTGCCAACCATCTGGCCACGCACGCGTCATGTCGATCGTGGCCACATCGAACGTTAGTTTGCCGGAATGGCGATCGATCGTGGCGAAACGTACCCGGGTATTGAGTGCGCCATAACCGGTGATGGCCAGACGGTCCCCGCCCGGCTCCATCGCCAGCCAATGCGGATACTCATCCGCCGGCAGAAGAATGCGGTCGACCTCATGCGGATGTTCCGGATCGCGCATGTCGACACTGGCGATGGCGTGCCCGCTTTGCATCGTCTCCACAAGATAGTCACCAACGATCACCGGCACTTCGCAGGTGCGATAACCGAAGTCGTAGACATGTTGCAGCGAAGGGTTTTCGCTTGCCAGATCACGAACCACAAACAGGCCGCAGTTGAACGTCGGCACCACGACGGTCTTGCCGTCGGCCAACAGCCGAGGCTCCGATGCATCAGCCGCCGTATCGAAAATCCAGTCGGGAGCTTCAGGCAACTGCATGGTCTTGAGCAGCTTCAGGTCGGAGAGCCGCCACACCTGCGCAACATGACTGACTTGCGCCGCCATCATGTCAGCGCTACTGGTGACAACGCGATCCACTTTGGCATCGATAGCCAGGCTATACGGCCGAATGTTGGGATGTCCAGAGGCGGCCGCCGAAGCCGTCCTCACGACCTTGCCTTGCGGATCGTACTCGACCAGTCCACCGGCAGCCTTGTTGAATCCGCGGGAATACTGGAACGTCGCCAACGTGTCGCCGTTGGGAAGATACGCAAAAGAGTGCGGATAACCGTAGGCGCCGACGCTGCCGAATTTGCGCACCAGACGCGGATGCACGGGATCGTGAAGATCGAAGACGTAGGTGTCGTTTGCGAGCCAGTCGTTCGCGTACAACATATGGTCTGGCGGTTCCGCATAGTTCGTGTGATGAGCCTGCACTGCATCGCCGACCGGCAGCATCGCGACGAGTTTGCCGAACGCGGGACCCGGAGCAATGTCGAACACGGCGAGAAAATCCTTGCCCAATCCGAGTTTGCTGCGCCCCGCAGAAATATCGGCCGGTTTCATCATCATCGATACGGCTTGCGGGTGCCTGGCTTGCATCGCCCACACGAACAAGTAATGGCTGGAGCCCGACGCAACAGCCGCGATCAAGGGGAAAATCAGGCCCAGAAGCAAAAGGCAGAAGAAAATTGCCTTCTTCATCGCTCGTCTCCGCTATGGCCAACGGCCGAGAGTACCGCCGATCAATTTTCTTTCGGAATCGCCAACCGTGGCATGCCGTGCGCGTCGCGTTCCTCGGCGATGGTCGCGCGCGTGTCAAGCGGCGCGCGCGCGGCATCGGACAATGCCTGGGTCGATTCGCCGCGCGCGATGCGCAGCGCATTGCGATAACACACGGACGCATTCGCGGCATTGCCCTGCCCGTTCATGCATTCGCCGAGCGTTTCCCACAACGCCGCCGATGGCGCGTGCGCAAGGCCGTGTTCGAGGTACTCGCGCGCCTTGCCCCAGAGTTTTTCCTGCACGCACAACCGGCCAAGCGTGAGCAACAACGCGGGACTCTCCGGCTGCGCGGCGAGCCAGCCTTCGGCGCGTGCCAGGCGCGTATCCGCATGTGCGGGCCCGAGCTGGCCCCAGACGGCGACGAGCCGCTCGGACCACTGCTTGCGCAACGCGGATTCGATTTCGTCCATCGCCGCAAGCGGCTGGCCGAGCGTGGCGGCGCGGCGCACATAAGCGGCGATTGCTTCAGGCATGGCGCGTTGTGCGCGCGGAAGTCCAGACCACAGCGCATTCAGCGCTTCGGTGTCGGACGTGCCAGCCAATGCAGCGGCGAGCACGCGTGCGCGCAAGGCGGCCAGCGATTCCGGAGTCAGGGCGTCGGCGGATGCAAGCGCATCCACGGCACGCAGGGCGAGCGTGTTGTCGCCGTCGAGCAACGCCGCTTCGGCGAGCAGGCGCCAGCCGACCGGCGGCAGGGCGTTCTGGTCGGCGCGCGGCTTGAGCAAGGCAAGCGCGGCCTCGGCATTGCCGTGTTCGAGCAGGAACTGTGCGCGCAGCGCAAGCGCCGCGGCCGGCGCGTGTCTGGAGGCTTCGTCCAGCGCCGTCTCGGTGCGCTCGCTGTCGCCGCGCGCATGCGCGGCACGCGCGGTCGCGAGCAGGGCCGGCGCATGCAATTCGGAATACTGCGATGCCTTTTCGAGCGCCTGCAAGGCGCGGCGGTGATCGCCCTCCGCAAGCGCCGTCAGGCCGGCGGCGAAGCGCTTGCGGCTGCGCCTGCGGCTGCGCGATTGCCACGCGCGCACCGGCCAGCGCAGGCCGCGCCAAAGCAGGCTGAGCACGATCCACGTCGCCAGCAAGGCGAATACGGCGAATACCAGCGTGGTGTCGATGTGGGTATGGCCGATGCGGATCGAGAGCAATCCGGGATCGGCGGCGAGCGCCTGCCAGCCCCAGATTGCCGCGGCGGCGACGACCAGCAGAACGATAGCAATAATCCACAATTTCACTTTTTCACCTCGTTGTGCCGGTCCGCCGCCTTGGCCGCGGCGAGCGCGTGGGTGGCGCGCAGATTGCGCAGGTCCTTCAGCGCGACGCCAAGGATGGCCGGCGCCGGCGGCGCGAGTTGCGCCGTCGCCAGGGCGTCGAGTTCCTTTTGAAACGCAAGAGTCTGTGGCGCCTGGGCGTCGAACGCGGCGCCGGTTTGTGCGCGCGCTTCGGACACGGCTGCACGGAAGCCAGCGTCGTCACGGGCCAACGCAGCGGCCTGCGCGGCACGCAGATCGAGCTGGACCAGGTCGCGCGCCAACGCGGCATCACGCACCACGGTTTGCGCCTGTGCGGTGCTGGTGTCGCGGCGCACCTGCACGAACGTGCCGAACAGGCGAGCGAACGTGGATTCGTTGGCGTCGACCGGCGCGGATGGCAGGCGTGCGGCTTGCGGCAATCCGGGGACTTGGGCGCGCAGGCGCGACAGGCGCGTGGCCAGCGCGAACGGGTCGGCGGCGTGCAGGTCATTCAGCGCGGCGATCTCCCCGGCAATGCTCTGGCGCACGATGGAAAACGCCGCGTCGTCGACTTCGGCCAACGCGGTGTCGGCCGCGCGATAAGCGGCGATTGCCGCCGGCGCGTCGTGGAATAGCGTGAACCGTTCACCGCCTAGCGTCAGCAGCAACTCGGCTTCGTCCAGTGCCAACGCGTCGTGGCCCGACATGCGCAAATCGGCGAGATTGGCGACCGCGTCTTCGGCCAATTGTACGCGCTGGCCGAGCGCGATCAGCTGCTGGCGCACGGACGCATCGACCTTGTCGCCGTCGTCCAGGCGCGCGCGGAAGGCGTCGGCATTGCCGCGTACGCGCGCGACGGTGTGGCCGAGTTCATCGACCTGGGTTTGCAGGGCGGCGATTTGCGCCGCGGTATCGCGGTGCGGCGCGTAACGCCACCATGCGACCCCGCCCGCCACGACGATCAGCAGCAGCACAAGGATGACAAGCGGTGCGCGGCGGCGCGGGGTTTGAGATGTGGCGGGATCCGGTTCGTCCATGCGCCAATGCTAGCGCGAAATGCACATTTACAGGCGATGCAGTGCCAGCGCGGCGCATGCAGTGGTCAGTAAATCCGCCGGCGCCGCGCTCGCGGCGACATGCACGTTCGCGAACAGGCTGTCCCGCGCGATCGCGGCCAGGCGCTCGCTGCTGACCACGATTTCACCCGCCGCCAGGCGCGCAAACAGGTGCAAGGTCAACGTCGCGTGCAGGTTCGCGAGCGCTTCGGCGCTGGACACGAGCAGCAGCAGCGGCGCGGGGGCCTTTTCCAGCGCCGCGAGTTGGCGCGTCGAATACCGCGGCGCTTCGCGGTGATAGACGTCGATGCGCGTCAATTGCGCGCGCCGCTTGCGCAGCGCTTGGGTGAGCAATTCGCGGCCGCCCGGCGCGCCGATCAGAACCACGCGCCGGCCACGCAAGGATTGCAGGGCAGGCAACGCGAGCAGGCCTTCGCTGTCTTGGCGATCGCGTGGCCACGCCGCATCGCGGATGCCATGCCGGTGCAAGGCACGCGCGGTTGCGGCGCCGACTGCGCACACCTGCGTGGCGCGTGCAAAGCGCAATTTTGGATGCGCCGCAAACGCGAATTTCACCGCGGCTGGACTGACGAAAATGGCGACATCCGCCGAACGCGCGGCGACCAGCGCTGCGCGAATTGCGGCACGATCCGGCGCCGCGCGCAGCACGCTGCCGGGCAGGCCGATGGCAACGCCGCCGAGCGCGCGGATGCGCCGCCGCAAGGGCCCCGACGTTGCGGCCGGACGCGTCACGATCACACTCGCGCCGGCGAGCGGGCCGTTGTTTTCGATCAGTCGCGCCATGTGCATGGATGCATGCTAACCCATGCTTGCGCCTGTGCAATGAACTGGCCACACTGCGCGGCCATGTCTGACGCCCTGCACACACTCGAAGCCACCGTGCTCGCCGAAATTCCGCTGGCGCGCGCGATGCAACTGCGACTGCGCGACTACTCAGGCGATTGCCTGACCATCGCCGCGCCGCTCGCGCCGAACATCAACGACAAGGGCTGCGCGTTCGGCGGCAGCCTGGTCAGCCTGCTTACGCTCGCCGGCTGGGGATTGATCGTGCTGAGATTGCGCGAGCTCGATCGCAAATGCGATGTCTACGTGCAGGACAGCAGCGTGCGCTATTTCGCGCCAGTGTGGGACGATTTCACCGCACAGGCGCGACTTGCGCCGGGCGAATTCTGGGAAACATTCGCATCCGCTCTCGCTGCACGCGGACGCGCGCGCCTGAGCGTGGATGGTCGCGTTGCGCTGGCCGACGGAGCGGATGCGTGTACGTTGCAGGCGCGCTTTGTGGCGATCGCCAAATCCTGAAGTGTCCGGAATTTTGCGGCACAATGCCGCGATCGCCACCGGAGTTTCGATCATGCGCACAATTCTGCTCGCTTGCGGATTCGCCTTGCTGGCCGGCTGCGCGTCGATGACGGCGCAATCGGAAAGCCGCGCACTGGAGCTGACCCTGACTGCCTATGCCAATGCGATCCGCTGGGGCGACATCAATCAGGCCATTCCGTTCGTCGATCCGGAAACCTTGAAGAAGCACCCGCTGACCCAGCTCGACATCGACCGCTACAAGCAGGTGCATTTCGCGTCGTACATCGAGCAGCCGGTGGTGCCGGTCGGTCCCCACGAGGTGCGCCAGATCGTCAAGATCAGTCTGGTCAACGTCAACACCCAGGTCGAACGCGGCATCGTCGACAACCAGTTGTGGCGTTACGACGAGGGGAAGAAACACTGGCTGCTGGTCTCCGGATTACCCGATATTACCCAGCACGCGACGCCGTAAGCGCTGGCGCGCGCCGGCATGCTGCCGCATAATCCGCGGCCTTTCCCCGCACGTCCGCGCTCATGTCCCAGTTTTTGCAACGTCTGCCGGAGTTCCTCGGCCATCATCCGTTTCTCGCGCTCGCCCTGGCCGGCCTGATCGCGGCGATCATCGGCAATGAAATCGCGCGCCGTTTCCGCGGCTTCAAGGAATTGACCCCGGGTGCGCTGACCTTGTTGATCAACCGCGAAAGTCCCTTGCTGGTGGATGTTTCCAGCGTCGCCGATTTCGAGAAAGGTCACATTGCCGGCGCGCGCCATGTCGCGATGAGCCAGTTCGATCCGGAAAACAAGGATCTGGCCAAGGTCCGCGAAATGCCGGTGGCGCTGGTATGCAAGACCGGCGCGACGTCCGCGCAGGCGGCAGCACGTCTGGTCAAGGCCGGGTTCACCAAGGTTTTCGTGCTCGGTGGCGGCATGACCGCATGGCGCGAAGCGGCCCTGCCAACCGCGCGGGGCAACAAGTAAACGCGTGCTTTAGGTGCCCCGGCATGGGATAATCCGCGCCCTTTTACCATTCGCAACGCATTCCGGAGTTTTCCATGGCCGACGAAACCATCCCAGTCAACGCCACTGGCGCGCAACTGTCCTTGCAGAAGGTCTACATCAAGGACGCCTCGTTCGAGGTACCCGGCGCCCCGCACATCTTCCAGGAGCAGGGGCAGCCGCAGGTGCAGCTCAACCTGCAGCAGCAGGTCGGCACGCTCGACGAGAATGTCTACGAAGTCGTGCTCACCGTTACCGTGACCTGCAAGCTCGCGGACAAGACCGCGTACCTGGCCGAAGTGCAGCAGGCCGGTGTGTTCGGCCTGGCCGGTTTCGATCCGACCAACCGCGACATGGTGCTGGCCACGTTCTGCCCGAATGTGCTGTATCCGTATGCACGCTCGGCGGTGTCGAACATGATCCAGGACGGCGGCTTCCCGCCGTTCCTGTTGCAACCGATCAATTTCGAGGCGCTGTACGCCGAACAGATGCGCCGCACTGCGGAAGGCGCCCAGCCGAACGCGTGAGTAAGTTTTTTGCAATCGTCCATGATTGCGAAATTCCGGGATGAGTGAAAAGCCTTCCGTCGCCGTGCTCGGCGCGGGTTCGTGGGGCACGGCGCTGGCCGCCGTGCTCGCACGCAACGGCGTGCCGACCACGTTGTGGGGCCGCGACCCCAATTCAATCGCGCGCATGGCCGCGACGCGCCGCAACGCGCGCTATCTGCCCGATCTGGTATTGCCGTCCGCGCTGGCGTTGAGCGCCGACCTAGCCGCCACAGTACGCGCGGCGAATGTCGTGCTGATCGTGACCCCGAGTCACGCGTTCGCCAGCCTGCTCGACGACATCGCGCCACATTTTCCGCACGGCGCGGGATTGGCATGGGCGACGAAAGGCTTCGATCCGCCGAGCGGCCGCTTCCTGCATGAAATCGCGGCGCAGCGCCTGCCCGGCGCGCCGGCCGCGATCGTCACCGGGCCTTCGTTCGCGCGCGAAGTCGCGCAGGGTTTGCCGACTGCGGTGACCGTGCATTCGACGAATGCGGATTTCGCGCAGGCTGTCGCCAATCTTTTGCACGCGCCACACTTTCGCGCCTACACCGGCGCGGACATGATCGGCGCGGAACTTGGCGGGGCGATGAAGAATGTTCTCGCCGTGGCGACCGGCGTCGCCGATGGCATGAACCTGGGATTGAATGCGCGCGCCGGATTGATCACGCGCGGCCTCAACGAAATGCTGCGCCTCGGCGCCGCGCTCGGCGCGCGCGCAGAAACCTTGATGGGACTGGCCGGACTCGGCGATCTGGTCCTGACCTGCACCGGCGACTTGTCGCGCAACCGCCGTCTCGGGCTCGCGCTCGGGTGCGGCGTGGGCCTTGCGCAGGCGGGTTCCGGAATTTGGCCGGCCGGGGGAAGCGGGGAAAACCCCGACACCCTCCGGCGCCCGGCCGAGGGGGACCCCCCCCGTCTTCCCATCGCAACCGGCGTGCAGCGCGTGCTGCGCGAAGAAATCACCCCGGCCGAAGGCTTGCGCGAGCTGCTCGCGCGCGAGCAGAAGCCCGAGTACACGCAACGATTCCTTCAGAATTAGTCAGACGTCGTCGACGATCAGCGCCGTCTGCGTCAATGCGCGCCATAGTCCCGGCAATTTGAATCCCTCGCGGATCAGTCGCCACGAGATCATCGCGGTGATGCGGCTGACGTCGCGAAAAGGCCGGAAGTGGCTGGCGCGACGGTCGTCCGCGTAACGCGCCATGATCGGCACCGACACCGTGTGCATGCCGCGACGCGCGGCTTCGATCAGGATTTCGCTCTCGAACACAAAGCCCCCGTGCGGCAGGGTCAACGCCAGTTCCACCGCCGCGCGCGGGTAGTAGCGTTGGCCGCTTTGCGAATCGGCCACGCGCGCTCCGCAGGCCCATGACACCCAAAAATCGGCCTGGCGGTTGCCGAAGCGGTTCTTGCCCGGCGTGGCATTGCGACCAAGCAGACGCGCGCCGATTACGATGCGGCCCGGATATTTTTTCGCCGCTGCCAGCAGGCGCGGCAGGTCTTCGCCAGCGTGCTGGCCGTCGCCGTCCATCGTCAGCACGCCTTCGGCGCCGAGTTCAAGCGCGCGCCGGAATCCGTCCTGCAAGGCGCTAGCCTTGCCCTGCGGCGAAGCGTGGCGGATGCATTCCACCGGCAAGTCGGCGATGGCCGCGCCGGTGCCGTCGCTGGAGCCGTCGTCCACAATGATCACTTTTCCACAATGTGCCAACGCGTCCTGCGCCACGGCGCGGATTGCGCGTTCCTCGTTCAGCGCCGGAATTACCACCACGCTGCGATCCCCAGATTCGGTCAAAACGAAATCTCCATGTCCAGTGAATATGCAGGCCCGGCGGCCACCTGCAACCGGCACGATTCGCGTCGCGCAAGCGCGGCCAGCAGCGGCAGGCAGGCGGCGGCGGGATTGCCGCTGGCGCTAGCGTGCAGGAGCGGCGGCGCGGACGCAACCTCGCCCACATGCATGTGCAGGCGCGCGAGCGCGCGCGACGATTGCGGTGCCAGCACGAGGGCCACTGCAAATGCGCGGCGACTGGGGATGATCTCGCGCAAGCGCCCGCAGGTGGCGACATCGCTGGCGACGAGCAACACGGGTTCGGATTCGACGTGCGCGCGCACCGCTGCTTCGAGCAGGCCCGAGCCAAAGCTCGCCGCGCCCGCGCTGACCGCGGTCGAAGCACGCATGCAGCCGCCGGCAATGGTCCAGTACCCCGCCGGCGCGTTGTGCACCGAATTGTGGAATTTCGTCGGCGACACCTCGTTCGGCGCACGCGCCAGCGTCGCGCACAAGTAGTCGTTGATCGCGATATCGCCATAGGCAGAAACGAACACATGCGCAAGATCGCCTGGATCTCGCCTCGCCATCGCGCAGGCCTGTTGCGCCGCTTCCACTGCAATCAACACGGACTCCGGCGCACGCCGGCGCTCACCCGCGGGCAGGATCGCCGCTGGCGGGCGCGCCACGGGATCGACCGCGACTTTCGCGCCATCCCCCAGTGCAGCGCGCGCCGACGGCCAGTCCGGAAATTCCGGCGACCACACGCCAATGCCTTCGATGCCGATCGCCAGCGCCGGATTCATGCATCCCCCGCCGCGAAGGCGAGGCAACAGTTGTTGCCGCCGAAGCCGAACGAATTGGACAGCGCCACACGCACATCGCGCTGCGCGTTGTCGATGCGGATCTGCGGGCCGCACGCCGGATCGAGCGCACGTGCGTTCAGCGTACCCGGGGCGAATCCACGCTCGATCGCGAGCAACGCAACGCAGGCCTCGGTGATGCCGGCCGCGCCCAGCGTGTGCCCGGTCCAGCCCTTGGTGGAACTTGCGAACGTGGTGGCGGGAAACATCCGCGCGATCAATGCCGCTTCCACTTCGTCGTTCTGCCGGCTCGCGGTGCCGTGCAGGTTGATGTAATCGACATCTTGCGCGCGCAAACCGGCCCGTGTTAGCGCTTCGCGCAGCGCGCGTTCGGCGCCCAGGCCTTGCGGATGCGGCGCCGACATGTGGTAGGCGTCGGCAGATTCGCCGCAGCCGACCAGGCGCGGTGCGGATGTGTCCACTTGACCATTTTCGAGCAGGGCGAATCCGGCCGCCTCGCCAAGCGACAGGCCGCGGCGATCCGCGTCGAAAGGACGGCACGGCTCGGGTGACACCAGCTCCAGCGCGTTGAATCCGTACAACACGCTGCCGCACAGCGTATCGACGCCACCGACGATGGCGGCATCCGCAAATCCGGCACGCAGCAGGCGTTGCGCGCTAGCGAAAACCTTGGCACTGGACGAGCACGCGGTGGCGATGGTGAAGCACGGCCCGGACACGCCCAGCGCCTGCTGCACGAAGGCGCCGAGCGCATGTGGCTCGTGTACGCTACGCGCGCGCTGCGCCGCCGTGAAGCGCCCGTCCGCATCGAGCGTTCGGTACGCGCGTTCGGTTTCGCCGATACTCGACGTCGAGGTGCCGAGGATCAGGGCCACGCGCGAAGCACCGTAACGTTCGATTGCCGACAGCGCGCGCTCGCGGAATCCGTCGGTGTTCAGCGCCATCCAGGCAAGGCGATGGTTGCGTGACTCCCAGTGCGTCCACGCGCGCGGGAGCGGCGCATCCTCGATGCCATCGACACGGCCGATCCAGCAAGGCAGCGGATATTGGACAAGATCATTTTCACGCAACCCGGACTTGCGCTCGGCCAGTGCGCGTGCGAGCGCCGCGCGACCGCGACCGGCGGCGCAGGTGACGGTATGGGCGGTAACGGCGAGTGGAGCGGATTCGGCAGACAAGCGCGCGCGAAGATCGATAACGGCGCGAAAGTATAGCAATGCCCGGCGATGCGTTTGCTACCATTGGCGTCGGCACGCGAGATTGGCGTGCCAGGGACTTAACTACCTGCATCGGGAGATTTCCATGTTGCGTTCGCGTTTGTCGTTGCTCTGGTTGGTGCCGGCACTGATGCTGCTGATGGCGTTCCGGCAAGTGCCATTGCAAGACCCCGCACCACTCGCCGTGCCGGCCAAGTTGACCGTCACGCAAGTTGCCAAAGCCGTCAAACAGGCCTTGGTGAAGCGCGAGTGGCTGATCAACTCCGATCAGCCCGGCAAGCTGACGGCAACGTATGCGCGCCGCGATTTCAGCGTGCAGATCGGCATCACCTACGATCGCCAGCAAGTGCAGATCACCTACCTCGGCAGCAGTAACCTCAAGTACGAAGTCAAAAACGGCCAGCGCTGGATTCACAAGAATTACCAAAGCTGGATCCAGAACCTGGAAACCGACATCAGCGGCAACATGGCGATGGAAAACTTCTGAGCGTATTGCGATGACCGCGCCGCGCGATGCCGTGGAAATGTACTTGCGTGGTTTGCAGGACCACATCTGCGCTGCGCTGGAAACCGCGGACGGCGGCGCGCGATTCGTCGACGATGCCTGGACGCGACCGCACGCACAAGCGGGCTTGCGAGGCGGTGGTTGCACGCGCGTGCTCAAGGATGGCAGCGTGTTCGAACAGGCCGGCGTGAATTTTTCCCACGTTGAAGGCACGCGCTTGCCGCCTGCAGCGACCGCGCAGCGCCCGCAGCTCGCCGGCGCGGCATGGACGGCACTGGGCGTGTCGCTGGTGCTGCATCCGCGCAATCCGTATGTGCCAACCACGCACATGAACGTGCGTTGGTTCGAGGCGCGTCCCGTGGACGCCGACCCAATATGGTGGTTCGGCGGCGGTTTCGACCTGACCCCGTTTTATCCATTCGATTCGGATGTCGTGCATTGGCACACGGTGGCGCGCGATCTGTGCCAGCCCTTCGGCGCAGACGTCTACGCGAAATACAAGAAGTGGTGCGACGATTATTTCTTCCTCAAGCATCGTAACGAGACGCGTGGGGTTGGAGGCTTGTTCTTTGACGATCTGAACGAATGGGGCTTCGAGCGCTGCTTTGCGTTCCAACAAGCGGTCGGAAATGGTTTTCTCGATGCGTATCTGCCGATCCTCGAACAGCGAAAGGCTACGCCGTACGTCGAACGCGAGCGCGAATTCCAGTTGTACCGCCGTGGTCGCTACGTCGAGTTCAACCTTGTTTACGACCGCGGTACCTTGTTCGGGCTACAATCCGGCGGACGCGCGGAATCCATATTGATGAGCCTGCCGCCGCGTGTGCGCTTCGAATACGAATACGCGCCAGAACCTGATTCGCCGGAAGCGCGGCTTGCGGAGTATCTCAAGCCGCGCGAGTGGATTTAGGCCGCCGCTTTTTCCTGCGTGTGAAACTGTTCTGCCTCGGTCGAGCCTTTCAACGCGACCGTGGAAGCATTGCTGCCCTGGATCGTCTGCGTGACCGTGTCGAAATAGCCAGTGCCGACTTCGCGCTGATGCTTGACCGCGGTGAAGCCGCGTTCGGCGGCGGCGAATTCGGCTTCCTGCAATTCGACGAAGGCGCTCATCTGCCGGCGCGCGTAACCGTGGGCGAGGTTGAACATCGAATAGTTGAGCGCGTGGAATCCGGCCAGTGTGATGAACTGGAACTTGTAGCCCATCGCCGCGAGTTCGCGCTGGAACTTCGCGATGGTCGCATCGTCGAGATTCTTCTTCCAGTTGAATGACGGCGAGCAGTTGTAGGCGAGCAGCTTGCCCGGATATTTCGCATGTACGCCTTCTGCAAAAGCGCGCGCGAACTTGAGATCCGGCTTGCCGGTTTCGCACCAAACCAGGTCTGCGTACGGTGCATAGGCGACGCCACGCGAGATCGCCTGATCCAGTCCGTTGCGCGTCTTGTAGAAACCTTCGACCGTGCGCTCGCCGGTGATGAAGGGCGCATCGTTGGCGTCGATGTCGGAGGTGAGCAGGTCGGCAGCTTCCGCGTCCGTGCGCGCCACGAGCAGGGTCGGCACGCCGCAGACGTCCGCCGCCAGGCGCGCGGCGGCGAGCTTGTCGACGGCCTCGCGCGTGGGCACCAACACCTTGCCGCCCATGTGGCCGCACTTCTTCACGCTCGCGAGCTGATCCTCGAAGTGCACGCCGGCAGCGCCCGCTTCGATCATCGCCTTCATCAGCTCGAACGCGTTGAGCACGCCGCCGAATCCGGCCTCGGCATCGGCGACGATGGGTTGCAGGAAATCGACGCTGTCGTCGCCTTCGGCGTGATTGAGTTGATCGGCGCGCAGCAGCGCGTTGTTGATCCGACGCACCACCGCCGGCACCGAGTCGGCCGGGTACAGGGACTGATCCGGATACATCTGTCCGGCCAGGTTCGCATCTGCCGCCACCTGCCAGCCGGACAGATAGATCGCCTTCAATCCGGCCTTGACCTGCTGCATCGCCTGATTGCCGGTGAGCGCGCCGAGCGCATTGACGAAATCCTCGTTGTACAGCGATTTCCACAATTTCTCCGCACCCAGTCGTGCCAGTGAATGCTCGACATGCACGGTGCCGCGCAGACGCACCACATCTTCGGCGGTGTAGGCGCGCTTGACGCCGTTCCAGCGCGGGTTGTTCTGCCAGTCGATCTTGATCTGTTCGGCGCTGGGCAAGGTGTTCTTCATGGCAATCCTCGAATTTGGAAGGGGTTTGAGGGCTTGAGACGGTGGCTAGATCGGCGATCGACCGTGACAGCAGACTAGACTTGGAAATATAGATTTGACAATCTGAATGTTTCAATCTATACGTTTGATATTGTCAAATATCTTGTATCTCATTGAATAAAATGGCGCTGAAGTCGAACAGACGTACGCAATCGGGCAAAATATCGCCGCGCAAACGGCCGGTGGTGGCAAAAGCCTCCGCCACCGCCGTGGTCCGCCACTATTACAAAGGCAACCGGCTCAAACAGCTACGCGCTTTTTGCTATGCGGTGAAGTTCGGCACGGTCGCGCGGGCGGCCGAAGCGCTGTTCTTGTCGGCATCGTCGGCAAGCTTGCAGCTATCCGCACTGGAAAAGGAGCTTGGCGCGCGCCTGCTCGAGCGCACGCGTCCGCGTCTGGCGCTGACGCGCGAAGGCCAGGTGCTCTACGACCTTGCGCGCCCGCTGATCGAGGGCATGGAATCGCTGGACCAGCAGTTTCGCGCGCAGCGCACGGGGCTGGATTCTGGAGCGGTCACCGTCGCCGCGGGCGCATCGACGATCCAGTACCTGCTGCCGCCGCTAGTGCGCGAATTCCGCGAGCGCAGTCCGCAGGTGCGCCTGCAACTGGCCAACGTCACCGGCAAGGATGGTCTCGCGTTGCTGCGGTCCGACCAGGCCGATTTCGCGGTCGGATCGATGCTCGACGTGCCACACGATCTGTCCTACGAGCCGGTGCATTGGTTTGATCCGATGTTGATCCTGCCGCCGGATCACCCGCTCGCGGCCAAGCGAGAGATCGCACTGGAGGACTTGTCCCCTTACGGTTTGATCCTGCCGCCACAGCGCCTGACCACATATCGCATGGTCGACCTCGTGTTCCAGCAGCGCCGCGTGCCGTATCAGGTCGCGATCGAAGTCGGCGGCTGGGAAGTGATCAAGCAATACGTGGCGATGGGGCTGGGTATTTCCATCGTCACCGGCATCTGCATCCAGCCCGAGGACGAGACGCGCCTCGCCGTACGCAACATGCGTCGCTATTTTCCGCAGCGCAGCTACGGCGTCGTCGTGCGCAAGGGCAAATACCTGTCGCCACAGGCGCGCGCGTTCGTGGACCTGATCAAGCCGGGAATGTTCGCGCGCGGCGATTACTACGAGTCGGGGCACTCGGAACGTTAGGAATCCCGAACAGCCTGCTGCGCTCGACATCTCGCGCGACGGCTCTTCGGTGGTTCCTAGACCGTCCCGCGATTCTTGCCCATCCACGGTTTGTAGAATTCGCGAATCTTCGCCATGTCGGCATCCAGATCATCGCTCGGGTACATCAGTGGGCCAAGCCCGATGGTCTTTTCCGGATAGTGGAAATACACCGGCAGGATCGGCACGTTCGCTGCGCGTGCGATGCGCCAGAATCCACTTTTCCACTCTTTCACTTTTTTGCGCGTGCCTTCCGGCGCGACGGCAAGCCAGAGTTTTTCGTTCTGCGCAAACATCGCGGCCATGTCCGTGACTACGTTTTGCGCATGCCGGCGATCGATGGCAATGCCGCCGAAACCGCGCAGGATCGGTCCCAGCGGCCAGAAGAACGCTTCGCGCTTGCCGATGAAACGGATATTCAGGCGCATGCCGATCTTGACCAACAGGCCCCAGATCACGTCCCAGTTGCTCGAATGCGGCGCGGCGATGGCGACGAGTTTTGGCACATCCGGAAACTCGCCCACGATGCGCCAGCCGCAACGCACAAACAGCCAGCGGCACAAGGCGCCAGCACTTGACGGTGGATACTGCGGCATCTGCGATGGTGCGGTCGGGAAAACAGACGCGCTCATTCGCGATCCCACGATTTGCTGCGACCCTGCTTGTGTTGCGCGCGCTTTTTCTTCGAAGCGATGCGCCGCTCTTTCGATGCGCGCGTCGGCTTGGTCGCCACGCGCTTCTTCGGCACGTGCAGCGCCGCGCGCACGATCTCGGCCAGTCGCTCGCGTGCATCCTCGCGATTCTTGGCCTGATCGCGAAAGCGATTGGCCTGGATCACCAGTACGCCATCGGCGGTGAGTCGACGATCGCGGCGCGCGAGCAGGCGCGCGCGCACGGGTTCGGGCAGCGACGGCGAATGCGCAACGTCGAAGCGCAATTCCACCGCACTCGCCACCTTGTTCACGTTCTGGCCGCCGGGGCCCGAGGCACGAATGAAGGATTCGGACAGCTCCGAATCGGGAATGCGCAGCGATGCGGAAACCTCGAGCATCGCTAGTCTCTGAAATTCTCGAACTGCAACGGCATCTTGATATCCGCCGCCGCGCGCAACAGCGCCATCGCAGTTTGCAGGTCGTCGCGCTTCTTGCCGCTCACACGCAGTTTGTCGCCCTGGATCTGCGTCTCGACCTTGAGCTTGGCGTCCTTGATGCGCTTGACGATGTCCTTGGCCAGCGGCTGGTCGATGCCTTGTTTGAGCGTCACGTTTTGCCGCGCCGTGGACAAGTTGAGTTCCGGATCGGCGATATCGGCGCAGCGGATATCGATGTGTCGGCTGGCAAGGCGTTGTTTGAGGATTTCCAGCATCTGCTTGAGCTGGAATTCGGCCTGCGCCTTGAGCACGACCGTGGATTCGCCCTCGCGTTCGAACACCGCATCGGTGCCCTTGAAATCGAAACGGTTGGACAGCTCGCGCGTAGCCTGATCGACGGCGTTGGTCAGCTCGTGCAGATCGAGTTTGGAAACGATGTCGAATGATGGCATGGCAATCCCCTTGTCGTACGATTCTAGCAGTTGAGCGCGCCCGCCCAATCGAACCGCTCAAGCACACGTTGCCACGCCGCATCGAGCGGCGCTTGCAGGCACAAGCGTTCGCCGCCACGCGGATGCGCGAACTCGATGCGCCAGGCATGCAGCAGCATGCGGTGCATGCCGAAATGGATGCGCCAAAGCCTATTGTGATCGCCGCGTCCGTGGCTGGTGTCGCCGACGATGTGATGCGAGACGTGGTGGAAGTGTTTGCGAATCTGCCGATAGCGCCCGGTTTCGGGCGAGGCTTCGACCAGTGCGTAACGCTGCTCGGGATAGCGGCCCATTTCGATCGGCACGGTCGTCGTCGACAGCGTGCGCCAGCGCGTGAGCGCCTGCTTGCGTGGGCCGTGTTCGCGCACGCCGGGCAACGGATGGTCGATGACACCTTCCGCATCCGGCCAGCCGCGAACCACGGCGAGATATTTCTTCGCCACTTCGCGTGCCATGAAGGCGCGACCGATCTCGCCCGCGACCTCGCGCGACTTCGCCAGCAGCAACACGCCCGACGTCGCGCGGTCAAGGCGGTGCGCCAGATACAGATTCCCGCCGTACTGCTCCTTGATCCGGTCGAGCAAAAAATCGGTTTCGTCGTTCGCGATCTTGCTGCGATGCACGAGCAGCCCGGCCGGCTTGTTCACCGCCAGCAGGTCGGCGTCTTCGTGGATGATGTCTATCAACCCGCCCGCCGCCAAACCACCACAAACCCCACCGCACTGACCACCAGCGCAATCCACGCGGACACGGGAATATGCAGCCACTGCGCACTGTGGCCATCGAAGGCATAAAGCAGAGCAGCGCTCAACAGTGAGGCAGCAGCAAGCGGCAGTACGGCGAGTTGACGGCGTTGCGCGCGCGCGAGGCGTTCGCGTTGTTCGAGTTCCGCGTTGCGCGTCGCATCGAAATCGCCAGCCGCGGCTTTCTTGAGGAACGTGTGCACGAGTTGCGTCATTTCCGGCGCGGCGGCGATCCATTCCGGCATGCGTTCACGGATCTTGCGCAGGATGCGGCGCGGGCTACGGCGCTCGCGCAAAATCTGCGCAAGCACGGGTTTGGCCGTGGCCCAGATGTCGATCTGCGGATGCAGCGAGCGACCGATGCCTTCGATGTTGAGCAGGGTCTTCTGCAGCAGGATCAGTTGCGGTTGCAGGGTGAGCTGGTAGCGGCGCGCGACGGAAAAAAGTTTCGCCACAACCTCGGCCAGCGATATTTCCGCCAGCGGGCGTGTGAAGTAGGGCTCGCACACCGTGCGCACCGCGGCTTCGAGTTCATCCACGCGCGCCGTTGCCGGAATCCAGCCGGCAGCGATGTGCAGGGTCGCAATACGCCGGTAGTCGCGCTCGAACATCGCCATGAAATTCTCGGCGAGCCAATATTGATCGCGCTCGGGCAGCGAGCCCATGATGCCGAAATCCAGCGCGATGAAGCGCGGATTCTGCTTGCGCGTCGCGTCCACCCAGATGTTGCCCGGATGTGCATCGGCGTGAAAGAAGTTGTCGCGAAAGACTTGCGTGTAGAACAGGCGCACGCCTTTTTCCGCGAGCGCTATGCGGTCGATGCCCGCGGCGTCGAGCGCGGCGAGATCGTCCACCGCAATGCCGCGCACACGTTCGAGCGTGAGCACGGACTCGGCGCTGTGCGACCAGAAAACTTCCGGCACGACGAGATCGTCGCCGCCCATGAAATTGCGCCTCAGCAGCGAGGCATTCGCGCCTTCGCGTTGCAGGTCGAGCTCGTTGATGAGCGTGGTTTCGATTTCGGTGACGATGTCGCGCGGGCGAATCTTGTCCGCAGCCGGATGCCAGCGCTGCGCAAGCTCGCCGAGCGCGCGCAGCAGCGCGATGTCGTCAGCGATTTTTTCGTGGATGCGCGGGCGCAGGACCTTGACCACCACTTCTTTTCCTTCCCCTGCTTGCGGGGGAAGGTGGCCCGCAGGGCCGGAAGGGGGTAGATGCAACTGCGCGGCATGCACCTGTGCGATTGAAGCCGAGGCGAGCGGGGTCTCGTCGAAGGATTTATACAATGTCGCAATCGGCGCGCCGAGTGCGGCTTCGATCATCGCGCGTGCTTGCGCACCGGGAAACGGCGGCACGCGATCCTGCAACAGCGCGAGTTCGTCCGCGACGTCGGCGGGCAGCAAGTCGCGGCGCGTGGAAAGAATCTGCCCGGCCTTGACGAAGATGGGCCCCAGTTCGATCAGCGCCTCGCGCAGGCGCGCGCCTCTAGGCAGTTGCGCAACGTCCGCACGCGGACGCGGTAGCAACGGACGCAGCCAGCGGATTGGGCGATACAGATGCGCGCCTTCGACGAGATCGTCCAGGCGATAGCGCACCAGGGTCGCAGCGATGCGCAGCAGGCGCGGGATTTGGCGCAGCGGCGTCATGCGCGCGCGCCGATGCGGGCAATGCGCGCTTCGAGTCGATCCGTGCGTTCGCGCAAGGCATCCACATCGTCGAGGAATTGTTCCATCTCGGCGGGCGCGATCAGATCGCGGGTTTCTTCGCGCAGGAATTCGGCAGTGTCCTGTGCCAGCGCCTGTGCGGACTCACGCACATGGGCGAACGCACCGCGGAGCGCGCGCGCCAGCGCGACGCCAAGTACGTCGCCGAAGGTTTTAGCGAAAGCTTCCTCGAAGTCGGGACGAAATTCTCGCGCGGCTTTTTCCAGCAGGCGCGCCAGTTGCGCGTCACCGGAAATCTCCACCTTGCCCGGCGGCAGTGGCGTGTCATCGCCGCGGCGCAACGCAAACGCGAGCAGGCTCGCCGGCGCAGCGCGCACATTCAGATCGGGTGCGCTTTCCAAATGCGGGCCGACGCGCAGTTTGCCCTCGCGCACGGCGATGGCGAGCGCGAGATTCATGCCGCGCAGTTCGACGCCGATACGCCGGCCTTCGAGCGTGGCGAGGTTTGTCCCGGATTCCGGATCGAGCGCGAGCGCGCGGTTCAACGCGCCTTCGAGAAGGGCGCCGAAGCGGGACAGCAGGGGATTGGGTTGGCGAGCAGCGTCGGTCACGCCGCAATTCTATCCGGTCTGGGAGTGGGGTCGGATACCGTTAATTCGCAAATTAACGGTATCCGACCCCTTTTCCTTGCAGACGCTCGCGCGTCAGATGTTGCGCCACCCGCGCCATGCCTTCTGCCAGGCTTACGCGCGGCGAATAGCCAAGATCGCGGCGTGCGGCGGAAATATCGAACCACGACGCGGTGGACATGCGATCGACGACGAAACGCGTCAGCGGCGGCGACTTCTGGATGCCCAAGGCGCCATACGCGCCTTCGAAGGCATTCGCCAAAAAGCGCAGCGGCGCTTCCGGCAGGCGCCGCGTCTCCGGCGGGAAGCCGCCGGCATTGAGCCAGCCGTTGAGCAGGTCTTCGTTGAACACCGGCTCGCCCTGACTGATGAAGTATTTCTTGCCCGCGATGGGCGACCCGACGCCGAGCTTTTCCAGCGCAAGGACGTGCGCATCGGCAGCGTTGTCGATGTAGATCGTGTCGATTTTTTTCGGCGTCTTGCCGATGAAGCGCAGGCGTCCCGCGCGTGCGCGCGTGAGGACCGCCGGCAGGAAAGTCGGATCGTCCGGACCCCACACGATCTGTGGCCGCAGCGCAACCGTGGCGAGCAGTGGACCATTCGCCGCCAGTACGTGCTGTTCGGCCAGCGCCTTGGTGTGCGCGTAGGCATTCATGAACGGTTGCGCGTAGGGCGCGGATTCGGTGATGCCTTCCTGATCGGTGCCGTTCTGCACCACGCTCGGGCTCGACGTGAACACGAGTTTGCCGATCTCGTTCAACTCGCAGGCGGCGAGCACGTTGTCGGTGCCGCGCACATTGGTTTCGTAGAAATCCTCGAGCGGACCCCAGGGCGCGACCTTGGCCGCGCAATGCACGATTGCGTCTACGCCTTTGCTGGACTCGATGACCAATTCCATACTCGCGATGTCGCCGAGGCGCTGCTCGACGCCGAGCGCATCCAGTGCCGCATGCCGGTTGCGGCTGAACGAGCGCACGACGTGTCCGGCCGCCGCGATCTGTTTGCAGATCGCGCTGCCCAAAAATCCGCCACCACCGGTTACCAGAACTTTCATCGGGCGGATTGTAGCGATTCTCTTGGCGCGCGGGCGTGATCCACCTCGCAGCGCGCTAAACTGACTGCGGTCAGGAGAAAATCGATGCAACGCATCCTCGTAACCGGCACCAACCGCGGCCTCGGCCTCGAATTCGTCCGCCAGTTGCTCGCGCGCGGCGACCGCGTCATCGCTACCTGCAGGCATCCGGGAAAAGCGTTGGCGTTGACGGAATTGGCCGCAGCTTATCCGGGGCATTTGCACGTGCTGCCACTGGATCTGGGCAGCGAACGTTCCATCGCCGAAGCCGTACTCGAAACGATGGCGTTGACCGACGCGCTTGATGCGCTGATCAACAATGCCGGCATGCTGGTTTCCGGCGAGCGCTTCGGCGCGATCGCGCACAAATCGCTGGTCGACAGTTTCGCCGCGAATGGCGCAGGGCCGGTGTTGCTGACGCAGGCGTTGAGTCCATTGCTGGAAAAGGGAATGGATCCCAGGGTATTGAGCATCACCTCGCGGCTCGGCTCGATCGGCGGCACGACCGCGTTCGGCACGCCGAGTTATGCGATGAGCAAAGCCGCGCTGAACATGGCCACGCGCCAGCTCGCCGCAGCGCTCGCGCCCAGAAACATCACCGTGTTCTGCGCCAGTCCCGGCTGGGTGAAAACCGACATGGGCGGCGACAACGCGCCGCTGTCGGCGCACGATTCGGTGGCTGGGCTGATTCGCGTGCTTGATGCGGCCACGTCAGACACGGCAGGACGCTTTCTGGATCACACCGGCAAGGAGATTGCGTGGTGAGTGGTCGCGCTTGATTCGTCCAACAGGAATTTCAGCACGCGCACATTGAATTCATCGATCGCATCGAACGGCGTGCCGTGGCGCGAGCCTTCGATCACAACGAATTCGGCATTCTGGAATCGCGCGGCCTCAGTGCGCTTTTCCGTCAGTGGCGTGTAGTCGAATTCCGCAGCGAGGATCTGCACCGGGCAGGCGATGGCGTGGACGCGTTCGAGCGCGCTCCAGCCGATCAAAGCGTGGATGGTGGCGAGATAGGCCGTTTTCGGATTCGCGCCGACCACATCGATCACGCGCTGGCGCTTGGGCGCCTGGTCCTCGTGCGGGAACAGGCGGTTGGCGATGAGTTTCGCGGTGCGGCGCAGGCCAAGCAAATGCACCAGCGCAACTTGCATGCGCGCTTCCAGCCATTTGCGCGGCGTGTCGGTGCGGTAGTTGGCGAGCGCGTTGCACAGTACAAGTTTCGACACGCGATCCGGTTGCGACAACGCCATCTCCTGCGCAACTGCACCGCCGAGCGAGAAGCCGAGGATGTTTGCGGAGTACACGCCGAGCACATCGAGCAACGCCCACAAATCTTGCGCGAATTGCGCGATGGAATATGGTCCCCGCGGCTTGGCGCTTCGGCCGGAGCCGCGCAGGTCGGGCAGGATCAGGCTGAAATTCCGGGCGAAATCCGCGCGCTGGAACGCCCAGTCGTCGCCGCTCGAGCCCAGGCCATGGATCAGCAGCAAGGGCGGGCCGCTGCCTTCGCATTCATAGTAAATTGACGCGCCGTTGACCTGGGCTGCGGGCATACTGGTCTCATGAAAAATTTTCTTGGCGCAAAAAGTATAGCCGCGACGGTGTTGGCGCTTGCCGGCGTGACGGTATCCGCAGCGGAAACCTGGACCGGCCATGCCACCTTGGCGAACGGCGGCGCGCCGGCCTACAACGAAATCCATTACCTGCTTGGCGACGAGCGCCTCGTTGTCTACACCTGCCCCGATGGCCAACCCTTCGCGCGCAAGACGATTTCCGAAAACAGCAACGCACAGGCGCCGGATTTTTCCATGCTGGATGCCCGTTGGGGCTACCGTGAAGGTGTACGCGGCAAGGACTCGTCGCGCGAGATTTTCGTGCAGCGCAAGCCCGAGATGGCGGAAAAATCCGCGCTGCTCGAGTTGCCAAAGGACGGTGTCATCGATGCCGGCTTCGATGCCTACGTGCGCAAACACTGGGATGCGCTGGCGCGCGGGGACACCCTGCGTTTCAATTTCCTCGTACCAAGCAAGCGCATGTTCTATGCGTTCGACCTGAGCCGGGTCGATTCCGGCAGCGACGCGACGCGCCTGACCCTGCGCCTGGCGCTCGGTGCGTGGTACGCATTCCTGACGCCGCATATCGATGTCACCTACGACCGCGCGACGCGACGCCTGCTGCGCTTCGCCGGCATGTCGAACATCCGTGACGAAAACCTGAAGAATCTCGACGTGCGCATCGAGTTTCCGCAGGCGCCGCGTCCGGCGACGCAGGAACAGGTCGCCGCTGCGGGCGCGGTACCGTTGGTGAATTCCTGTGCCGGATCGGGCAAATAAGACCATGCTGCACGTCGTGCTGTACGAGCCGGAAATCCCGCCGAACACCGGCAACGTCATCCGCCTGTGTGCGAATTCCGGTGCGCGCCTGCACCTGATCCGGCCGCTGGGCTTCGATCTGGATCACGCCAAACTGCGCCGCGCCGGCCTGGACTACCACGAATTCGCCGACGTGGCCGTGCACGATTCGCTGGCTGCGTTCAACGCGGACATCCGTCCGGCCCGCTTGTTCGCGCTGTCCACGCGCGGACGGAATTTGTATACGAATGTACAATTTGCCGGGAACGACGCCGTGATGTTCGGCCCGGAAACGCGTGGCCTGCAGCAAGACGTGCTCGACGCGCTGCCGCCGGAACAGCGCCTGCGCCTGCCGATGCGGCCTGACAATCGCAGTCTGAATTTATCCAATGCGGTCGCCGTCGTCGTCTACGAGGCCTGGCGGCAAATGGGGTTCGCGGGTTCGTCCAATCCTGTTTGATGGGCTACGCGCAACGGCAGCGCATACCGCGGGCAAAAAAAGAGCGCCCGCAGGCGCTCTTGTCCCCAAGTCTCCCCAGCGGAGAGCATTGTCAAATCACTGGGAGAGAACTGTATTCGGGTTTGTCGGCCAGCGTGAGTGTAAGGATTTTATAAGGCAGTCCGGCTCAATCCGCTACCAGCCGATAGCCGACGCCGGATTCGGTGAGGATCAGCTGCGGATTGCCCGGATCGCGTTCGATCTTCTGCCGCAACTGGCCGATGTATACGCGCACGAACTGCGTGTCGGTCACCGCACTGCCCCAGGCCGCGGCGAGCAGCTGTTTGTGGGTGACCACTTGCCCGGCATGTCGCGCCAGGGCACGCAACAAGTCGTATTCCTTGCGCGTGAGGCGCACTTCGCGACCGCCGACGCTCACGCGCCGGCGCTCGAAATCGATTTCCAGGTCGCCGCCCGAATACGTGGTGGACTCGGCACGGCTTTGGCGGTGACGCAGCGCCGCGCGCATGCGCGCCATCAGCTCGCCGGTGTGGAAGGGGTTGACCCCGTAATCCTCCGCGCCGATATCCAGTGCCGCGATGCGCTCGTTCTCGGCTTCGCGCGCGGACAGCACGATGATCGGCACCTGGGTCCACTTGCGCAGCTCCCGGATGACCTCCTTGCCGTCCATGTCCGGCAAGCCCAGGTCAAGCACGATCGCATCCGGCGCCCAGCCCGCGGCCTGCGCCAGCGCCTCGCTGCCGGTGTAGGCGTCGGTCACTTCATAACCGGCGGCGATGAGCGACGGCTTGAGCACACGCACGATCGGCGCTTCGTCATCGACGATCATCACGCGCGCGAGGGCCGGGCTCATTCGCTGGTCCCTTGAATGGCGTGTGCTGGCAGATCCACTTCGATGCGCGTGCCGTGACCGTCGCGCAGCGGACTGGTCGCGTGGATGCTGCCGCCGAATGCCTCGACCAGGCCACGCGCAACGGCAAGGCCGAGGCCGATTCCGGAGCCGCGCCGGCGATCGCCACCGCCACGGAAGAATTTGTCGAACACATGCGGCAGGTCCGCAGCCGGGATGCCATTGCCGTCATCCTCCACCGCCAGGCGTGCGCGGCCCGCCGCGGTTTCCACCCGCGCCACGATGCGCGCATCCGGCGGTGTGTGTGCGACCGTATTTTCGATGAGGTTGACCAAGACCTGCTCCAGCAAAACCGGATCCACGTTGACATGTTCGCACGTCGCGGGAAACACGCGCACGATGTTGCGCCCGGCCAATCGCCGCTCGAGCCGGCGCAATGCCGCCGACATCGGCTCGCGTGGATCCACCAAGTAACGGCTGACCTGCAACGCGCCTGACTCCAGCCGCGTCATTTCCAGCAGGTTGGCAAGGTAACGGTTCAGGCGTTCGGATTCGTCCTGGATCACGGTCAGCAGGTCGCGGCGCGTGGCGGCGTCGAATTTCTGCTCGTATTCCAGCAGCGAGGTGGCCGAGGCAAGGATCGTGGACAACGGCGTGCGCAGATCGTGCGACAGCGACGACAGCAAGGCGGTGCGCAAGCCTTCCTTTTCGGCAACCACGCGCGCTTCGGCGATCTCCGCGATCAGGCGCGCGCGATCAATCGCGACCGCGGCCGAATCGAGCAGGGCGCGCATCCAGCGCACGTCGGGCAACGCCAACTTGCGGCGCGGCCATACCACGGCGATGCCGACGTTGCGGCCGCCGCTGGACATGTGCAATACGGCGCGTTCGGCGGATACTTCGTCACGCGCCGGACTCGCGTTTGCCAGCGCCGCAAATTCCGTTTCCTGCAACACGGGAGCCCTGGCCGATGTCGCGCACAACGTGTGCGTGCCGTTTTCGATCAGCCAGATCGCGCATCGGCAACCATTCGCTTCCAGAGCGCGCACCACGCGCTCGGCCGCGCTTTTCGGATCGACCGCGGTCGCGAGGTCGCGGCTGGCTTCGAACAGCGAAGTCATGTCGGCCAAGGCGCGCTTGAGGCGGCGCGCGTGATCGCTCAGGCGGCCGGTAAGGCCACCCACGAGCAGGGCGCCGATCAGGAACGTCACCAGCGCGAAAACATCCTCGGCATCGATGGTGAGGGTGTAACGCGGTTCCTCGAAAAAATAATTGAACGCCAAAAACGCGAGTAGTGCTGAATACAGCGCCGGCCACATGCCCAGGCGATAGCCGGCGATCAACACGCCCGCGAAAAACATCAACGGCAACTTGCCCGGCCACAACGGCTGCACCACGTAGAGACCGAACAACGAGGCAAGGCTGATGACCGCGGTCGCAAGAATGAAGTCGCGCCACCGCAAAGGGGTTTCGTCGCGCAGCCACAGCGCCATGTTCGTCCGTCCGTCTCGTGTTGTTTCACTACTCCCCACGTTCGAACCGCTCCCGTCAACGCACCCTGGCGGAATTCCCGCTTCCGGCAACGACGAAAAACCGCGCGACTGTCGCGTTTCCACGCGCAACGGTCTCCCAGCAATGCATCTTCCCTGCCCCAGGCGAAAGTGTACCCGCTTGCGCGATGGCCGTCGCAAGCCGTGAGATTTCCCCCTGCTTGAATGCGCCTGCCGCAATCGTGCGGCCAATCGGGGGATTGCGATGAACCATTCCGATCTTGAGCTGCAGCTGCTGGCTCGGCTGCGCGCGAAGGGCAAATCCGCCGTCGCCATCGGCGTTGATCTGGGTACCACCAAGACCAGCGTGGCCCGCGCGCACTTCGATGGCGATGCCGGCACGTTGACCTGCGAGTGCCTGCGCTTTGCCCAAGGCGATGGCACAAATCGGGTCGCCGTACCGTCGGCGGTCGCGATCACCGAGGATGGATCGACCATTTTTGGAGCGCCGGCCCTGGCCCTGCGCGGCAAGCAAGGCACGCTGGCCGAGAAGAACCTGTTCTACGAGACCAAAAACCTGATCGGCCTGCGCTACACCTATGCGCGGGCGCCGAAAGAATTTCGCACGCCGACCGAGATTGCCTCGCAACTGCTGAATCACTTGCGCGAAGGCTTCGATGATCCACTCACGAGCAAAGCGAAGCTGCCGGTGGTACTCGCCGTGCCGGCGTCATTTCACGGCGCTCAGCGCACCGCGACCATGTGCGCGGCGGTCAAACCGTTCGCGGCGAAGTGTGCCCGCGACGTGCGCCTGATCGACGAGCCCTATGCTGCCTTCTTGGACCTGAAATTCCGCAGTCCCGATCGCGCCGATGCACTGCTGCGCGAGGGCGCGAACATCCTCGTGTTCGATTTCGGCGGCGGCACCTGCGATGTCGCCATCTTCCACATCGACGCCGTTCGCGGCGGTACGCTCGGCGCGCGCCTTGTCGGCACCAGCCGCTATTCCCCCCTCGGCGGAGGCGCTATCGACCCCGCGCTCGTCCACGACGTTATGATTCCGCGGTTGAT
>OEIU01000660.1_pt1 | contig 29613 bp, 28 predicted proteins | sample 1539221 | NCBI WGS metagenome assembly OEIU01 (sample SAMN03792071, study PRJEB22550) | activated sludge metagenome | feature: wastewater treatment plant; material: activated sludge; isolation source: Wastewater treatment plant of a petroleum refinery complex | place: Argentina: Zarate | collected...
CTCCTGCGTCGTGGGGGGGGTGCTGGGTCGACGCTGGGTCAGCGCTTGAAGACGACGAAGTGGAAGTCGCCGGTGGTGTTCGCGCCCGCGAGGTTGAAGAGGCGGACGTGGAGTTGCCCGCCGCCGGAGCCGGTGGTGGCGATGACGGGAACGGTGGAGGTGGCGGGGGTGACGATGGTGACGTAGCTCTGGAACTGGTACGTCTCACCGGCGATGGTGATGTTGTACACGCTTCCCAAGAGCGAGGAGGTGAGGTTGGATGTTCCCTGCAGAAGCGTTCCCGACGCGGCGACGTCGCCATAGGCGATGGGCGACATGCGCTCCTCGGGTCCGGCCGGGGTGTACTTGTGGGTGAGGTCGCCGCCGACGTAGACCTTCTGCGGGAAGTACCCCGCGTAGCCGCCGGGGCTGGAGGAGGAGCCGTAGACGCCGTAGTTGACGCCGGTGGCGCCCGATGCCTCGCCGCGCACGGCCCAGCCGTTTGGCGTGGTGCCGTAGACGCCGTAGCCCGAGCCGTTCTGCGAGCCCCAGACACCGACGCCGTTTCCACCGGTGCCGTTGTTCACGCCGCTGACGCCCGCGGAATAGGCGCCCGGGCTCGTGGGGATGACCGTGCCGAGCACGCCCACGGCGTTCGCCGACGCGGAGAGCGTGTTTCCGCGAATCGCGGGGAGCGAGCCCGTCGCGGCGACGTGGTCTCCCTGGATGGGGATTCCGTCGGGGCTGTTGACGGCGGCGATCACGCCCACGGAGGTGCCGCTGGTCGCATCGCATTGGGCCTGGACGGCAATCGCGTTGGGGGCACGCGTCACGGCGCGGACACCGATGGGCGTGCCCGAGTTGGAAGAGGCGTAGGCGTTGATCGCGATGCCGTCGCCGGAAGCGGCCTCCGCCGAGACGCCGGTAGTGAAGCCCGTGGGCGAATAGGCGAGGGCCAGGACGCCCGTGCCGCCCGTGCCCGCGGCCCACGCCTCGACGCCCTGGTTGTTGCCCGTGGCGTTGTTCGCGTGCGCGAACACCGCCGAGCCGAGGGGCGACGCGGAAAGCCCGAAGACACCGATGGAACTCGCGCCGGGGCTGGAGTTCAGGGCGCCCCCGGACACCCCGTAGCCGCCCGCGCTGCCGGTGAGTCCCTTGACGCCGGAGACCGCGCCCGTCGGGCCGGGCGCGTACCCGTACACGCCCGCGGCGTCGGGGTTGGTCGCGTTGGACTGGCCGTAGATCGCGTACGTGGCGTTGAGCGTCGAAAGGTTGGTGATCGAGAACAGCGAGGCCCCGAAGGTGTTGAGGGCCTGCGACTCGGCCAGCGGCAGGGCCAGGCCCATCGCGTAGGGCGCGGGCGTGAGGCGTTGGCGCGGCGTGAGGGTCGTGTACACGCCGCCCCCGCAGTTGCCGGGCGTGGCGTCCGGGCGGACGGCCAGTTCGATCCAGAGCGCCTGCCCGGTGGCGACGGGGCCGAAGTCGAGGGTGGTGGTGAACGTGCCGTCGGGGTTGGGAGACATGCCGTCAACGCAGATGGTCGAGCCCACCGGGCCGACGCCCGCCGCGACGTTGAAGAGCTTGAACTGGACATCGTGCGGGCCGGTGGCCGGCGAGCCGGCGTTGGTCAGGCGGCCCTGAAAGGTGAAGGCGGTGCCGACGGGCGTCTGGCCGATGGCCGCGCCGGCGAGGAGAGCGATGGCGCACAGGAACGCGAGGGTGTGGGTTTGCACGAAAACCTCCGGGTGGACGGGCGCTGCGATGGAGCGCGGGGACGGTGTTGAACTGGCGCTGGCACCGGGGGCAGTCACCACGACGAGAATACCACAGGAGCACCGCGGCGAACAAGAAAACGCGATGGCGGATTCGGGCAAGGCGGCAAACAGGGGAGTCTGGGGACCCTTCCGGACGTGTCGTCTACTCCTTGGTCCCCTCCACTCGACCCTCCTCGGTGTACTTCGCGAGGGCCTTCTCGAAGTCCACACCCGTGATGTTGGCAAGGGTCATCAGCCAGGCGAGGACATCGGCGAACTCCTCCTCGAGGTTGGCACGCTCTCCGGGCGTGATGGGGCGTTTCTTGCCCGCGGGCGCGGCCGGCGAGGCGGGGGGGCGATTGTCGTGCAGGGCGGTGGCGAGCTCACCGACTTCCTCCATGAAGAGCAGGAACGTTCCGGCTGCGCCCCGGGCGGAATCCGTCGCGTAGTACCGGTCGCGGATGAGATGCTGGAAGGCGGCGATGGTGAGGGGGGATTGGGGGAGGGGGGGCATGTGCGGAGCGTATCCTGATTGGGGTTGAAACACGGTGGACCGCCGAGAGCCACGGAGCAGAACACGGAAGAGGACTTTGGATCAAGGCATGGGCGAACAGGAACCACAGCAACGACGCGACCGACACAGCGGCGACGCCTCCGGTCCATCCAGTTCCTTTCTCCGTGGCCCTCTGTGGCTCTCGGTGTTTCATCGGATTTCTCTGTTCCTCTGCGTCTCTGTGGTGGGCGTCCTCTTTCCGGGGTGTACCACGGCGTTCGACACCAACCGGGCCACGCTGGAATCGATGCACGCGGGCGGTGCGTACGACCTGGCGGCCGCGCTGCTCGACAATCCGGCGCAGAAGGACCTGTACGCCGACAAGAACAAGTTGCTCTACTGGCTCGACCGCGGGGCGATCGCGCTGGCCCGGGACAACACGGAGTTAGCCATCGAACTTCTCGAGAAGGCCGAGGACTCGATGGAGACCAAGCGCGAGCCTACCGGCGGCGAGCAGCTCGCGACATGGCTGCTCAACGACACGGCGAAGCCCTACTACGGCCAGCCGTACGAGGAGATCTACGTCAACGTCCTCAAGATGCTGGCCCAGCTCGAGGCGGGGCGGATCGAGAACGGGGCGGTGGTCGAGGCCCGGCGTGCGGCCGGGAAGGCGAACGTCCTCCGCGACCGGTACGTCCGCACGCGCGAGGCGACGGTCGGCACGGGAGACGCCCGGTTTCAATCGACGCTCGCCTCGACGTCGAATCTGGTCCAGACCAACGAGCAGGGCGAGTTCATCGAGAGCACGCTCGGGGATTTCTTGTCCGCGGTCGCGTTCATGAAGAACGGGGACTGGAACGATCAGGCGGTCGCCGGGCGGCGGCTGCACACGGCGATCGAGTTGCAGCGGACGCTCCAGGGTGGCCAGAGCATCGACGAAGCGCCCTTTGCGAGCGTCGGCGAACTCCGGCCCGAGGAGGTCAACGTGGTGGTGGTGGGTCTCTCCGGGCGCGGGCCGACGATGGTGGCCAGGCGGGTGGGGCCGATCCCGATCTTCGAGTGGCCGGTGTACTTCGAGCTTCCCGAGCTGCGCGGCGGGAGCGAGGAGGTGGGGGAGGTCCGTGTGGTCTGTGAGCCGATCGACCTCGGGGGAAAGGCCGCGAGCGTCGCCCCGGCCCGGCTGTCCAAGATCGAGGACATGCGGGCCGTGGCGATGGAGAACCACCGGCGGCAACTGCCGCTGATCTATGCCCGGACGCTGCTGCGCTCGCAGCTCAAGGCCGCGGCGTGGTTCGCCGCGTCGCAGGCGGTTCGCCATTCGTCGTCGAGGGGCTCGTCGCGCGATCTCGCCACCATCGGCATGATCGTGGGAGGCCTGGCGTTCGTCGGGCTGACGGAGAAGGCCGACCTTCGCTGCTGGACGTTTCTTCCCGGGCGGGCGGACGCGGCCATGCTCAGACTGCCCCCGGGAAAATACCGCGTGCGGGTCGAGTATTTGTCGCGTACCGGGGGAGTGCTCTACACCAGCCCGGCGCGGGAGATCACCGCGGGGGGCGATCCCAGGGACCTGACCACCGTCGTCGAACATTTCTGGCGGTGATCCGGGCCGCTCCCGCGGGACACATCCCGCCAACAATCAGTGCAAGGAAACTCCCCATGAAGACTCTCGCGACCCTTACCGCCCTGTCCCTTCTCGCCTCCCTCTCCGCCTGCGGAGGCAGCACGTACCGCGACATCAAGCGCGTCGATCCCGAGACCGTCGTCGATGTGGACTACCGCTTCAACGACTCCGACGCCCGCGAGATCTGGCAGAAGATGTCCAACGACTCGACCTTCCGCGGGTGGATCGATCGGTGGATGGCCGAGCACGGCGGGCAGCGGCCGGTCATCATCGTCGGACCCGTCCGCAACAACACGCAGGACTACATCAACCCCCTGACGTTCACCCGCAACATGGAGCGGGAGATGCTCAACTCCGGGCGTGTCCGCGTCGTCGCGGCCAAGGGCGACCGGCCCGACCTCCGCGAGGAGCGCATGCAGGGCCAGGAGTGGAACACGCCGGCCAGCCGCAAGGCCATGAAGAACGAGCAGGGGGCCGATCTCATGCTCATGGGAGAGATCAACTCCATCCCCGCTCGCTCGCCCTCGGGCCGGACCGTTGTGCAGTACTACCAGTGCAACCTGGACCTGACCGATCTGGAATCCAACGAAAAGGTGTGGATCGGGAGCGTCGATATCAAGAAGGTGAGCACCGATCGCCGGTAGCACGGGCATCCCGCCCGTGCTCCTGGTGCGCACAACGAGCACGCAGTGAGCACCCCCGCGACCTCTGTTCTCACCATCGGCACGTTCGACGGCGTCCACATCGGGCACCAGTCGCTGGTGCGTCGCGCCCGAGAGGTTGCCGACCGGCAGCCCGGGGCTCGCGTCGTCGCGCTGGTGTTCAAGCCCAACCCGGTGGAGATTCTGCGGCCGGAGGCGGCCCCGCCCCGCCTGAGCACGTTCGAGCAGCGTCGGGCGTGGATCGTCGCGGCCGGGGCCGACGAGGTGGTGCGATTGGAACCGACGCGCGAACTGCTCTCGGAAACGCCCGAGGGGTTTGTGCGGTTCTGCGTCGAGCGGTTCAACCCGATCGCGATCGTGGAGGGGGATGATTTCCGCTTCGGGCGAGCACGGGCGGGGAACGTCGGTGTGCTGGCGGAGCTGGGCCGCCGATTCAACTTCGCGGCGGTGGTTGTGCCGACGGTGTCGGTCTCGCTCATGGATCACCAGTATGTCCACGCCCGGAGCACGGTGGTTCGCTGGCTGCTCGAAGGTGGTCGTGTGCGTGACGCCGCGATCGTGCTCTCTCGTCCCTACGAACTGGCAGGGACCGTCGTTGCGGGCGACCGGCGCGGGCGCACCATCGGCTTTCCGACCGCTAATCTCGATGTGCCCACGATGATCCCCGCCGACGGCGTGTACGCCGCCCGCGCGGAGCTACCGGATGGCCGCTCGCTCGCGGCGGCGGTGAGCATCGGGACCAAGCCGACGTTTGGCGCGAACGCACGGGCCGTCGAGGCGTTTGTGCTTCGCCCCGGCGCTCGGGATCGCTCGTGGGTCCCACTCGACGGCCTTCCGGAGTATGGCTGGACGCTCCGTCTGCACATGCTCGCGTGGGTTCGCGAGCAGGTGAAGTTCCTTTCGCTGCCGCCGCTCCTTGATCAGATGGATCGCGATTGCACGCGATGCGGTGAGATCCTCCGCGCTGAGGCCGACCGGCCCTCCATACCCTCCGATGGCCGCATCGTCACGGCGACGGCGCGGCCATCGGAGGACGCCCTCGCGTGAACACCCAGTCCGCCCCACCCCCCGCCATCGCCTGGGCCACCAACTCCGACACGCCCGCGCTCGCGGCGGCGCTCCGGGCGGCGCGCTCGGTGGTGATCGTCACCCACGCCAAGCCCGATGGGGATGCCCTGGGGTCCTCGCTCGCGCTGGCGCGGGCGCTGGCCAGGGCGGGCGTCGGCGCCGAACTCTGGCTCGTGGGGCCGATCCCCCGCTGGATCGGCGAGTTTGCCGGGCGGATTCCGATTCGTGAACTCAAGGCCGGATCGCCGCTCGCGTTCCTCGATGGCAAGCCCGCGACGGACCCCGATCTGGTCGCCGTCGTCGATACCGGATCGTGGACGCAACTCTCCGAGCTCCGGCCGTTTCTCGAGCCGCGGGCGGACCGCACAATCCTCGTCGATCACCACCTGCACGGCGACGCGGCCGTCGCCACGCGCCGCCTGATCGACTCGCGCTGCGCCTCGTGCACGGAGGTGCTCGCGCCTTTGTGCGTGGCCCTCGCGGGCGTGGCCAACACGGCCGCACTTCCGCTGGATGTCGCCGAGCCGCTGTATCTCGGCCTGGCGACCGACACCGGCTGGCTCCGGTACTCGTCGGTCACGCCGCACACGCTCCGCCTTGCGGCCGACCTGATCCAGTGCGGCGTGGACCACACGCGCCTGTACATGCTCATCGAGCAGCAGCAGCCCGCGGGTCGATGGCATCTCCTCGGACGGGCCCTGCGCACGCTCGAACTCCACTCCACGCGCGGCAAGGACGATGCGGCCATCATGTCGCTGACGCTGGCAGACTTCGCCCAGACGGGGGCCGATCCGAACGACACATCCGGCTTCGCCGACATGCTCCTCACGGTCGCGAGCGTGCAGGTCTCGGCGGTGCTCAACGAGAGCCCTGTGAACCCCGGCGAGCCACCGTTGACCAAGTTCAGCCTGCGGTCCAAGCCCGGTCCGAACGCCGTGGATGTGAACCAGGTCTGCAAGAAACTCGACGGCGGCGGGCACGCCCGGGCAGCGGGAGCCAAGGCCCGCCTGCCGATTCCCGCCGCGAAGGCCGCGCTGCTGGAGGCCCTCAAGTGAAGCCCATGCGCGGCCGGCCCCATCGCGGGCCTCCCGATCGCGCGGGGCCGGGCGGGCCGCCCCACGCCGCGCCGGCATCTCCGCCGCCCGGCAAGCGGCCGCCGCTGAGCGTGTTCACGACGACGCTGTGGGAGTATCCGAGCCAGCACTACGACCGGTACGAGGAAGGCCCGGACGGTCGGCGGCGGCTGGTCTCGGCGATGCAGGGGGATCGCGAGTACGCGGGGGCGACGCCGTCGTGGGTGATCTGGCAGGTGCTCCAGCGCTACACGCGTGAGGGGGACACGGTCGTTGATCCCATGTGCGGGAGCGGCACGACGCTGGATGTGTGCAACGACCTGAAGCGCTCGGGCATCGGGTTCGATCTGTCGCCGCGCCGTCCGGATATCCGGAAGGGCGACGCTCGAAAGCTCCCGCTGCCCCCCGAGAGCGCCGACTTTGTGTTTGTCGATCCGCCGTACTCCACGCACATCAACTACTCCGATGATCCGAACTGCATCGGCAAGCTCGACGCGGCCGGGCCCGACGACGGGGAGGCGTATTGCGAGGCGATGTACGCGGTCATCGGCGAGGTCGAGCGCATCCTGCGCCCCAAGCGGTACATGGCCCTGTACGTGTCGGACTCGTGGCGCAAGCGAGCCCCGGGCGATCACGGATCGGGCACGGGCACGTTCATGCCCATCGGGTTCGAGCTCTTCGCCATGATGCGCGAGCACTTCCAGCCGGTGGACATCATCGCGGTGGTGCGCCACAACGCGAAGCTCTCGCAGGGCCAGCGGGCGAAGGCGGCGCAGGAGGGGAACTACTTCGATCGCGGGTTCAACTACCTGTTCATCATGAAAAAGCCGGATCCGAGCGGGGGCGGCGGCGCGAGCCGTCGGTGATTCTCGGCCGTCGGCCGGGCGCAAGCTCAGCTCCCGGTGGCACGATCGATCCAGCCCCCGCCGAGCACAACCTCACCGTCCCCCGCGTCGTAGAGCACAATCGCCTGACCGGGCGCCACGGCCCGCTGCGGCTCGTCGAATGCGATCTCAAACCGACCGCGGCGGCCGCTGGGCGTTGCCCCGCCGAGTCCAGCGATCACCCGGACGCGCGCGGGCACCGCCCGCGTGTTGTACCGATACTTGGCCATCACCGGCGTCCATTCGCGAAGCATGGTCTCGTCGCACAGCCAGTTCGCCTCGCCCGCGACACACCCGCTCGCGGCCAATCGCTCGCGCGGACCGACCACGACACGATTGCCGGCGGCCTCTTTGCGCAGCACAAAGAGCGGCACATCCGCGGTGACGCTTCCCACGCCCAGGCCGCGCCGCTGGCCGACGGTGAACCGGTGCTGCCCCGCGTGCTCGCCAACGCGTTGGCCAGCCTCATCGACGATCGCCCCCGCCCGGGCCAACTCGGGTCGCCGGCGCTCCACGAGCCCCGCGTAGTCGTTGTCGGGGACAAAGCAGATCTCCTGCGAGTCGGGCTTGTCGAACGTGGGCAGGCCGAACTTCGCCGCCATCGCCCGCACCTCGGTCTTGGGGAACCCGCCGATCGGGAGCAGCATCCGCGAGAGTTGCTCGCGCGGCACGCCGAAGAGGACGTACGACTGGTCCTTGGTATGATCGAGGCCCCGAAGCAGCCGGCTCGGGTGGCACGGCTCTCCAGAGCCGTGAAGAGCCGCGGCACCGGAGGCACGGCTCTGGAGATCCGTGCCACCAATCACTCTCGCGTAGTGCCCGCTGGCGACCCACCGGGCCCCGATCTGCCCCGCGTACTCGTGGAGTTTGCCGAACTTCAGCCAGTCGTTGCACCGCACGCACGGGTTGGGCGTCCGGCCCGCGGCGTACTCATCCACGAAATAATCGATGATCCGACCGAAGTCCTTCTTGAAGTTCACCACGTAGAACGGGATGCCCAGCTCGGCGGCGACGAGCCGGGCGTCGGCCGCGTCGTTGATCGAGCAGCACCCCTGGTGGCCGATCTTGATTTTCTTCGGGTCGCACGTCTGGGTGGTCCGGGTCTCCGAGCCGGACGTCTCCGCCTGCATGGTGTCGAGCGAATCGCCCGGCGAGCCCAGCCGCATGAACACGCCGACCACCTCGTATCCCTCGCGCACCAGCAGCGCGGCGGCCACGGACGAATCCACGCCGCCGCTCATGGCGACGAGGACCTTGCCCTTGGAATGTGCGGGGGGGGGAGGCATCCGCGATTGTATGGAACGCGCGGAGCGTACGCCCGTTCCTACGTCAATCCCGCGGATTCATCGAGGCCCAGCATCAGGTTGGCGTTCTGCACCGCCTGCCCGCTCGCCCCCTTCACGAGGTTGTCGATCGCGGCGACGATGACCACGCGCCCGCCGACCACCCGGGCGTTGACGTGGACCCGGTTCGTGCGGGCGACGTCCCGCAGCGTCGGGGCGTCGGGGCGCACGCCCACGAATCGCTCGCCGGCGTAGGCGTGGGCCAGAACCTCCGTGACGCGGGCCGTGTCCACGTGTTGGCCGATAGGCTGGGCGTAGATGGTCTCGAGGATGCCGCGCTCGACGGGGAGCAGGTGCGGCACGAACAGCACGCCGCCGTTGGCTTCCTTCGGGCTGTTGCCGTGCAGGTGCAGCGTCTGGTTGATCTCGGGCTGGTGCCGGTGCGTGCCGATTCCGTAGGCGGAGTAGTTCTCCCCCGCCTCGACGAGCGTGGTGTGCGGCTTGGGCTCGCGGCCCGCGCCGCTCACACCGCTGGCGGCGTTGATGATGATCGAGGTCGGCTCGATCAGGCCCGCGCGAAGCAGCGGCAGGAGTGATATGGCCGCGGCCGTGGGGTAGCAGCCTGGGTTGGCGACCAGGCGGGCCTTTGTCACCTGCTCGCGGGCGAACTCGGTCAGGCCGTACACGGCGTGGTCGAGGTTCGCCGCGTCGGTGTGCGGGTGGCCGTAGGCCTTCTCGTACGCGGCCCGATCCCGGATGCGATACGCGGCGGAGAGATCGACGACCCTCAGGCCGCGGGCGAGGAGTTCGGGCGTGTGGGCCATCGCGGCCTCGTGCGGGAGACAGAGGAACGCCAGGCCCCCGGCGCAGCGCTTGGCGATGGCATCATGGTCGATGGGCTCGCATTGGGGGTTCGCGCCGCCCATGCGACCCCGCAATCGGGGGAACTCCTGATCGATGCACGGCCTGGGCGAGCGGGCCGAGGCGAGGTACTCGATCCGCAGGGACGGATGGCGGGCGATGATCTCTATGAGTTCGAGGCCGGTGTAGCCGGTGGGACCGAGGATGGCGATGGGGTTGGTCAATGTGGGGTGTTTCGGAGATCAAGGGTGCGATCGGTCACACGGTCATTGGAGAGGTCTGGCGAACTCTATCAACGCCGTTCTCGGAGGGGTGCGATTCCGCGGTACGGGTGATCTCGACCACGAGCGTGTCGTCCTCGGGCTTGCCGTGGCGGTGGGTTTCCACGGCCCGGATCACCGTGTCCGCGAAGCACGCGCTCGAAGAGGGCGCTCGCTGCGCGCGCGCAGCGCCGACGAGGCGTGAAAGGCCCGCAACGCCGAGCATGCGGCCCAGCTGGTTGCGGCATTCCAGCGCGCCGTCGGTGTAGGCGATGAGCGTGTCGCCGGGGCCGAAGGGGTGCGTTCGGACGGCGGGATCGAAGTCCGATCCCGCGGCCGCGCCGAGGACAAAGGAGGTGGAGTCGAGCTGGTGCAGATTGCCAGCGCCGTCGCACAGGAATGCGGGCGGGTGGCCGCCGCTGGCGTACTCGAGCGTGTCTCGCTCCTGATCGACGCGGATGCACAGAGCGGTGACGTAGATGGAATGATTGGCCAGGGTGAGGTGGACGTATCGGTTCAGGGCGAGAAGCACATCCCCGGGGCCCGCGTGCGGGTCCTCGGCGAAGAGTCGCTCGACCTCGCCGTAGAGCCGATTCACTGTGAGCGCGGCCGCGATGCCGTGGCCGGTGACGTCCATCAGAAGGATGTTGAACGCGGGCAGGCCTCCGGCTATGGGAGGCGAGAAGCGAGCGTAGAGATAGTCGCCGCCGATCTGCAGCATCGGTTGGTAGCGGTACTCGAAGCGGAGCGGGCCGGACTGGATCGGGCGCGGAAACAGGGCCTCGTGGATGCGACGGGCGTCGAAAAGCTCGCGCTTCATCTGGCCGTATCGGGCCTGCATCATCCGCACGCCAAACGTCTCCGCACGTCGGCTGTGACGCACCAGCGAGACGAGCAGGCCGGGCACGGCGGCGAACAGGCTGAGCCCGACAAAGATCCCCCGCGCGGTCCAGGAGCCGTCGCCCAAGAGGAGCACCGCAACGGCGTTGACGGCGATGATGACCGCGATTGGGCGCAGCGCCTGGCGGGGCGTCCACGGAAGGAAGACGCACGCGGCGATGTGCAGCAGCATCGCGACCCACGGGAAGCCGAGCGATCCGAGGAGGATCATGGCGGCGATGTGCGTGAGCCCAAGGAGAACGATGAGCCCCTGGGTGAGCCCGAACTGCTCGGCGGGTTCGAGTCGGCGGCGGGCCGCCCAGACGCCCGCCCCCGCGATGGCCGCGATGTCGAGGATCGTGAGCAGGCCGACGATGGCCGCGCCGATGCTGCCAAACCGCACCGCCGTCATGGCGTTGTCGGCGAGCGCCCCGAATCCGCCGCCCACGGCGCGGCTGGTAGCGAACACCCCGAAGACGATCATCCACAGCGAGCGGAAGACGACGTACAACACGCCGACGCTGGCGAGGAACCACCAGAATCGATGGCGAAGCAGACGGCCGGTCTCGGCCTCGAACTCGCGGGCGAACTCTCTGGTGGGGTGGAGGGCCATGGATGAGTGAATCAGATCGAGTCAGGAGCCGCGGCCGCCGCCGGGGACCCATTTGACGTCGGACTGGCCGTCGTCGTTGGCGACGCGCCCGAGGACGAAGAGCAGGTCGCTCAGACGATTGAGATACTTGACGGTTTCGGGGTTGGTTGGCTTGGGATGGAGGCGATACAGCGCAACGGTCGCACGCTCGGCCCGCCGGGAGACGGTGCGGGCCACGTGCAGCGATGCCGCGAAGGGCGTGCCGCCCGGAAGAACGAAGCTGTCGAGGGGCTTGAGGCGGACGTTGTGGTCATCGATGGCCCGCTCGAGGCGCTCCGTCTGCGCCGCGGTGATGCGCAATCGCCCGCCGGGCTTCTCCCCCACGCCGATGGGGCAGCACAGGTCGGCCCCGACGTCGAAGAGATCGTTCTGGATGGTGGTGAGCAGGCGGGCGAGCTCGACCGATCGGTGGCTCGGGTCGCGCTTGGCCTCGACGATGCACACGCCCAGGGCCGCGTTGGCCTCATCGACCGTGCCGTAGGCCTCCACGCGCGGATCGGTCTTCTCGGCCCGGGAGCCATCGCCGAGGCCCGTGGTGCCGTCGTCGCCGGTTTTGGTGTAGATCTTGGAAAGGCGAACCATGGGGGAGTTCCTTGGTCGTCAGTGTATGGAGTAGCACGGGCAGGAGGCCCGTGGTACGAGTTCGGCTACCCTCTGCGACCGTGAACGGTCTCACCGCCAGATGGCAGTTTCGGCTCGGCCCCGATGGGCTGCCCGCCCCTGCGCCGGGCGAAGCGGGGGGGTTGCAGGAGGTCGGAATCTCGCCCCTGGCCGCGCGGCTGCTGATGGTCCGGGGAATCCGCTCCGCCTCCGCCGCGTCGCTCTTCATGGACCCCCGCCTCTCGCAGTTGCACGATCCCTCGCTGATCCCGGACCTCGACCGCGCGGCCGAGCGGATCGTCGCGGCGATAAAGGCCAAAGAGAAGATCGTCATCTACGGCGACTACGACGTGGATGGGATCACGGCCAGCGCGATCCTGTTCCACCTCTGCCGGACGATCGACGCGGCGTGCGATGTCTCCACCTATGTCCCGCACAGGATCGACGAGGGATACGGGCTTAATCCGGAGGCGATCCGAGAACTGGCCGCGGCGGGGGCGAAGGTGATTGTGTCGGTGGATTGCGGCGTGACGGCCGTCGAGCCCGCGAGAGTGGCGAAGGAGTGCGCTGTGGATCTGGTCATCACCGACCACCACCATCCACCCGAGCGGGAGGCGGACCTGCCGGACGCGTACGCCGTGGTCCATCCGCGCCGGCCGGGCGCGGACCGGGACCGGTACCCCTTCGGCGAGCTGTGCGGGGCGGGCGTGGCGTACAAACTGGCGTGGCGCATGGCCACGGTTGCGTGCGGCGGGTCAAAGGTGAGCAAGGACCTCCGCGAGTTGCTCGTGGAACTTCTGACCTTCGCCGCGCTGGGGACGATCGCCGATGTGGTGCCGCTCCTGGGCGAGAATCGGGTGCTGGCGCGGTTCGGCCTGGTGCGGGCGAAAGGCTCGCCGCTCACCGGCCTGCGGGCCTTGGTGGAGGCGAGCGGGCTGGCGGGGGAGAAGATTGGCGAGATGGAGGTCGGGTTCCGGCTTGGGCCGCGCCTCAACGCGGCGGGGCGCATGGGCCACGCCCGCGAGGCCGTCGAACTCTTCACGACCGCGACCGGCGAACGGGCCGCGGAGATCGCCAGGGCCCTGTCGCGCCAGAACGATGAGCGGCGTGAGGTGGAGCGGGCGATCTTCGAGCGGGCCTGCGAAATGGCCGAGGCCGCGGGGATGACGGGGCCGGACCGGCGGGCCATCGTGCTGGCCCACCAGGACTGGCACGCGGGCGTGGTGGGGATCGCCTGCTCGCGGTTGGTGGAGCGGTATCACCGCCCGGTGATCCTCATGCAGACCCGCGACGGCTCCTGCCACGGCTCGGGGCGTTCGATCGATGGTTTCAACCTGCACGCGGGCCTGACGCATTGCGCCGACCATCTCGACAGGTTCGGCGGTCACACCATGGCCGCGGGGCTGCACCTCTCGGAGCCGAAACTCCCCGCGTTCGTGGACGCGTTCACGGCCTACGCCAACAGCGCCATCGGCGCCGAACTCCTCAGCGCGTGCGTGCGCATCGACTGCGAGGCCGTCGCGGCGGAGTTGACCGTGCCCGGCGTGTACGAGCTCGACCGGCTCGGCCCCTTTGGTGCCGGCAATCCGACGCCGCAGGTGCTTGTGCGGGCCGTGCGAATCATGGAGCGCGGCACCATGGGCACGGGGGCCAAACATTTGAGCCTGCGTTTGCGCCCGGACGGTGCGGGCCAGAACGCCCGCGAATGGCGGTGCGTCGCGTGGGGATGGGGGGACCGGGCGGAGAGCATCGCCGTGGGTGCGACGGCGGATGTGGTCATCCGGCCGCGGGTCTCGACGTTCTCGGGAACCGCGCGGGTCGAGCCCGAGGTTGTGGATATCGCGATCCGCGGCTGAGGCGGACCAGAGCGGTCAGGCGGCCTTGGCCGCGCCCGTCGCCGATGCGCCGGTGAGGCGCTGGCGGCGCTCCATGTTCTCGAGTTCCATGCGCTCGATCTCGAGCGCGAGGCGGCGGCGCTGCAGATCCGTCTCCGACGTCGCGGCCGCGGTCGCGGGCTTGGGGCCGAAGAGCTTGGCGATGAGCAGGATGACCGCAACGACGAGCCCGACGCTGCTGAACACAGCCAGCATCAGGAGCATCTGCTGGGAACTGAACAGGCCGGTGTTGGCAGCGAGGGTGAGCATGGTGGAGTTCCGGAGTATGGGGATCATGACGGATATCGGAGGATGCCCGGCGACGGATGAGCCGTGTCCGCTCGGGAACGGATGAAGGCGGGGATAACCGTTGATCCGCGCCGACCTGTGCCGGCGAGCCCCCGGTTCCGGCATCGTCCCGCAGACCTCTGTATACTCTCGGTTTCGCCCGCCCGGGCTTCGTCGAGCCCACAAGCCGGAGGTACACCCGACCATGGCCGACCTGAGCGTGACCGTTGACGGCCTGAAACTCCCCAACCCGTTCGTGATCGGTTCCGGCCCGCCGGGGACCAACGCGAACGTGATCGCCAAGGCGTTCGACGAGGGATGGGGGGCGGTGATCGCCAAGACCATCTCCCTTGACGCGAGCAAGGTCATCAACGTCGCCCCGCGCTACGCGCGCATGCGGGTCGGGCAGAAGCCCAACGAGACCATCGTCGGGTGGCAGAACATCGAACTCATCTCCGATCGCCCCTTCGAGGTCTGGATCGACGAGTTCAAGCGCGTCAAGGACAAGTACCCCACCGGCGTGCTCATCGCGTCCATCATGGAGGAGTACCACAAGGACCGCTGGGTCGAGATCGTCGAGAAGTGCCAGGACGCCGGCGTGGACGCCTTCGAGTTGAACTTCTCCTGCCCCCACGGCCTGCCCGAGCGCAAGATGGGCGCGGCCATGGGGCAGGACTGCGACATCCTCGGCGAGGTCTGCTCTTGGGTGAACAAGGCTTCGAAGATCCCCGTGTGGGCCAAGATGACGCCCAACATCACGCACATCGAGGACCCGGCCCGGGCCGCGCTGAAGAACGGGTGCGAGGGGATCGCGGCGATCAACACCATCCTGTGCGTGATGGGCGTTGACCTGAAGACGCTGCGTCCGGAGCCGACGGTGGAGGGATACACCACCCCCGGCGGCTACTCCTGCAAGGCCGTGCGCCCGATCGCCCTGAGGATGGTGATGGAGTGCGCTCGAATGATGAAGCAGGAGTTTCCCAAGGCCTCGATCAGCGGGATCGGCGGCGTGGAAACCGGCGAGGACGCGGCCCAGTTCATCCTGCTGGGTGCGAGCACCGTGCAGGTCTGCACGGGCGTGATGATCCACGGGTACGGCGTGGTCAAGCCCATGTGCGAGCAACTCTCGGCGTTCATGGACAAGCACACCTTCAAGACCATCGAGGACTTCCGCGGGCACTCCCTGCAGTTCTTCACCACCCACGCCGACCTCGTGCAGCGGCAGAAGGACGCCAAGGCCGCGGAGCGCAACGAGGCCAAGGGAACGATCACCAGGGACACGCAGTGGTCTGGAGACAAGTTCGTGGAACAGTCGAGCAAGCTCGTGGCCGAGTAGGGCCGCGTTCGCACGGTTGCAACGGTGAGGAATGAAAGAAAGAGCGGCCTGTTCAGGGCGCTTCTGCGAGCTGCGAAAGGAGCCAATCGCCAAGCTTGGCCGTAGAGCCGTCGGTGCGTTTCACGACATACTCGGTCCCGTGAAGACTCGACCGAGTGCAGAACTGCTCCACGAACTTTCGGGGCGGGAGGTCGGGCTTGCCCGCAAAGGCCCACTTGAACCTCAGGCGGGCGGCCATACCCCGGCCTGTCCGAGACTCGATCTCATCGTCCTCGACGGTCAAGAAGGACTCTCGCGAGGTTTCGATGATGGCGAGCACATCGGCCGGGCCCCTGATCGGATCGGCACGTATCGCGGGCTCGGTCGCGGTGGGCTTGGGGGTAGGGGTGGAAGTGTCTGCTGCCGCGGTCGATCGCATCCACTCGGCGCTTTCAACGATGCGGCCGTCGGGCGTTCGAACGAGGTACGGCCGGCCCGTCTCGGACGAACGAGACGCGAGATGATCGATGAACGCGTTGAGCGTGGCGATCTGGTCGCCCGCGGCTCTCCACTTCCGGCGAAGGTGGGACGCAGCGTCCCGACCGGAATACTCGACACCATTGCGAATGAACATCGCCTCCGAGTTCGCGAGCGCATCGAGCAGCGTCTCGATGCGCTCCGGCTCGGTTGGCGGTGATGATGGCTCGGCAGACTGCGGAAGTGATGGAGTCTGGGGCGCAGACGACGCTGGCGGGGCGACGTGTTGATCGGGCGTAGGAGCCTGCTGCCGCTCCTGTCGACAGGCCGCCGGGGAAACCAAGACGGCAATCGCGACCGACGTTCGCACCAAGGTGCCCATGGTGGCTCCTTCTCAATATGCTATGCGACGGCGTGGTAGCATGGCCGTGGAACCGGAGTGACCCCAAATGCCCCTGTTGATCAAGAACGCCCATGTCGTGAACGCCGCGGACCAGTACATGGCCGACGTCTTCTGCGCCGGCGAGCAGGTCACGCGAATCGAGACGGCCGGCGGCATCGATGTCAAGTCTTGTCCCGCTGGGACAGAGGTCATCGATGCGACAGGAAAGTACGTCTTCCCCGGCTTCATCGACCCGCACGTGCACATCTACCTCCCTTTCATGGGGACGTACGCCAAGGACACGTGGGAAACCGCCAGCCGCGCCGCCATCGTGGGCGGCACGACCACGCTCATCGAGATGATCTGCCCCGGCAAGGCCGACGAGCCGATGGCCGCGTTCGAGACCTGGCTGGGCAAGGCCCAGGGCGTCTCGGCCTGCGACTTCACGTTCCACATGGGCGTCACGCGCTGGGACGACGCGGCGGAGAAGCAGTTCCGCCAGATCGTGGAGCGCGGTATCCGGTCGTTCAAGGTCTTCCTCGCCTACAAGCGAGCGCTGGGCGTTGACGACCGCGAGTTGTACCACACGCTCAAACTCGCCAGGGAACTCGGCGTGGTCGTCACGGCCCACTGCGAGAACGAGACGCTCGTGGCGGAGCGACAAGCGGAACTGATCGCGGCGGGCAAGACCGGGCCGGAGTTCCACGAGCCCTCCCGCCCGGTGCGGGTCGAGGCCGAGGGCGTGCACCACCTCATGACCTTCGCCGAACTCACCGGGGCCGAGGTCTACGTCGTGCACACCTCCTGCGACGAGGCCGTGCGCGAGGCCGTCTGCGCCATCGAGCGCGGCGTGAACGCCCATCTCGAGGTCGTGCTCCCGCACCTGGTCTTGGACCGGTCGTGCATGCACAAGCCCGGCTTCGAGGGGGCGAAGTACGTCATGTCTCCCCCGCTGCGCGACAAGGCGCAACTCCCGAAGATGTGGGGGCACCTGCGCTCACGCGTCGTCTCCACCGTCGCGACCGACCACGCCCCGTTCGACTTCGAGACGCAGAAGGTCATGGGCAAGCCCCCCGGCTCGGACTTCACCAAGATCCCCAATGGCATTCCGTCGGTGGAGGACCGCGTGAATCTGCTCTACACCCGAGGCGTGTGCGAGGGTCGAATCGACCTGCACACGTTCGTTGATGCCGCCAGCACCCGGGCCGCACGCATCTTCGGTTTGCGAGGGAAAGGCACGATCGCCGTCGGCGCCGACGCGGACATCGTGGTGTACGACCCGGCCTATCGCGGGACGATCAGCGCCAAGACCCACCAGATGGCGACGGATTACTCCGCTTTCGAGGGGTGGGAGATCAAGGGGCGCCCGAGCGTCGTGGCCGTGCGTGGCCAGATCATGGCCCGGGACGGCCGATTCGTCGGGAAGATGGGCTTCGGGCGCCTTGTGGCGCGCGGGGCCGTGGCCCGGTAAGACGACCCAGGCCCCGCGATTTGGGCCAATCCGGCGTTTTCAGCCCCGGCGGTTGGACAAGTCCCGCCCACCAGATAACTTAGATTGTCGGGAGCACTCGGGGCGCGTCGCTCTGGTGTGCGGCTCCCGGGGAGAGACGAGATGCCCAATCGGGCCGGCGGTGTGTTTTTGGCCTTGGCGGCGGGGACGTCTGTCGGCGTCGCCGGGGTCTGCCGCGCGCAGTCGAAGGTCGAGTTTCGCATCGTGGAGCGGACCGGCCAGGGCGTGGTCTCGCCGTCGGACGCCGTGCTGAACCTCGCCGTGCAGGGGCGCGTGCTGGATTCGACGTCCAAGGTCGGCATCGGCGGCTTCACGTTCGCCATCATTCTCAACGGAGAGAGTCCGGCGTTCGGCACGCTGGCCCGCGATCCCATCTCGAATCCCGACGGCACGTACTTCTCCGGGATCACCGGCCAGCCTTCCGGCTCCACCAACGGGGTGGCCCGGCAATACGCCTACCTCGTGGGCATCAACGCCGCCTTCAACGGCCTCATCAACGCCAGCGGCGGCGGGTGGACCCAGACGCCCAGCCAGGACATCGGGCTGATCGCCGGATTCTCGGCCCAGTCCCGGCTCCTGGGCACCCCCGGCGTGGACGAGGACTACGACGGCACCCCCGACGCGGCGGTGGGGGCCGAAGCGATCCTGCCCGCCCAGATCATGCAAAGCTACTTCGGGGCCGGCGGCGTCTGGATCGACCTGTACCGATTCCGGTACACCGTGAACAACTTCGGCGCGCGCGAGCTCGACCTGCACCTGGTCTCCACGAGCTCCGACCCGAACCCGTCGGCGTTCACTTTCACCAGGCTCGAGTTCACGAACAACACGTGGGGGATGGTCAGCACCTCCACGTCGGTGCTCCCGGGCGACATCACGGGGCTGAAGCTCGACGTGGTTCCCGGTCCGGGGTCGGGGGTGGGGGTGGGCGTGCTCCTGCTCGGAGCCGCGGGCATCCAGCGCCGGCGGCGCGGGTAGCGGCGGAACGCGATGGCTCGGCGGAAAAGACAACGCCCGCCTGGAAGGGGCGGGCGCTGTGATTGATGCGTCGATCCGCGACGGCCGGTGGGCCTCACGGGATTAGTCGCGCCAACGGTTCGGGTAGGTCACGTTGTAGGTGTTGCCCGAAACGGACACCGAGGAGTACGCACGCAGGTAGGCGTTGGTGCCGCTGGTGACGTTGATGCCGGAGGTGTCGCCGCCGGACTCATCGAGCTCGTTGACGAACAGGTTGTCGGCCACGGTGCGGGGGTTGAGCGTGCCCGAGCGGGTGTAGACGACGGTGTCGGGGTTGGCCTTGGTCTCGAAGTTCACGTGGTTGTCGTTGTAGCCGATGTTGCCCTCCCAGGTGGAGCGACCGCCGTGGATGAGGAGGGTGGGCGAGTCGGCGCCGCCGCTGGCCTGGCCGCTCGGAGAGGCGGCGAGGAGCGTCCAGCGACCGGTGCTGCCGGTGCCGGCGGCCCACTGGGCGCCGTCGGAGGAGGTGTTGGCGAAGGTGGGTCCGCGGTTGCCGAAGACGGCCTCGGTGGAGTTGTACGTGTCGCTCCACTGGGCCCGGCGCTTGCCGAAGGGGATGGTGTGGCCGTAGGACTGGTTGGAGTTGGTCTGGGCGCCCGCGGCGTTGTAGGTGAACGTCGGGCCGTAGCCCGTGGCGCCCTGCGTGCCGGTGGCGGGAACAGCGCGGAACTTGGGGTCCCACAGGGCGCTGGTGGACTGCACCGAGCCGCTGGGGTTGGAGTACTCGTAGTTGTCGTAGCGGGTGACGTTGCCGGTGTTGGCCTCGGCGGGGGAGATGCAGATCTCGGGGGAGATGCTGCCGTTGAAGATCATGACGGAGAAGATGGCGCTGGAGTTGTTCTTGGCCTCGACCGCCTCGTTGGTCGTGGGGCCGTTGGTGGTGCTCTCCAGGTTGCCGGGGAGCGGGTACTGCGACTGGTTGTTGCTGGCCCAGACGACCATGGCCTGAACGATGCCGCGGACCTGGGTGGAATCCTTGAGCTGGCGGGCCGAGGCGCGAGCCTTGCCGAGCGCGGGCAGCAGGATGCCCACGAGCAGCGCGATGATCGCGATCACGACGAGCAACTCGATCAGGGTAAATGCACGATTCTTCTTCATGGATCGAAACTCCGGAAAAAGGGAAAAGACGGTTTGATCATCCGCTCCGATCGTCTCCACGCCCGGGCTCCACACGGAGACCGACGGCTTGGCAACGCTCGTGGCGGGAGCCACTACACGGGCTGGGAGCCACAAACGCGATTGCAGGTTGTCGCAGCGGGGCGGGCGTGACCCGCAAACTCACTGCACCTTGGCCGACACGGGCGCTTCGCGGACGGGCCGAGCTTTCCTTCGCTTGCGCAAAGGGCTCGCATTTCCGCGGCGTCCAACCAGGATGTCGGGGTGCGTGTGGCCCTCTTCGCGGATGATGCGGGCGACCGGACAGCCGCCATGAGGACATTTCTCGGACGTGATGCGATTCAGACCTTGCGCACACCCAGTACGCGCGTACACCAAACAAGATACACGTTCCGATACGTCTGTCAACCGGGGCGGTTGCATGGGGCGCATGAACTTGATTTTTTGTGCAATACCGGCGGGTTGCTCGGATCCAACCCCAACGGGTTGTGGATGTCGGTTCCATCCCCTGTGCGAGGGGGATCCCATCCGGGTCTGCCGCGTTCCACTGAGTATCCTTGCCCTATGACCCTTCCAAACACCCCCCGTTCGGACCCCGAAGCAGCCCTCGCCCGCCTCGGAATCGTCCTGCCCACCCCCGCCAAGCCCGTCGCGGCCTACATCCCCGCCCGCCGGAGCGGCAATCTGCTCTATGTCAGCGGCCAGATTCCCGTTCGCGACGGTTCGCTCATGGCCACCGGCACCGTCCCCGGGACCGTCCCGTTGGAACAAGCCCGGGAGTGCGCTCGGCAGTGTGCCCTCAACGGACTCGCTGCGGCCAAGGCCGAACTCGGCGCGCTGGCGAAGATCCGCCAGGTTGTCCGCGTCGGGTGCTTCGTGGCCTGCGAGACGGGCTTCGGCGACCAGCCAAAGGTGGCCAACGCCGCCAGCGAGCTGCTGGTCGAGGTCTTCGGCGAATCCGGCCGCCACGCCCGCGCGGCCGTGGGGACCAACGCCCTGCCGCTCAATGTGCCCGTTGAGGTGGAGTTTATCTTCGAGGTCGAGTAAGGCGACAGGGTGACAAGGTGACACGGTCACAAGGTGACGACGGGCACGTGATGGGTATTGGGAGGCCGGCGATGGCGAAGAAGATTCGCACTCATCAGGATCTGGAGGTGTACCGGAGCGCGTACGCGGTCTCCATGAAGATCTTCTGGCTGTCCAAGAAGTTCCCGCAGGAGGAAATCTACTCCCTCACAAGCCAGATTCGATGGTCATCGCAATCCGTTTCGGCGAGCATCTGCGAGGCGTGGCGGAAGCGCCGGTATCAGGGGGCGTTTGTGTCCAAACTCTCGGACGCGGAGACCGAGGCCGCCGAGACCCAGGTTTGGGTGCAATACGCGGTGGACTGCAAGTATCTGGAGCGTGGGGAGGCCGTCGAGTTGTATCGAGCCTACGACAAGATGCTCGCCACCACCGTGGGCATGATCAACCACCCGGACACCTGGGTGATTGGCGATTCGCCCGAGAGAGCGGCCTGACCCTTCCGTTCGTCACCTTGTCACCGTGTCACCTGGTCACCTTGTCGTCTCTCCCCCCCAACCCCTTTGTCTCGCGAGGCGGCCTCAAGTTGCAGTACGCGCTGGAGGTATTCGATCTGGACGTCGCCGGCATGCGCTGCGCCGACTTCGGGGCCAACGTCGGCGGATTCACGGACTGCCTCTTGCAGGCCGGCGCGGCCCACGTGACGGCCGTGGACACCGGCTATGGCACGCTGGCGTGGAAACTCCGCCAGGACCCGCGGGTGGGCGTGATGGAACGCAACAACGCGCTGCACGCCGCGCCCCCCGGCGGCGGGCGGTTCGATCTGGTGGTGATGGACATGGGGTGGACGCCACAGCGGATGTGCGTTCCGGCCTCGCTCAGGTGGATCGGCCGGGCCGGACGGATCGTGACGCTCGTCAAGCCGCACTACGAGCTCGTCGGCGAGGAAAAGCCGTGGCTCAGCGCGGGCGTGCTGAGCGTGGACGACGCGGCGAAGGTGGCCGATCGCGTCATGGCCGAGATGCCGACGCTCGGTGTGCGCGTGGTCGCCTCGACCCTCAGCCCGGTGGTGGGGGGAGGGGGGAAGACCAAGGGGAACGCGGCGGGGAATAGGGAGTGGCTGGCGCTGCTGGAACGGGCCGGATCATGAGTGCGCGGCGGGCTGCTCGCGCCAGTTCTCGACCTTGGGCCGGAGCGTCGTCCAGACGGCCTCGAGGAGCTCGCGCGTGCCCCTGTTGGTGGCCGCGCTGATCGGGAACAGCGGCTCCTTGTGCCCGAGTTTCAGGGCCTTGCGGAACTTCACGACGGCGGCCGCGGCCTCTTCTTCGTCGAGCAGGTCGAGCTTGTTGAGGGCGATGATCTCGGGCTTCTCGGCCAGCGCCACGGAGTACTTGGCGAGTTCGGCGCGGATGGTGGCGTAGTTCGCCGCCGGGTCCGAGCCGTCGGTCGGGGCGATGTCCACGAGATGGACGAGGATGCGGGTGCGCTCGATGTGGCGAAGGAACTCGTGGCCCAGGCCCGAGCCGGACGAGGCGCCCTCGATCAGGCCGGGGATGTCGGCGAAGACGAGCCGGCGCTGCGTGTCGAGCGCGGCGATGCCGAGTTGCGGGGCGAGCGTGGTGAACGGGTAGTTGGCGATCTTCGGCCGGGCGTCGGAGATCACGCTCAGCAGCGTGCTCTTGCCCGCGTTGGGAAGGCCGACGATCCCGACATCGGCGATGAGCTTGAGCTCGAGGTGGAGGTGGCGGTGCTCGCCCGGCTCGCCGGGACCGGCCTTCTTGGGGGCCTGGTTGGTGGGGGACTTGTAGTGCTCGTTGCCGTACCCGCCCTTGCCGCCCTTGGCGATGACGTGGGTCTTCCCGGCGGGGCTCAGATCGACGATCAGCTCGCGCGAGTCGCGCTCGTAGACCAGCGTGCCCGGGGGAACCTTGATGATCAGGTCCTCGCCGGCGAGGCCGAACTGCTGCTTGCCGCGCCCCGGCTCGCCGTTGGTGGCGCTCCAGTGGTGCTGGCCGGAGAAGTCGAAGAGCGTGTTGATGTTCTCGTCGGCGACCATGATGACGTCGCCGCCGCGCCCCCCGTCGCCCCCCTTGGGCCCGCCCTTGGGGATGTACTTCTCCCTACGGAAGGAGATGCACCCGGGGCCGCCATGGCCGCCCTTGACCGTGATTTCGGCTTCGTCGATGAACACGGGCAAGGATAGGTAGCACGGGCATGCTGCCCGTGCGGATTCGTGCTGGCGGTGGGATTTTGGCTCGACAGGGGTGCGGGAAGCAACGGGAGCCGTCGTGTCGCGTTCGGGGCGATGTCGTCGGGTGTTGGCACGATCGCGGTGCGCCCGGCACGGGCAAGGATGCCCGCGCTACGCCGCGGCGCGGTATCGGCCCGTGGCAAACTGCCGAAGCAGGCGCTCGCGGTCCCCGGCCTTGGCGAATCGTGTGAAGATCGCGGCCATCTTGTACGGGCCGGGCTCGTCCTCGTCCTCGATCCAGACCACGTTGGCGTAGACGAGCACGGTGCGTCCCGGCTCGATCTCACGCTGGTTCAGGTTGGGCAGGACGATCTGCATCGTCACGGGCGTGCCGGGCTTGATGGGCTGGTCGGCCTCGAAGCGGACGCCCCCCTCCGAGATGTCGTACACGTGGCCCTCGTTGTCGAACGTCGCTCCCTCCGGACCCTGCACCGCCAGGGGCGTGTACATCGGCTCGAGTTGGAAACGCGGGAACGTGCGCCGATCGGAAAGGGATGTCGTCACGGGACGGATCTCCGGATGGGGTCGGACCCTGGATGGGCAACGACGGACCGGGTGGTATCGGTCCCGGCCGAAAGCGGCTTGAGATGGTGGGGTCGGTGGGCCTCGGATCGTCCCTATTGAGGGGAGCGGTCGGCACGGTCCGTCGGAGCGCGGCAGTCGAACTCGACACCGATTCGGGTGATCTCGCCGCCCGTGCGACGACGCACCTCTTCGAGCAACTCCGGGTCGAGGCTGGCGATCACGCGCTCGCTCAGGTCGTCGGGAAGATCGCGGATGCCCCCGTCGGGAAGCACGACATGGGCGTGGTTGCGAGTGTCGGCGTCGTAGCGGAAAGCGGCCGACGCGCCGGAACGGGCGGGCGCGATGCGCCGGGCCAGGCCGTGGCGTGTGAGCACGTCCAGGGTGTTGTACACGGTCGCGAGGCTGATGCCCCCCGTGGCGCCGACGGCGTCGGGCTGGTTGAGCAGGTCGTGGAGTTCCTCGGCGGTGGGATGGACCTTGCTGGCCAGGAGCGCGGCGTAGACCTGCTCGCGCTGCGCGGTGCACCGCAGGCCGTGGCTGGAGATCAGGTCTCGGACGGAGTGGGCCATCGGGTGATTATTGGCAGGGACCCGCCGCGCTGGGGGCGGCGGTGCGAGGGCTATTCATCCGGGATCGGCTCCTCGGGCTCCCCGATCGGGCCGGCCTCCGGGCGGAAGCGCATGCGACGGTGGGGGACTCCCGCCTCCTGGAACACCTCGGAGTCAAAGTCCCAGCCCAGGGACCGGTAGAACCCGTAGGCCGTGTCGCGGGCGTGGCAGAAGATCTCTTCCATGCCGAGCTGGCCGAAGGCCCGCTGCTCGATGGCGACGACCAGGCGCGTGCCGACGCCCTCCCCCTGGCGCTGCAGGTCCACGGCCATCTGCATGAGTTTCCCGACGCCGCGCGTGGGGTAGTTTGGCAGCAGGAGCGCGGTGCCGATGACCCGCGGGCCGGAGGGGTGGTCGAAGACGGCGATGAAGTGCTCGAAGTGTTCCTCTCGGGCGCCGCCCTCGGGGAACATGGCCCGGAACCTGGGGCCGTCCAGGCCGATGGGGGCCAGCAGCACCTCCTCGCGCAGACGAACCGCCTGCGCGTGCAGCGGATCGTCGAAGGAGATGCGCCGGACGGTGATCAAGGGGGCAGAGAATAGCAAGCCGATGACAGGCGGTCATGGCGGGATCGGCACGGAATACCGTCGTGGGCGATGCCCAAAGCAGCGGAAATGACCGACGAGGCGATCCTGTGCGAGCGGTGCGGGTACGCGCTCGCCGGCATCGCGCCCGATGCGCGCTGCCCGGAGTGCGGCACGCCGGTGCGTCTGTCGCTGCCCCGGGCGCGCCTCGGATCGGCGTGGCAGCGGGCGGCGGGCGTACGGGGATGGGGACGGGTATCGTGGGAGGTGCTCCGCGGACCGACGAGGGTGTTTCGGGAGATGCGCCCACGCGCGGATCGCCGGACGTGGCTGCTGCTCTGGATCAACATCGCCATCGGTGGCCTGCTCCCCGGTGCGATGTGGCTCTGGGTTGGACCGTGGGTCGCCGGGCCCGGCATCACCGCGTGGTACGTCCGTCCCTCGTCGGTCGCGCCCGGGACCGGGACGATGGTGGCATGGAGCGAGTTGGCCGTGCCCCGCCCGCCGTGGGTCGCCCTCGGGGCCGTGCCGCTGCTCGTGGGCGCCCTCCTGGCGCTGACGTGGATCGAAACCGTCGGGGTGCGCTTCTTCGGCCGCCGGCGCGCCTGGCGGGTGACCTGGCCGATCGCCCTGTCGGTGTGCGCCCACGCGTCGATCGGCTGGGCTATCGGCGGGGCGCTCCACGCGCTGGTGCCGCTGATGCGGACGCCGCTGTGGTGGGTGCTCGATCGGCTGCCCGAGGCGGTGGCATCCCGGGGCGCGCTGGCGTTTGTGACCATCGCGCCGGTCGGGGCGTTGCTCGCGGGGATGCTGGTATTCGAGACTCTTGTGTACCTTGGCGTGCGGGAGTGCCGATACGCGAACACCGCGGAGCGTTCGCCTACCATGCGGTGAGTCACGCGAAAAACCGCACCGCGGACGCAACGGAGTCGCGTCGTGCCCCCGCCATCAGAAGCCCCGCCGGAGCGAGCACCGACGCCCGCCCGCGCAGCCAACACGGACAACGCATCGCCGCCGCAGGCCGCGCCCGCCGACGGGCCGAATCCCGCCGAAACCCGCGCCGACTCGGGCGGCCGCTGGGGCGTGCTCTCGCACAAGCACTACCGCAACGTCCTGGGGGCGCAGGTGTTCTCCAACATCGGCACGTGGACCGAGATGTTCGCGATCCAGATGTTCGTGGCCCGGGCCACGGGCAAGCTCGACGACCAGGGCACCCTCGGCGCGTGCCAGTTGCTGCCGATCTTTGTCCTGGGCGTCTTCGGCGGCCTCGCCTCGGACCGCATGAACCGCCGGACGCTGCTCGTGGCCACGCAGGTGTTGCTGGGCCTGGTGGCGATCGGCGTCGCGCTGGTGATACAGGCGAACTTCGCCAATCCCCGCACGGCGATCCACTGGCTCTTCTTCTTCGGCGTGCTCAACGGGTGCGTCATGGCGTTCAACTTCCCGGCGTGGCAGGTGCTCACGCCGCGCCTCGTGCCACGCGAAGACCTGAACAAGGCGATCACGCTCAACGGGATCCAGTTCAACACGGCTCGCGTGATCGGGCCGGCGATCGCGGGGCTGGTGCTGGCCAAGTGGGGAGCACCCCCGCTCCTCTGGTTCAACGCCGCGACCTTCATCCTGATGGCCGGCGTGGTCATGATGACGCCCGATGATCCCGCCCCCAGGCAATACCTCGGGCGGATGATGTCGGGAATCCGCGAGGCGTGGTCGTTCCTCATGCACCAGCGAGGCCCGCGCGCCGTATTCATGGCCCAGTTCGCCCTCTGCCTTCTCGCCGCGCCGATGGTTCGGATGCTCAGCAACTTTGTCATCGCGGTCTATGGCCTCGAAGAGCACCAAATCGCCGCGGCCCGTGCGTCCGTGAAGGGCACGGTGTCGGAGGAGACGGCCAGATTCCTGGCCGCCGAGGCGGTCGGCGGAACGCTGCTGGCCATCCAGGGCGTGGGGGCGGTGGTGGGGGGGCTGGCGATCCGGTACGTGCCCAAGTGGTATCCCAAGCACCACTTCATCCCCCTCTCGGTCGCGGGCCTGGGCCTGAGCATCACGGCCTTCGCCCTCGCACGCGAGGTCTGGGTGGGGTACCTCGCGATGGCGGTGTGCGGATGGTTCTGGATGTGGGCCTTCAACCAGAGCTGGGCCGCGCTGCAGGTGCTCACGCCGGATCGCCTGCGAGGGTGGGTCATGAGCGTCGCGAACGTGGCGGTGTTCGGGGCGATGGCCGCGGGCGCGATCATCGCGGGCTTCGGCGGCGAACAGTTGAAGGTGCACAAGATCCTCGATGAGGTGTGGGCCACGCAGGCCTCGATCCTGATGCTGAGCGTGCCGCTCGCGCTCGTGGGCGTGTGGATGATGCTCTACCGCGTGCCGGAGGTGGATGGTCTGCCCCCTGGCGGAGATCGCAAGGTCGCCCGCAGCCTCGTCCACGCGATCACCGCAAGCGAACACCGGCCGGAGCGAGATGAGCGGGATGGGCGAGCCGGCATCGGGCCGGTTCAGGAACCCGAACCGATGTAGGCCCGGGACCCGCCCGCACCGCGAGCCCCGCAGCGGCCGAAACCGGCTCGGATCGACTCGTGCGCCGCGAACACCATCCGAACCTATCATCGCGACCTATGCAGACACGACGCCCGACGCGACAGATCAAGGTTGGCGATGCCCGCACCGGAGTGGTCCTGATCGGGGGCGGTATCCCCAATCGTGACGGCACGCCCACCACGCCCGCGCCCGTGAGCGTGCAGACCATGACGGCCGGGTACACCCACGAGATCGACACCTGCGTGACCGAGATCAACCGCATGGCCGCGGCCGGCGCGGACATCGTGCGCGTCGCCGTGCCGGAAAAGAAAGACACCGAGGCGCTCAAGGAGATCATCCAGCGCACGCAGGTGCCCATCGTCGCCGACGTCCACTTCCATTTCCAGCGGGCCCTCGAGGCCGTCGAGGCGGGCGTGCACAAGATCCGCCTCAACCCCGGCAACATCCAGGACCGCAAGCAGGTCATCGACGTCATCCAGGCGTGCAAGGCCAAAGGCCTGCCCATCCGCGTGGGCGTGAACGAGGGCTCGATCATCGAGCGCAAGGACAAGCAGAAGCGGATGAAGGAACTCGGGCAGGTCTTCAGCAACCACAAGAACGGGTATCTGCTGGCGATCATGATCACCAAGCTCGAGGAATACCTCGACATCTTCTACGAGCAGGACTTCTACGACGTCTCCATCTCGGCCAAGAGCATGGACGCGAGCATGGTGATCGACGCGTACACGGAGATCAGCAAGCGCTTCGACCATCCGCTCCACCTCGGCGTCACCCACGCGGGTCCCAAGGAGACCGGTTGCATCCGCTCCATCGCCGCGCTCTCGGCCCTGCTCTGCAACGGCATCGGCGACACCATCCGCATCTCCTACGCCAACGACCCGATCTACGAGGTGCAGGACGGATTGGAGTTGCTGTATTCCCTGGGCTTGAAGACCCGGGTCGGCGTGGACCTCATCGCCTGCCCCACCTGCGGCCGGATCCAGGTCGATCTCTTCACGCTCATCCAGGACGTTCGCAAGGCCCTGGTGACGATCAAGACCCCCATCAAGGTCGCGGTCATGGGGTGCATCGTCAACGGCCCCGGTGAGGCCGAGGGTGCGGACGTCGCCATCTTCGCCGGCGACCGGCGCGGCATCATCTACGTGCAGGGCCAGAAGGTGGACAACGTGCCCGAAGAGAAGATCCTCGAAACCCTCATGGACCACTGTCGCAAGTTCGAGGCCAAGGTCCTCCGTGGCGAGGCCAAACTCGGCGAGAAGACCGTGGACATCATCCCGCCCGACCCGATCGGGGAACTGGGCTCGGGATTCGAGAAGATCGCCGCCGGGAATGTCGAGCACGTCCACGCCGGGGGCGTGGCGCTGACTGTTGGCAAGAGCTGAGCCGGGTGATCGGACTTCGGTGGCCGAGTCTTCCGTCCATGCGGGCTGCGCCATCCGTTGTGTTGTGGAAACGCAACACCGCCGTTGAGGCGATGAGCGGGCGCGTCGATGCATAACGCACGCATGGCCCCCCCACCCACCCCCCCAAATCCGCCCCTCCAGCCGGACAACCCGTCCGACCAGCCCAAGAAGGCCGCCCGCGGCGGTACGCCCGAGAACTCAAACGGAAAAAACGGCCAGCCCCACCCCGCCCTCCGCCGCACCGTGGTTCGCCCCTCCGGCCCCGCCCCCGATCCGGTGGACGGCGCCTTCGTCGCCAACCGCCTGACCACCCTCGTCCACGAACTCAGCACACTCCTCGACGCATCCATGCGAGTGATCGGCCTGGCCCGACGGTCGCTGTGCGAGACGGGCGGGGATCGGATGACGCCGCGGCTCGAAGGTCGCGATGACTGTCCGGAGATGCTTGAGCGACGCCTGGAGACCGTTGACGCCGCCATCCGGCAGATGGCCGATCTGGTCCGCTCGTCGATGATCGGCATGGCCGCCAACGGCGCGGCCGGGCTCCGCGAGGGATTCGGCGCCAGTTCCAGCCTCGCCGATGCCGTCCGCCACGCTGCGGATGTCATGACCCCGCTGGCCGAAGAGTCCTGCGTGCAGATCGACACGCACATCGCCCCGGAACTCGCCGACATCGCGGCCGGGCCGGTGTACGCG
>OEIU01000661.1_pt1 | contig 29593 bp, 27 predicted proteins | sample 1539221 | NCBI WGS metagenome assembly OEIU01 (sample SAMN03792071, study PRJEB22550) | activated sludge metagenome | feature: wastewater treatment plant; material: activated sludge; isolation source: Wastewater treatment plant of a petroleum refinery complex | place: Argentina: Zarate | collected...
AACTGACCGCGCACGATCATCGGATTGATCTGGGTGCCCACGTCCGCGACGATCACGTACTTCAGCACCTGCACCGCGCCGGTCAACGCATCGACCTCGACCAGCGCCGCCGCGCTGCCGTAAGGGTAGGTGGACTCGGACTGCTCGAACGTGTATTCGGCCTCGACGCCGCCCGCCAGCTCGGCCGGCAGGTCGCTTTCGGGGGAGTGCACCAGCCGCGCGACGTCGTTGAACGTCAGGCTGCGCGACGGCTCGTCGGTCACCCAGATCCGGCCTTCGGCGATGCTCAGCGCCTCGGCCGGCACGCCGAACCGCCACGCGGCGACCGCCAGCATGTTCTGCCGGAAAGCGCGGCCGGCACCGAGCACCGCGCTGCCGCCCATCACCGCCGCGCGGCTGCCCCAGGCGCCCTGGCCGCGACCCAACCGCTCGGTGTCGCCGGGGCAGATCGTCACCCCGTCGAACGAGGCGCCGGTCGCGTCGGCGGCGACCTGCGCGAGCGAGGTCTCCACGCCCTGCCCGATGCTCGCCGTGCCCACGCAGGCGCGCACCATGCCGTTCCTGTCGAGCCACAGGTGGGAGTGCTCCCAGCCGCCCAGCCCGCTGGGTTCCGAATAGGAGGCCATGCCCACGCCGACATAGCGACCCAGCGCCCGCCGTTCGCGCTGCAGTGCCCGCGCCTCCTGGTAGCCGAGCACCTCCAGCGCCCGGTCCAGCGCCCGTACGTAGTTCCCGCCGTCGAAGACGACCTCGTGTCCGTATTCATGGGTGCCGGTGGCATACGGCATCGCCTCGGGCGGCACCAGGTTGACCCGGCGGATGTCGGCAGGATCCATCCCCAGCCGTGCGGCCATCATGTCGAACACCCGCTCGCGCACGAAGGTCGACTCGTACTGGCCCGGCCCGCGGAACGAACCGTGCGGCGTCTTGTTGGTCAGCACGCATTCCAGCCGGATGTCGAAGGCCGGCACGCGGTACGGCCCCGGCAGCCCGGAAACCGTATGGGTCGGCGCGACCAGGCCGTTCGGGCGGATATAGGCGCCCATGTCCATCATGCAGTGATCGCGGAACGCCAGGATGCGTCCCTGCCGATCGAAACCCACCTCGACTTCGTGCCACTGCTGGCGCGAGTGGTTGGTCGCCAGGAAGTGCTCCTGCCGGTCCTCGATCCAGCGCACCGGGCGGCCGAGCTTCATCGCCGCCCACGGCACCAGGAAATCCTCCGGGAAGAACTCGCCGCGGAAGCCGAAGCCGCCGCCGACGTCCGGCTCCAGGCAGCGGATCCGCTCCTCGGGAATCCGCAGCAGGCTCGCGAGGATCGCGCGCGTGCGATGGATCACCTTGGTCGGCCCCCACACGGTCAGCATGCCGGTGGACTCGTCGACATACGCCACCAGACCGCGGGTCTCCATCGGCACGCCGGAAGGGGGGGGGGTCGAAAGCGGGGCCGAAACCCCCACCGGCGAAACGCCAAGCGCCCCATCGATGTCCCCGCCCCGGGCGGACAGCACGCCGGGGATGTTGCTGCCGTTCGACTCGTGCACCAGCGCCCGGCCGGGTTTGCGGCTTTCGCGGGCGTCGACCATCACGTCCAGCGGCTCGATGTCGACGGCGATGTGCTCCAGCGCATCCTCGGCCGCATAGCGATCCTCGGCCACGATGATCGCCAGCGGCTCGCCGACGTAACGGACCTTGTCGACCGCGATCGGCCGCTGGAAGCAGCGCTCCAGCTCGGGCTTGGGCACGAACGTGGTGGGCATGCTGCCCAGCGGGCCGAAGTCCTGCGCGCCGCAGACGGCCACCACCCCCCTGGCGCTGCGCGCGCCGGACAGATCCAGATCCAGCACCTTGCCGTGCGCGACCGGGCTGCGGAAGATCATCGCCTCCAGCGCGCCCGGCACCCGGACGTCCGCGACGAACCGGCCCTGGCCCGTCAGGAAGCGGACGTCTTCCTTCCGGACCATCGACCGACCGATGTAAGAGCTCATGCCGCCACTCCCCTGTCAGGCGATCACTGATCGGCCGCGAGCGCGAACTTGCCCTGCTTGACGGTGAGCATCCGCATGCTCTGCACCAGGAAGCCGTTGTGATCGGTGGGCGAGGTGGTGTAGATGCCGCCGGCGCCCATGTGATCCTTCAGGTTCTCGAGGCTGCTGCGGATCTTCTCCCGGTCGGTCGCGCCGTCGGTGAACGCCTTCACGACCATCGAGAAGCCGTCCTTCGTCAGCGCGCCGAACACCGACGGGTTCTTGCCGTAGCGCTTGTTGAAGGCGTCGAAGTACTCCCGGATGATCTTCTTCTGCGGATCGCTGTCCGGCAGCTCGTTGACGACCGACGCCTTGTAGCCGGTGACGAACACGTTCTCCGCCGCGTCGCCGGCCAGACCGATCAGACGGTCGCTCTGGAAAGCCGTGGAATGGATCTGCAGCGCGTTCAGACCGATCTGCTTGGCGTTCTTGGCGACCAGCGCGCTGGCCGTGGTGGCGTTCCACACGATGAAGGCCTTGGCGCCGCTGGCCTTGATCCGCGTGAGCTGCGCGGTCATGTCGGTATCGTTCGGCGCGAACGTCTCCGAGGCGACGATCTTGAAGCCCTTCGGACCGGCCTGACGCTCCAGTTCCTCCTTGCCGCTGACGCCGTAGCCGGTGGAGTCGGCGAACATCGCCACCTCGGTGATGCCGCGCTTCTTCAGGAAGTCGAGCGCCAGCGCCACCGACTGGATGTCGGTGTTGCATGCCTGAAAGACGTAGTGCTTGACCGGGTTGCTGATCTTGGCGCTGGCGCCCAGCATGATCTGCGGCACCTTGGCCGCCTCGGTCTGCGGGATCGTGGCCAGCGCGTTGCCGCTGATCGCCGGCCCGAGCACGACCAGCACGTTGTCCTGGTCGTGCAGACGGCGGATCGCCGTCACCGCCTTGGTCGGGTCCGACGCATCGTCGTACACGACGGTCTCGATCTTGCGGCCGTTGATGCCGCCGCCCGCATTGACCGCGTCGCGCAGCAGCTCGGCGGTGTTGCGGATGTCCTCGCCGATATAGGCGGCGCCGCCGGTGAGGCTGGCGACCACGCCGATCTTCAGGACCTGCTGCGCGTGGACCGGCCCGGCCAGACCGAGCACGGTCATGGCCGACAGGATGACGGAGAAGGTACGACGTCGATTGTTCATCATGTTCACTCCCTGGCGCCTCGCGGCATTCAGACCATCAAACCACTACATCTGCCGAAGCCTTGCTCTCGATCAGCGCCACCGCCGCCTCGACGCTCATCACGTCGGCGTACTTCTGCGCCATGTCGAACAGATTGATCGCGTGCGAGACCTGCGAGCGGTCGTAGACGCCTTCGTGCGGAACGACCACGCGGTAGCCGAGCGAGCACGCGTCGACGACGGTGGCGCGCACGCATCCGCTGGTCGTGCAGCCGCTGACCACCAGCGAATCGACCCCCAGGTCGATCAGGTGACTGATCAGCGCCGTTCCGAAGAACGCGCTGGCGTGAAACTTCGGAATCAGCAGCTCGCTGTCGACCGGCGCGACCTCGGCGACGAAGTCGTAGCCGTTCAGCGGCACGCCGAGCACGCGCGGCGCCTTGTCGGTGAAGCGGCTGCTGCCGTTCTTGCCCTTGGGTGCGACATGCGGAAAGATCACCGGCAGCTTGCGCGCGCGAAAGACCTTCAGCAGCCTTTGCACGTGAGGAACCGCCTGCCAGCCGTACTCGCCGCAACAGGTGGCGAAGTCGGCGATCGCCGACAGGATGGGCTTCGGCTGGTAACCCAGCGAGCGGTACTGCATGTCGATCACCAGCAGCGCCGGCCGCCGGCCGAGGCCGGTGGGCGTGGCGAAGCCGGCCGCACGATAGATCTCCAGTTCGTGCTCCGGGATGAAGCCGCGCCAGGGGGCCGCGCTCAGATCCACGACACCTCCCGCTCCATCGCCGCCTGTCTGCCCCGCACGGCGATCCGCCGTTCCGGCAGGCGTATGTCGGTCTGCCCGCACAAGGCGACGCGGTCGATCAGGTCTGCATTGGACATTCGATACCTCTGACGATGAAGAGAATGAAGTGCGCTCGGGTCACTGTCGGATCTACTCCAGATACATCTTCAGAACTTCCTTGTCGCGCTTCAGCTCATGCGTTTCGCCCCCGAAAACGTTGCGTCCGTTACGCAGCACATGAACCCTTTCGGTCACGGCGAGGATCAGTCCCAGATTCTGTTCCACGAGAAGAATCGTCTGCCCCCCTTCGTTGAGCTTGCGAATCGCGCGCGCAAGGTCATTGATCACGAGCGGCGCCAGTCCCGCGGTCGGCTCGTCCAGCATCAGCACCTTCGGGCGCAGCATCAGCGCCCGCGCGATCGCGACCATCTGCTGCTCGCCTCCGGACATGGTGTGCACGCGCTGCTCGAGACGCTCGCGGAGTCTGGGGAAGGTGAGGAGCTGCACCTCCAGTCTGGCGGCGGTCTCCGCTCTGGTGGCGGCGGTCAGACCCGCAATCGAGAGATTCTCCCGGACGGTCATCTGCGCGAAGAGCTCCCGGCTCTGCGGCACGAGAGTGATGCCGCGGCGCACGACTTCGTGCGGCGCCTTGTTGCCGATCGATTCGCCGAGAAAATCGATCCGCCCCTCGCGCAGCGGCACGAGGCCCATGATCGTCCCCAGCAGGGTCGTCTTGCCGGCCCCGTTCGCTCCGAGCAGCCCGATCACTCGGCCTTGCGGAAGCTGGAAGCTGATGTCGCGCAGCACTTCGAGACGACCATAGCCGGCGCCGACGGAAGACAGGCTAAGCATCCAGCGGCGCTCCCAGATATGCTCGCGTCACTTCGGCGTTGGCCATGATCTCTTCGCCGGTTCCCCGCGCGATGACCGCGCCGAACTCGAGCACGGTGATCTGTTCGCAAAGCTTCAGGACCAGTGAAACCACGTGCTCCACCAGCAGCACCGCGAATCCCATTTGAGCGTGCAGCCGCAGCAGCACGGCCTGGAACTCGTCGATCTCCGGCCCGCTGAGGCCGGCTGCCGGCTCGTCCAGCATGACGAGGCGCGGCGCCGACACCAGGGCCCTTGCGATCTCCACATAGCGCTGATCGCGAAACGAAAGTCCGTCCGCCAGGCGGTACAGATGCGGACCGAGCCCCACGGCCTCGGCGATCCGGACCGCCCGGTCGACCGCTTCGGAACCTCGGCCCGCTTCCGAACGATCGACGTGCAGCCCGATCAGGATGTTCTCCAGCACCGTCATCGGCCTGATGATCTGCACCGATTGAAAGGTCCGCTGCACTCCGAGCGCGGCTCGTTGGCTCGGGCCCTTGTCGGTGACGTCCGTGCCGTTCAACGCGATCCGCCCGGATGTGGTGCGCACCAGCCCGGATACGGCATTGAACAGCGTCGACTTGCCGGCGCCGTTGGGGCCGATGAGGCCGTAGATGCGACCCGGCGGAACCTCCATGGAGACGTTGTCCAGCGCGACCAGGCCGCCGAAGCGGACGCCGACGCGATCGACCAGCATGGCCGGGACGGAGGACGCGCCCGCGTTCATTTGCTCTGCACCGCGGTCGAAGCCGCGGGCGCCGAGCTGCCGAGGGCCGGCCGCCTGGCAGGTGCCCTGCCGCCCAGGTCGGTCGCCGCAAGCCAGCCACGCTGCCGAAGCAGCCCCGCGATTCCGTTGGGCATGAACACGATCGAGACGATCAGCGTCAAGCCGTAGAGAACTTCCTCCGCTCCGCGAAACTTGCGCAGGAATTCGGGCAGTATGGTCAGCAGAACCGCCCCGATCAGCGATCCGGTGATGGAAGCCAGGCCTCCGATCAGCACCATGCCGAACTGGGTCACCATCTGCAGCAGCCCGAACGTGCGCGGATCGATGAAGCTGATCGTCAAGGCGAGCATTCCGCCGCCCACTCCGGCATAGAAGGCGCTCAGAGAGAATGCGGTCGCCCGGTTGTGCATGACGTCGATGCCGCACACCTGCGCCGCGATCTCCGCGTCACGGACCATCACGAAGGCGCGCCCGAGCTTCGCGCGCATCAGCGCGGTTGCGAGCACGCACATGACCACCGCAATCGCCAGCAGGGGGTAGTACTTGTCGCGATCGGCCTTCATCGGCAGGCCGAAGAACGTCGCGGCAGGCATCGCCATGCCGCTGGTGCCGTTGGTCACGGACTCCCAGTGCGTGAAGATCCATGTGAAGAAGTACAGACATGCGATGGTCACCAGCGCCAGGTAGAGCCCGCGCACCCGGACGGCAGGCAATCCGACGCAATAGCCGATGAGGGCGCTGATGACGCCGGCCAGAGGCAGCGCAAGGACGAACGGCAGGCCGAGCCTGTCCATCAGCAGCGCGGTGGCATAGGCCCCCACGCCGACGAATGCCGAGTGCGCGAACGAGACCAGCCCCGCGAAGCCGAGCACGATGTTCAGGCCGAGCGAGATGACCGAGAAGGCCAGCACCAGATTCAGCACGTATTGCACGTACGGGCCCGTCAGAAGCGGCGCGATCAGCAGCACGGCGAGGACGACGACCGTCGGAACGCCCGGGGCGCGCATGTCAGACTCTCCCGATCGAGGTTGTGCCGAACAGTCCGCTCGGCTTGATCAGGAGGACGATCATGATGACGATGAACGCCGATATCTGGATGAACACCGTTCCCACGAAGCCGCCGATCAGCATCTCGGCGATGCCGATCGCGAATCCGCCGACGATGGCGCCGGGCACGCTCGTCAGGCCGCCCAGAATGGCCGCGGCGAACCCCTTCAGCAGGAATTCGACGCCCACGTCCGGATACAGCAGCGTGAAGGGCCCGGCGAGGACACCGGCAGTGGCGCCGATGGCTCCTGACAGGGCCCATGTGCTGCGATAGGCGTGGATCGGATTGATGCCGATGATCTGGGCGCCGGCAAGGCTTTGGGAGACGGCGCGTACCTGCTGTCCCAGCTTCGTATATCGGAAGAAGAGGAACAGCAGGCCGGACAGCACGACGGTCGCCACGATGATCGTCAGGTTCTGCAGCGCGATCGGAGCCCCGAGAAACTCGACCGATCTTCCGGAGAACAGAGGCGGCAACGTATAGATGTCGTCGCCCCATTTCAGCCGGCCCAGCCCCTGCAGCAGCACCGACGCTCCGACGGTGGCCATCACGAGACTCAGATGGTGGTTCGTCGCGATCGGGCGCACCGCGGCCCGTTCGCAGATGAGCGCCAGCGAAACTCCGACCAGAATCGCGACCACGATCGCGAGTTCATACGGAAGGGCCAGCGTCTTCAGGACCACGAATGCGGCAAAGGCGCCCGCCGTGAAGAATTCGCCGTTGACGAACGGAACGAAGTTCTGCGTCTTGTAGATCAGGACGAGCCCGAGCGCCACAAGGCCGTACAGCGCGCCGTTCGATACTCCGACGACGAGATAGATGAGCAGGTCGGCCATCGATCTTCGGATTCCGTGCCGTGTTGATGCTCAGCCTTGAACGATCGGGTTCGCGCGCCGTATCAGGGCACGGCCTTCCATTGCGGACCGACGTCGACCACGGAGGAGCCTCGCAGGGTCCAGAATGTCTGCCGCTGACAGCCCTGATGATTGGCCGCGGAGAAGGTCACGGCACACGGCGCGATGCCGGTGTCGAAGCTCTTCATGCCTTCGAGGGCGTCCACGAACTTCTCGCGCGTCAGGTCACGGCCGGCGCGTTTGAGCGCTTCGACGATCGTTATGGCCGATGCCGTTCCGTAGAAGGAATCGGCCTTCACCGTCTCCCCGGGGAAATGCTTGGCCAGCAGCTTCTGATAGGGCGCCAGCTCGGATCCGCCGATCGGCCCCGCCAGCACGGACGCCACGTAGGTGGTCTGCAACGCGTCTGCGTTGCCCACCCGGTCCGCCAGCGCAGCCAGGTCGATCAGCCCGTTGTTCCCGATGAACTTCGTCTTCAGGTTGTATTTGTGAGCGTCGCGCAGGAATGCCGCGGTCGGGCCGGGATAGGTCAGAAGCAGCACCGCGTCGGGATTCGTGCGCCGGATCGCCAGCACCTGAGCGGCCGAATCGCTGACGTTCCGGTCGAGCGTCTCGGTCGTCGTGACCTGGATGCCGGCCTGCTCCGCGACGGGGCTGAACCCCGCGATCTTCGCCTTGGCCCACTCGTCCGCATGGGCCACGATCGCCACCTTCTTCACGCCCGGTATCGACTTGACGAATTCCGCCATCGATGCGCCGTCGTACCGGCCGGTCGGCGCCGTCGTGAACACGTAGCGGGACACGGGAGAGGTTATGGCGTCGAGGCTGGCCGCGAAGAGCATCAGCGGAACCTTGTTCTCGATGATCTCGGGCTTGGCCGCCATCGTGGCGCCACTGCAGATCCCCGAGTTGATCATGAAGACTTTGTGGACGTGAATGAGCTTCTTCACGGCTGCCAGCGTGGGGGCCGCCTCGCAACCGCCGTCTTCCTGGACGACCTCGATCTTGCGGCCGTGAATCCCGCCTTTCTCGTTGATGTCCCGGTAGATCATGATCGCGCCGTTGTTGACCGGCGCCCCCCATGCACTCTGGGGGCCGGTCATCGGGCCGTACATGCCGATCTTGATGGTGGTGTCGGTCACACCCTGTTCGTCCGCGGCACTCACGCTCATGCACGCGCAAAGGGCGAGCATTCCCGCCGCAACGGAAACGAGGCCGGGGGGTTTTGACGGAATCGACATGCTCGCTTCTCCTGTAGTCAAGTCCACGACACCTCCTGCTCCATCGCAGCCGCCTGTTTCGCCACGGCGGCGCCATACGAAGACTCCTTGCCGGCGATACGCTGCGTGGGGCCACCGATGCAGAAGAAATAGTCCTCGCCGCCCATGCGGAACGCGGCGGCGATGGAGGTGATCTCGGGCCGGTTCTCGCCGATCGCCACGTGCCAGCCTTCGGCCAGCCCCTGCTCCACCGCCCGCTCGACGTCGTCGACGGCGACCAGCGTGCGCGCCGAAAGCGCCGGCCGATCGAGCTGCGCGATGAACGCCAGGCGTTCATGCAGCGGCATCAGACCCAGCAACGCCCTGCCCGACGCGCCGCTGTGCATCATCTTTCGCTGCCCCGGATGCGCGGCGAAGCGCACGTCGTGGGCGGCCTCCCTGACGTCGAGGTACAGCGCCTTGTTGCCGTCGCGCTTGCCGAAGATCGCGGTTTCGCCGGTGACGTCGCGCAGCTCTTCCAGATGCCGGTGGACGAGGGTCAGCACCGGATCGTTGCGCGAGATGCTCTCGCCCTGCACCCGCCAGCGCGACGTGGGGTAGTAGCCGGCACGCTTGCCCAGCAGGTAGACGTAGCCCTCGCGCCGCAGCGTCTCCATCAGCGCGAAGCAGCTCGACTTCGGCAGATCCAGCCGCTCGCACAGCTCGACCAGCGTGGCCGGTTTCCCGGTCGTCGCGAAGAACTCGAAGATCGAAAGCACCCGCAGCGCGCTCTTGACGCCGCCCCTGTCCGATCGCAACTCGTCGTTCAACGACGGTGCCAGCGATTCATTCGACAAGACTGCTCCCGAAGGTCATCCGAAGACCGTTTAAGTTCACGTATGTGAACCAATATTCTCGTATGTGGATTAAGTCTAGGGTTGAGGGGCAAACGTTGTCAACTGTCTGCCTCGAATGAGGTAGGGATGGAGGGGACCGTGACTTGCTTTGCTCGATGCACGACGCGCATATGCGCCATTCCTCAGGAGCAGCAACATGAATCCGTCGAAGACGAGCCAGTCGGGAAGCACCCAAGCCGGCGCACAAGCGCCTCACCAGGACGACCGGCAACGACCTTCAGACAGGCAACGACCTTCATCCAAGGACGAGCAGGAGAAACGTTCGGGAAGCCTGACCCGGCAGGTCGACCGGGACGTGCCCAAGCAGGGCTCGCAGGCCGATCGCAAGATCGACAATCGTTCCTGATCGTCGCCGGCCGGTGCGCGCGGCGCCCTGCCCGGGGCGCCGCTGCCCGATCAGCGCAGCCCCAGACCCCGCGCGATGATCCCCCGCAGGATCTCGGTCGTTCCGCCCTGAATCGTCAGCTTCGGGGCGATCTGGATCTCATGCTGCAGACAGCGATGATCCTCGGCAGGATGTCGCGCTTGATCGCTTCGTCGCCCTTGCCGCTCTGCACATCGGCCTTGCAGCCGCCGACGACCACGGTGGATGCGCCCTCCGGCAGTTCCGATCCGGCCCGGCCGGCGATCCACGCGGCCAGCATCGTCTCGACGAGAGGAACCGCCAGCGCCGCCCGGCCCGCCGCCCGCACCACCCCGAATCCTTCGGCCATCGACAGCCCATGTCCTCCCAGCTCCTCGGGAAGCCAGGCCCTGGGCAGCCCCATGTCCGTCAGCGCGTTCCACAACGGAGACTTCCAGTCTTTCGCCTGACTCTTCAGAAGGGTCCGGGGGTCGGCCAGATCGGCAAAGACGCGCTCTGCAGCATCGAGGACCAGGTTTTCTTCTGCCACGGAAGCCTCTCGTAAACGGTGCCTGCCCAATGGTAGGTCATCGGCCGTCCATGCTGGCGACGGTGTTCGAGTGTGTCGGATAACCGCGAAACCCTGTATCCGTCCGCTCGGACAGCAGGGCCTGCTCACTACGTCTGTGCCGGCTCCGGCGTACGGTGAACAGGCTCCAGCTCGATCAGCCGCGCGCCACGTTCGACGTTGGCGCCGGCGGTGCAGCCGACCGCACCGACGATGCCGTCGTGCGGAGCCTCGATGCGCAGCTCCATCTTCATCGATTCGATGACGACCAGCACGTCGCCGGCGCTCACCGATGCGCCGGGCGCGACGCGCACCTCGAGCACCTTGCCCATCATCGGCGCGAGCAGGGACTCGCCGGCCGTCGAGTGAGGCTGTCCGGCGACCGATAGGGTGGCGGCCACCTGCACGTCGATCGCCAGATCGGCATCGCTGATCCTGACCGTGGGCCCGCTGCGCGACAGCGCCAGCCGCCAGGTGGCGGCGTCGACCGATACCAGGTGATCGGTGCGATGCCCGGCGACGGGCGCGAAGCGGATGCGGCAGGCGCCGGACGGCGATGTCACGTCGAAGGCGGCGGGGTCGCTCGCGCAGAGGCTTACCGTCAGCGGCTCGCTGCGGGGGCCGATCGCGGACCCGCTGCGATCGCTGGTGCCGACCTGGAACTGTGGCCAGCCGTTCGCCGTCGGCGCACTCCCGGCGAGCCGCCAGCCCGTCATCGACCGCCAGTCGGCGACTTTCGTATCGGCGCCGTCCCGGCAGCGGGCCGCATCGAACACGAATGCAGCGGCGATGGCCGATGCGGAGGCGGGCCATTCCGGCCGATCGTCGGCTTGCAGAGCACTGCCTTGCAGATCGCGATGCCGTCGATCGCCGGCTTGCGGCTCGGGATTCTGCCGCGTGGCGCTGGCCTGCCGGCTCTCGCCTCGACCCTGCGCCGCACGTCGCGCGCCCAGCAGCCGATCGATCAGCCCGGTGTCGAGCGTGCCTTCCGTCACCGCCGGTTCTCGCATCAGGCTGCGCAGGAATGCCAGGTTGTTGCGCGGACCGTCGATGCGGGTGGCATCCAGCGCGGCGTTCATCGCGGCCAGCGCTCGCGGGCGGTCGGCGCCATCGACGATCAGTTTGGCGATCATCGGGTCGTAGTACGGCGTGATCTCGGAACCCGTCGCGACGCCGGTCTCGATGCGCACGCCGTGGTCGGGGAACACGATGTCGTCGATCCGGCCGGGCGCCGGCAGGAAGTCTTGATCGGGATCCTCGGCATACAGCCGCACCTCGATCGCATGACCGGTGCAGCGGACCGCCGCCTGCTCGCACGGCAGGCCCTGGCCGGCCGCCGCGCGCATCTGCCACTCGACCAGATCGAGCCCGGTCACCGCCTCGGTCACCGGATGCTCGACCTGCAACCGCGGATTCACCTCGAGGAAGAAGTATTCGTCCCCGACGATCAGGAACTCGACGGTGCCGAGCGCTCGGTAGTCGACCCGTCGAGCCAGTGCGACCGCCGATGCGAGGATCCGTTCGCGCAGCCCGGACGGTAGCGGCAGCGCGGGTGCCTCCTCGATCACCTTCTGATGGCGCCGCTGCAGCGAGCATTCGCGTTCCCAAAGGTGCAGCACGTTGCCGCGGCCGTCGCCGAGGATCTGCACCTCGATGTGGCGCCCGCCGGGCAGGTATCGCTCGACGAGCAGCGACGGGTCGCCGAATGCGCTGGCGGCCTCCCGCATCGCCGACGCGATCTCCTCGAGCGCCGGTGCGCCCGCCGCGACGACCCGTATGCCCTTGCCTCCGCCGCCGGCCGCCGCCTTCAGCAGCACCGGCAGCCCGATCCGCTGCACTTCGCGCATCACCTGCTGCGGATCGGCCGACGCGCCGATGCTGCCGGGGATCGTCGGCACCGACGCCTCGCGCGCCAGGCGTTTGGCGGCCGCCTTGTCGCCGAAATCGCGCAGCACCTGCGGCCGCGGGCCGACGAACACCAGCCCGGCCTCCTCGACCGCCTGCGCGAACGCGGCGTTCTCCGACAGGAAACCGAACCCGGGATGGATCGCCTGCGCGCCGGCGCGCCGTGCGGCATCGATCACGCGGTCGATCCGCAGATAGCTGTCGGCCGCCGGCGCCCCGCCGACGCGGTACGACTCGCCGATGTCGGCCACATGCAGCGCATCGCGATCGGCATCCGAGTGGATCGTCGCCACGGCGATGCCCAGCCGGCGGCAGGTACGGGCGATCCGCCGGGCCACCTCGCCGCGGTTGGCGATCAGCACCTTGCGAAAAGGCGCGGTCAATGTCGTCATCATCGGGACCCCTTCACCCCCCTCACATCCGGAACACGCCGAAGCGCGTGTCGCGCGCCGGCGTACGCGATGCCGCGTCCAGCAGCAGGGTCAGCACCGGCCGCGTTTCCAGCGGCTCGATGACGCCGTCGATCCACAGGTTCGACGCGAAGTTGTAGGCGTTGGCGAACGCCTCGTATTCGGCGCGGATCGGCGCCTTGAACGCCTCACGCTGGTCGTCGCTCCACGGCGTGCCGGCCCGCGCGAGCGCCTGCTCGCGCACCAGCGCCAGGGTCGTGGCCGCCTGCTCGGGTCCCATGATCGCGGCGCGCGCATTCGGCCACATGAACATCGCGTTCGGCTTGAACGCGCGCCCGCACATCGCCAGGTAGCCGGCGCCGTAGGAGCCGCCGATGATCACCGTGAACTTCGGCACCTGCGCCGAGCACATCGCGGTGATGAACTTCGCGCCGGCCTTGGCGATGCCCTGTTGCTCGGCCTCGCGGCCGACCATGAAGCCGGAGACGTCGGCCAGGAACAGCAGCGGAATGTCGCGCTTGCAGCACAGGTCGATGAAGTGCGTGGCCTTCAGCGCGCTTTCGGTGAACAGCACGCCGAGATTCGCCAGGATGCCGACCGCGAAGCCGTTGATCCGCGCGAAGCCGGTCAGCAGCGTGTCGCCATACAGCGGCTTGAACTCGTCCAGCCGGCTGTCGTCGACCAGCCGCAGCACGATCTCGCGATTGTTCGACGGACGGCGCGGGTCGCGGCTGATGAGGCCGTGGATCTCCGACGGATCCAGCCGCGGCGCGCGCGGCTCGGCCGGCGTCCACCGGCGCGGCAGCGGCCCGCCCCGGGTTTCCACCAGCCGCCCGGGGAGCGCCAGCGCATGCAGGGCGTCGTCGGCCAGATGATCGGTGACGCCGGACTGCCGTGAATGCATCAGCGCGCCGCCCAAGGTCTCCGGATCGACGTCCTCGCCGGTGGCCGCCTGCGTGAGCTGCGGCCCGCCCAGGTACATGAAGCCCTGGCCGCGGACGATCACCACCTCGTCGCACAGCGCCGGAATGTAGGCGCCGCCGGCGGTGCACGGCCCCATGACGACCGCGATCTGCCCGATGCCGTCGGCCGACATCTTCACCTGGTGATAGAAGATCGAGCCGAACTGGCCGTCGTCGGGAAAGATGTTCGCCTGATCGGGCAGGAATGCGCCGCCGCTGTCGACCAGCGTCACGCACGGCAGCCGGTGCGTCCATGCGATCGCCTGCGCGCGCACGTGCTTGCGGCAGGTCATGCCGAAGTAGGTGCCGCCCTTCACCGTCGCGTCGTTGGCGATCAGCATGCACAGCCGGCCGGCGATCTGGCCAATGCCGGTGACGATGCCCGCGCCGGGTGGCACGCCTTCGTAGCGGTCGAGCCCGGCCAGGTCCGCCAGCTCCAGGAACGGCGAGCCGGGGTCGAGCAGCGCATCGATCCGTTCGCGCGCCAGCAGCTTGCCGCGCTCCTTGTGCTTGCGCCGGGCGTCGGCGCTGCCGCCGGCGCGGGCCAGGTCGCGGCGGGCCCGCAGCGCGGCGATCAGCGCCTCGCAGGCCTCCCGGTTCAAGTCGGCTTCCGGTCGAGGCGCCGCGGATGCTCCGTTCGAAGCGGCAGCTTCGGGCGCGCGGAGTACGTCGGGCGCATCCGGTACGCGGGCCGCATCGGCCTCTCGTGCCGCTTCGGATCCTCGTGCCGCTTCGGATCCTCGTGACGCCCGGGCCCCTTCTGCCGCGTCGGGCGTCTCGGAGCCGCCGGGCATGCCACCGCCGGCACTCATCGTCCCTCCTCCAGCCCGGCCGGCGCCTCCCGCAGCACCAGCTTCACTTTCGTCGCGCCCGGCCGCTCGAACGATTCGTAGGGCACGATGCGAACATCTGCCTTCACCGACAGCGCGTTGCGGATGCGCAGCGCGACGGTCTCGCGCAATGCATCGTCGTCGCCGGGCGCGGCCTGCGCGCCGCGTTCGACCAGCACCCTCAGATTGTCCTGCGTCGAATGGCCGTCGAAATCGGCGAGGATCCGCATGATGCCTGCCGCGCGCGGCCGCAGCGACTCGACGATGTCCTGCACCGCGCTCGGGAACAGGTTCACGCCGCGCACGATCAGCATGTCGTCGGTGCGGCCGAAGCAGCGGATCTTCGGTTGCGTGCGGCCGCAGCGGCAGGTGGTGCCGGTGACCACGACGTGGTCGCCGCTGCGAAAGCGGAACACCGGCGACGCCTCGCGATTCAATGCGGTGTAGACCAGCTCGCCCTTCGCGCCATCGCGCATCGGCAGCACCTGATCGGTGTCCGGATCGATCAGCTCGACGAGGATGAAGTCCGGCGCGGTCATGTGCATGCCGTCCTGCTCGTCGCATTCGGCCCAGTAGATGACGGCCAGATCGGTGCCGCCCATCAGCTCGCAGGACTTCGCATGCCACAGCTCCTGCAGTCGCTCGCGCACCGCCGGGATGCCGCCGCCCGGCTCGCCGCCCACCACCAGGCGGCACACGCCGATCTCGCGCACCGACCGGCCGCGCGTCGCCAGCGCCGCTTCGGCCAGGTAGGCCAGGAAGTTCGGCGTGCCGACGATCGCGGCCGGCTTCAGATCGAACGCGGCCGCCAGCAGCCGATCGACCCCGCCGTCGGCGCCGATCGGGATGTCGACCGCGCCCATGTACTGGATCGCCTGGAAGATCGGCAGGCCGCCGACGAAACCCTTGGACATCGAGAAGCCGTGCAGCACCAGGTCGCCCGGCCGGATGCCGCAGGCATAGAGACTGCGCGCGCTCGACTCCTGCCAGACATACGCATCGTGCCGCGTCAGCGCGACGTACGACGGGCTGCCGGTGGTGCCCGACGACGCCTGCATCTGGATCACCGAGCCGATCGGTGCGGCCAGGTGCTCGCCGAACGGCGGCGCCGCCTGCAGGCTGTCGCGCAGCTCCTGCTTGGTGGTGAACGGCACCTCGACCAGATCGGCGACGCTGCGCACCGACTGCGGGTCGAGCCCGGCCCGGGCGAACTTGCGCCGATAGAACGCCGAGTGCTGCCACAGATACGCGTACTGACGGCGCAGCCGCTCCTCCTGCAGCGCCGCGATCCGCCGCGGATCGGCCGCCTCGATCTCGGCGAAATGCGCGGCCCCGGCCAGCGCGGGCACCCGTTCGCTGATGTAGCTGACCATGGTGCGTCCCTCCTCGTTTGTCGGATATGCGAAACGTCAGCCTGGGGTCGTGCCGACGGCCTTTGCGCGGACCGCCTTTGCGCGGACCGCCTTCGCGCGGACCGCCTTTGCGCGAACCGCCTTTGCGCCAGCGACATTGGCGGCAACGGCATTGGCGCCGGCCCCCCGTATGCCAGCCACCCGTACACCGGCAGCTCTCGCGCCGCTCGCTTTCGTCGCGCCGACCGCCTGCCTTGCGCCCATCGCCTTCGCACCCACCGCCCCCAGCGCCATCGCCCGGTACTGGCGCACCAGCATCGGCACCGTCAGCCGCCCGCCCGGCCGATACCAGGTGCATACGCCGGTCAGCATCGCGATCAGCGCATAGGCGGCGATCTTCGGGTCGGCGACCGTGAACAGCCGGCGCGCCTTCCCTTCGATAAGGATCGAGACCAGCCGCTCCTCATACGCGTTGCGCATCGCGACGATCTTCTTCAGGTTCGCCGGTGTCAGGCTGCGCAGCTCGGCATTGCCGATGAACACCTCGGCCTTGCGGTTCGCGTGGAATTCGATATGGAACGTCACGAACCGCTGCAACGCATCGACCGGATCATCGGCCTCGTCCAGCGCAACCTCCAGCTCCCGCAGCAGCTCGTCCATCGTGCCGCTCAGCAGCATGAACAGCAGTTCCTGCTTGTTGCGGATGTGGTTGTAGAACGAGCCGGGCTGCACGCCGATCGCGTCGGCCAGCATCCGCAGGTTCATGCCCTCGAAACCGTGCTCGTGGATCAGCCGCGTGGCGGCACGCCGCATGTCGTCGACGGTCTGGGCGGCGTTCTTTCCGGCGATGCGGGCCATGGTGGGTGGGGAGTGGTCCGAAGATCTACTGTACCCAATTCTACAGTAATTAATGAACATTTGTTTGTTTTTGGTGGATCGCCTATAGTGCGGAACATGGAGACTTCCGCACGCAGCGCGCTCGCGCCGATGGATTCGGTCGGCCGCGCATTCGACGAAGCCGTCTCGCGCGCCGCCGACCGGCCGTTCCTGATCGTCCCGCGCGATGCGGAGCGCGGCTGGCTGCCCGGCGGCGCGCGAATCACCTATCGCGATGCGGCGAACGACGTCGCAACGCTGGCGCGGCGCTACGGGGCTGCTGGAGCCGGCCCCGGTGTGCGCATCGCGCTGGTCGCACAGACCCGGCCGGAAACGGTGCTGCACTTCCTCGCGCTGAACCGGCTCGGCGCGTCGATCGTGCCGCTGGGCCCGGACGCGACGGCCGCCGAGCTGTCGTATCTGCTCGCGCACAGCCGCGCCGCTGCGGTCGCCGGGCCGCCGTCCGCGCGGGCGCGGCACCGGGGGGCGGGGTTCGGCGGGCCGCTCGACGGTCTGCAGTCCGGAGTCGATGACTACCCGTCGATCGACGCCTGTCCGGGCATGGCACGGTCGACGGTTGCGCGGCCGCCTCTTTCACGGCCGGAACCGGCGCAACCGATCACCGGGGCGGCACAGAGGACGCCTTTGCCGGCATCCGCCGCTGACCACGAGGCCGCGATTCTGTACACCTCAGGCTCCACCGGCCGCCCGAAGGGCTGCGTGCTGACCAACCGATACTTCCTGACGGCAGGCGCCGCCTATCTCGGCTACGGCGGGCTGGTCGCCATGCGCATCGGCGAGGAGCGGTTCTACAACCCGCTGCCGCTGTTCCACATGAACCACCTGGCACTGACCCTGACCTGCGCGCTGCTGGGCATGAACGCGCTGGTGCTCACCGAACGGTTCTCGGCGTCGAAGTGGTGGCGCGAGATCGCCGAGACCGGCGCGACGATCATCCACTACCTGGGCATCGTCGTGCCGACCTTGCTCAAGCGCGACGAGGAGCCGGCCGAACGCGCGCACGCGGTGCGCTTCGGGCTGGGCGGCGGCTGCGAGCCGTCGCTGCGCGCACCGTTCGAACGGCGCTTCGGCTTCCCGCTGGTCGAGGCCTGGGGCATGACCGAGACCGGAAGGCTGCTGGTGATGAACCGCGAACCACGCCACGGCGACACCCGCGCGATCGGCCGGCCCTATCCGGGCCTGGACGTGCGCGTGGCCGACGCATCGTCGGCCGCGGTGCCCGCCGGCACGCCGGGCGAGCTGCTGGTGCGGCACCACGCCGACGACCCTGCCGCCGGCTTCTTCAGCGGCTACCTGGACGATCCGCAGGCAACCGCATCGGCCTGGCGCGACGGCTGGTTCCACACCGGCGACGTCGTCACGCAGGCCGACGACGGCACCGTGTTCTTCGTCGACCGCAGCAAGAACATCGTGCGCCGCGCCGGCGAGAACATCGCGGCCGCCGAGATCGAGGCCGCGCTGGTCACGCACGAATCGGTGCTGCGGGCAGCCGTCATCGCCGCGCCCGACGACATGCGCGAGGAAGAGGTCTATGCATGCGTGGTGCTGCGCGAGGGCTGCGAGGCGAACGAGACGACCGCGCGCATGCTGCAGGCCTGGTGCGGCCGCACGCTCGCGTATTTCAAGCTGCCCGGCTGGATCCAGTTCCGCGACGAGCTGCCGGTGACCAGCACGCAGAAGATCCGCAAGTACGACCTGTTCGCGGCCGGCGAGGATCCGCGCACCGCGGAGCACGTGTTCGATTTGCGGGACGCGAAGCGGCGGCCCGCCGCCGGCTGATCGCTCGAAGACACGCCAAGGCGTGAATCAGCCTACGGCGAGGGCGGCTTCGAAATCCTGCCCGCCGTAGTAGATACCAAGTATCCAGACGACGTTGGCCGGTTCGTCCACGAAGTAGGGGACGATAGCACGGCCCTTATAGTGGGTCACACGCAGGCCTGGGCGAATGTCATCGCGCGCCGGCGCGCGTTCGGGAAAGGTGGCCAACGATTCGCAGTAGTCGATGATGGCGGTGACATAGCGCTCGGCCGTGACAGGCGTTGCCTCGGCGGCGATGTAGGCATAGAGGGCGGTCAAATGATTGTCAGCCTCGGGCGTGAACCTGACCGAATAGGGCATCACGCCTTCGTCTTCGCAGCCCGGTGTTGCGCTGCCAGGCGCGCCCGCACGGCATCGATGGACAGGCCTCGGGACGGGTCGGCCTTGATCTCGTCATAGGCGGCCGCAACTTCGGTTCTCAGCCAGTGCTCGACAGCGCGATCACGGGCCAGCAGCGCGCGCAGGCCGTCACGAAGCACCTCGCTTTCGCTGGCGTATTCACCGGCAGCCACCTTGGCACGCACGGCTTCGGCCATATCGTTAGGCAAGGTGATGCTGAACTGTTGGGTGGTGCGTCGCATAAAGTACCTTCACTGTAGGATTGAATCCTACACTATCGAGCTGGCGACGTAGGGGGAGAGCGTCTTCAGGCCACGCCGAGATAAGCCCGCTGCACCTCGGCGCTCGACAGCAGCTCGGCACCGGTGCCGTGAAACGCGATCCGCCCGGTTTCCAGCACGTAGCCCCGATCGGCGACCGACAACGCAGCCTGCGCGTTCTGCTCGATCAGCAGAATCGTGCGCCCCTGTGCGCGCAGTCGCGCGATGACGGCGAAGATCTCCTGGACCAGCAGCGGAGCGAGACCGAGCGACGGCTCGTCCATCAGCAGCAGTTCCGGCCGTCCCATCAATGCGCGCGCCAGCGCCAGCATCTGCTGCTGTCCGCCGGACAGCGTGCCGGCCGGTGAGCCGCGCCGCTCGCGCAGCGCCGGGAACAGTTCGTACATCGCGCGCAGATCCGACGGCACGTCGGGGTCGCGACGGGTGTAGGCGCCGAGCCGCAGATTGTCCTCGACCGTCAGCGGCCCGAACACCTGTCGCCCTTCGGGTACCTGGCAGATGCCGGCGCGCACGCGCGCCGATGCGCGCAGGTGCGTGATCTCGCGGCCCTTCAGGCGCACCATTCCGGCCGACGCCGGCTGGATGCCGGAGATCACTCGCAGCAGCGTCGTCTTGCCGGCGCCGTTGGCGCCCACCAGCGCCACCAGCTCGCCCTGGCCGACATGCAGGCTCACGCCATCGAGCGCGCGGATGGAGCCGTAGTGGCTCTGCAGGCCGTCGACCGAAAGCATCGGCGCGGACCGGGCGGCGGTCGCCCCGGTCGCCGCGGTCGCGGTCGCTGCCTCTGTGATCCCCGTGATCATGAGGCGGTCCCCAGATAGGCCGCGACGACGGCCGGATCCGCACGGATCTCGTCGGGCGTGCCGCTGGCCAGCAGCATGCCGTGGTCCAGCACGATCACGTGGTCGGACACGCCCATCACCAGGCGCATGTCGTGCTCGACCAGGATGATGGTCGTTCCATCACGCGCGATGTCGCCGATCAGCCGGGCGATCTCCACCTTCTCGGTCGCATTGAGCCCGGCCGCTGGCTCGTCCAGCAGCAGCAGCCGGGGCCGGGCGGCGAGCGCGCGGGCGATCTCGAGCTGCTTGAGCGCCCCGTACGGCATTCCCGATGCCAGCATCCCGGCATACCGTGCGATGCCGACCCGCTTCATCAGCGCATGGGCTTCGTCCCGGCAACGCACATCGGCACGGCGCAGCGACGGCAACCGGAACATGCCGGCGAACAGGCCCGACGGCAGCGACAGATGCGCGCCGATCATCACGTTGTCCTCGGCGCTCATGTTCATGCAGACGCGCAGATTCTGGAAGGTCCGCGCCATGCCGAGCCGGGCCAATCGTTCAGGCGGGTTGCCGGTGACCGGCGCGCCGAACAGCCGGATCGTCCCGGCGTGCGGCAGATAGAGGCGGGTCAGCAGCTTGATCAGCGTCGTCTTGCCGGCGCCGTTCGGTCCGATCACCGCCGTCACCGCACCGGCCGGGATGTCGGCGGTGACCTCCTGGATCGCCCGCACGCCACCGAACGCGCGCGACAGCCCCTCGATCGCCAGCGCTGGCGATGGGTCCGCCGGGCCTGCGGGCGCCTGCGAAACATCCGCACCGCTCATAGCGGACGCCCATGCGATGTCGCGTTCCCACCCGCCGCCCGTGAGTTCGCCACCGCCTGTGCATCGGCCACCCGTGCGTCGGCCACCCGTGCGTCGGCCACCTGCGTGTCGGCCACCGCCTGTGTATTGGCCGCCTGTGCGGCAGCGCCCCGCGACGCGAAGCGACGCGCCAGCGTCGGCACGATCCCGTGCCGCAGGAAGATCATCACCGCCGTAAGAATCAGCCCGAAGACCAGCGTCTCCCACTGCTCGACCGACTGCAGTGCCTGCGGCAGCAGCGTGATCAGCGCGGCGCCGACGATCGAGCCGTGGACCGATGCCATGCCGCCGACGACCACCATCATCAGGTACTCGATCGAGCGCCCCAGCCCGGCCGCGGCCGGAGTCAGGAACATCGTGTAATGCGCGGTCACGCTGCCCATCAGGCTGGCGAGCACCGCCGACAGCACGAACACCCGGGTCTTCAGGTCGCGCGCATCGATGCCGGCCACCCGCGCGGCGATCTCCGAGTCACGAACCGCCTGCAGCGCGCGGCCGGCCGGGGAGTCGGCGAGGTTGCGAGCCGCGATCGTCACCCCCAGCAGGCAGATCGCGACGATCGCATACCAGCCGGCATCGGTGTCTATCGTCCATCCGAGCACGCCGAACGGTGGCACCGGCATGCCGTCCGAACCGCCGGTCCAGCGGGTCTCGTTGTTGAACACGATGGTCGCGATCAGTCCGAGCGCCAGCGTGGCCATCGCCAGATGGTGGCCGGTCAGCCGCAGGATCGGCCGGGCGATCGCCAGCGCGAGGACGCCGGTGGCCACCGCGCCGGCCGCCAGCGCGGCGAGCGGCGGCCAGCCGAAATGCGTGGTCAGCACCGCGGACGCGTAGGCACCGCAGCCGAAGAACGCCGCGTGGCCCAGGCTCACCTGCCCCGCATAGCCGAACAGCAGGTTCAGGCCGATCGCCACCACCGCGTTGATGCCGATCCGGATCGCCAGGTCGTACACGTAGTTGGACGGCGAGGCCAGCGGAATGCCGACGAGCAGCAGCGCGAGGATCAGCGTGCCGAGATGACGGCGCAGCCAATGCATCGGTCCGCTCACACGCGATCGGCGCTGCGGGTTCCGAAGAACCCGTGCGGCATGAAGACCAGCACGGCGATGATCAGCACCAGCGCGACCGCGTCCTTGTAGGCCGACGACAGGTAGCCGGCGGTCATCGCCTCGATCACGCCGAGCGTCAGGCCGCCGACGATCGCGCCGATGCCGCTGCCGAGACCGCCGATCGCGGCGGCCGCGAAGCCCTTCAGGCCGAGCACGACGCCGGCGTCGTAGCTGGTGAACGTGATCGGCGCGGTGATCACGCCGCCGACCGCTCCGAGCGCCGCCGACAGGGCGAACGAACCGAGCGCGACCCGTTCGGTATCGACCCCGACGAGCTGTGCGGCCAGCCGGTTGTGCGAGGTGGCGAGCATGCCCTTTCCCGACAGCGTCCGGCCGAAGTACCAGGCGAGCATCACCACGACGACCATCGTGACGCCGAGCACCCAGACGCTCTGCGGCGCGAGCGTGGCGCCGCCGACCGCGATCGGCACGTTGCCGCTGAACGGCGGCAGCCCGTGGTGACCCTTGCCCAGCGCGATCTGCACGGCGCCGCGGATCGTCAGCGCGACGCCGAGCGTGATGATCAGCGTCGTGATCAGCGGCGCTCCGCGCACCGGCCGGATCGTCAGCCGCTCCATCGCCGCCCCGGTGACGGTGGCGACCGCGACGGCCGCCGCGATGCAGCCGGGCAGGCCGACGCCGGCCTCCGACAGCGCCGCGGCCACCATCGCGCCGAGCATGATGAACTCGCCCTGCGCGAAGTTCACCACGTGACTGGCATTGAACACCAGCGCATAGCCGAGCGCCGCGAGCGCATACATCGACCCGACCGTCAGTCCCGAGAACAGGAACTGCAGAAGCTGCGACAGCATCGTCGAACGTCCGTGACCGCGTCGTTCGTGGCGCTATTTCGCGAGCTGGAACCGGCCGTCGCGCACCTCGATCATCCGCAGCGCATCCATGCCGAGTCCGTTGTGATCGGCGGCGGACATCGTGAAGGTTCCGTTCAACCCGACGAGCCGGGCCGTCGCCTCGATCGCATCGCGCACCTTCGCCTTGTCGGTGCTGCCGGCGCGCCTGATCGCATCGACCGCGATCGCCAGCCCGTCCGCGGCGTTCGCGCCGAACGGCGACGGCTCCGTCTTGTACGCTTCGCGATAGTCGGCGTAGTAGCTGCGCGCGACGTTCTTCGACGGATCTCCGTCGGGCAGCGCGTCGAGCACGACGAACGCCGCGGTCGGCATCCGCACGCCTTCGGCCGCCCCGCCTGACAGCCTGATGAATTCCTGGTTCACCGCGGCATGCGGCAGCCAGACGGGCAGCTTGATGCCGAGCTGCGCGATGTTCTTGACCGCCATCGCCGGGCTCGGGCCGGCGCCGCAGAACACCAGCACCGCCTGCAGCCCTTCGGCCGCCCGCAGCTTCGTGAGCTGCGGCGTGATGTCGTTGTCCTTCGGCCCGTACGACTCCTCGGCCGCGATCGTCACGCCGAACTTCGCCGCCGACTCGACGGTCTCCTTGCGGCCGGACTGACCGAAGCCGCTGGTCTCGAACAGCAGACCGATGCGGCGGATGCCGCGCGCCTGCATGTCCTGCAGGATCCGCTGCGCGACCAGCCGGTCGGTCGCCGGCGTCTTGAACACCCACTTGCGCACCGGCTCGACGATCGATGCGCTGCCGCCGAACGACACGTACGGCACGCCGGCGCGCTCGGCCTGCGGCAGCATCGCCATCGCGTTCGGCGTCACCGTTCCGCCAAGCAGCAGGTCCACCCTGTCCGACTCGATCAGCCGCTTCGTGAACGTGTTGGTGTTGTTCGGATCGGACTGATCGTCGTAGATCACGAGCTGGATCCTGCGTCCCAGCAACCCGCCGGCATCGTTGATCCGCTTCGCATGCAGCTCCAGCACCTTCTGCTGCGGATCGCCGATGAATCCGACGGGGCCTGTAGTGGACAGGATCAGGCCGATCCTGATCGGCTCGGCCTGCGCCCGGACGGCCGTCGGCAGCGCGCAAGCCGCGGTGATGACGGTGGCGGCAAGCGCGGTGAGGAACTGGCGTCGAAACATCTCGGTGTCTCCTGGTTGTTCGTCGGTTCCGAGGGCAGGGAAATCAGTCGAAGCGCATCTGGATCTTCACGTGTGCCGGGTCGGCCCGGCCTTCGATCAACGACTCGAACGCGTTCTGTGCCTCGTCGAACGGCACGGTGCGCACCCATCGCGCATCGATGTTCGCGGCCAGCGCCGCGGACGCGTTGAACTCGGCATCGGTGTAGCCGAACGAACCGCGGAGGGTCCGTTCGCCACCGATGATCGGGCCGGCGGGCACGCACAGATCGGCGCTGTGCAGACCGACCAGCACGGCGGTGCCGCCTGCCCGCACCTTGAGCACCGCGTCGCGCCGGGTGGCCTGCGCGCCGACGGTGTCCCAGACGACATCGAACAGCCCCTCGGCTGCCGGACCGACCCGATCGGCGCCGGCGTCGCGGGCGTACTCCAGCCGCTGCGGCGCGATATCGGTGACGGTGATGTCGCGGATGCCCGCCGACCTCAGCACGAACAGCATCGACAGTCCGATCGCGCCCGCGCCGAGCACCGCCACCGGTCCGGCGGGCCGCGGTGCCAGGCTGAACGCATGCAGGGCGGTGGCGATCGGGTCGATCAGTGCCGCCTGTGCGAGTGACGCATCCGGGGCGGGGGGGGGTCTCCACGCCGGCACCGGCAGCCCCCCCGCGGACGCGCCCGCGCGATGCACGCCGAGCACGACGCGCCGCTCGCACAGATGCGACCGCCCCTCGCCGCAGGCCCGGCAGCGGCCGCACGACAGCAGCGGATTGACGACGACGCGTTCACCGGTGTCCAGCCGGCGGCCGACCACCTCGTGGCCCAAGGTCATCGGCGGCGCGACCTTGGGCCGCTCATCGCGCACCACGCACAGGTCGGTGCCGCAGATGCCGGCCTGCAGCACCTCCACGACGACGTCCCCTTCGGCGGCCCGCGGCTCGGCGACCTCGCATGCGCGGACCCGGCGGTCTCCCTGATAGACGAGCGCTTTCATCGGCATGCCCCCGCGCAAGCGGTCAGGCCGCCGGCGGCGACGGTCGCCGCTCGGCGAGACTCGGATAGCGCATCATCGATGCGCCGCCATCGACGTACAGCGTCTGTCCGGTCACGTAGCCCGCGTCGTCGCCGGCCAGGAACTCGACCGCGGCGGCGATTTCCTCGGGTCTTGCGGGACGCCCGGACGGAATGTTCGACACGAATGCGTGGCGCGCCGTCGGATCGGCGAGGAAGCGCGCGACCATCGGCGTCTCGGTGAGCCCGGGAGCGACCCCGACGACCCGCACGCCGCTCGCCGCCAGCTCCAGCGCCCCGACCCGGGTCAGCATCTCGACGCCGGCCTTGGCCGCGCAGTACGCGCTCAGTCCTTCGCCGGGCTGCTGCGCGTTGGTCGACGCGATGTTGACGATGACGCCGCCGCCCCGTCGGGCCATCTCGCGCGCCTGCCGCCGCATCGACACGAAGACGCCGGTCAGACAGACGCGGATCACGCGCTCCCAGGTCTCGACCGGCGTGTCGACCAGCAGCGCGCTGGCGCCGACGCCGGCCGCGTTGACGCCGATGTCGAGCGCGCCGAAGCGCTCGACCACCGCCTGCACGGCGGCATCCATCTCGAGTTCGCTGGCGACATCGGCGGTCAGCGCGATCGCCCGATCCCCCAGCGACGCGACCGTCCCCGCGACCCCACCGGCGTCGCGGTCCAGCGCCGCCACCGCGGCCCCCCCCCCCGCGAGCCGCATGCAGACCGCCCGGCCGATCCCCGAGCCCGCGCCCGTCACGATAGCCACCTTGCCTGCCAGGCGCTGCATCGTGCTGTCCTCAGGCCTGCAGGTCGTCGGCATACGGCACGTGCGGCCGTTCGGCGACGCCGAGCGCCCCCTTGCCGACGAAGCGCTGGGTGATCGGATGCATGACCTCCGGACGGGTCATCACGTTGACGCAGGCCGGCCGGCCGCTGTCGAGCGCGCGGCGCAGCGCGGCCGGCAGCGCCGACACCTCGTCGACGAACTCGGCATGGCAGCCGAAGCCGGCGGCCGCGAGGTCGTAGCGGATCGTGCCGAGATCGCTGACCATCCGCCTGCCGGGGCCGTACATCAGGTCCTGCCCGTTCGCCGACATGCCCCAGGCCTGGTTGTTCGCGACGACGACCACGACCGGCAGCCGGTGACGGACCATCGTGTCGAACTCGGCGAAGTTGAAGCCGATCGAGCCGTCGCCGGTGAACAGGATCACCCGTTTGTCCGGATGAGCGACCTGCGCGCCGACCGCGAGCGGCATGCCCTCGCCCATCGACCCGACGTAACCGTGTCCGAGCCATTGGCCGATGCCCGACGACTCGGCGGCCATGTCGATCCACGAGTGCGACTCGCCGCCGTCGAGACAGAACACCGCGTCGCGCGGCGCCGCGTCGGCGACCTCGCGGGCCAGACGATACGGATGGATCGGACCCGCGGCATTGCCGGCCGCTTCCGCGAACACCGTGCGCGACGCCTGGCCGATCTCGCACAGCCGCCTTGCCCATTCGGCACGGCCTCCGCCCGCCGTCGGCGGCGGACCGGCTCGCAGCAGCGCATGCAGGAATTCGCCGCAGTCGGCCGCGATCGACAGCTCGGGCTCGCGGATGCGGCCGGGCTCGCCCGGATCGATGTCGACCTGCACGATCGTCGCCTCGTCCGGCAGGAACGACTTGCGCGGGCCGCCGGTATAGATGCCGAAGCGGGCGCCGAGCACCAGCACCAGGTCGGGCACGAGGCCCGCACCGCGCGCGGGCGCCAGCGTCGCGAAGCCGCGTGCCCACAACCGATGGTCGGTCGGAATCGCGCCGCGCGACTTGCCGTTGGTCAGCACCGGCATCTCGCAGCGCTCGGCAAGCGCCTGCAGCGCATCCCCGCAGCGCGCGTACAGCACGCCGCCGCCGGCCATGATCACCGGCCGTTCGGCACGCGCGATCAGCGCGATCACCTGTTCGAGCGCCGCGGCGTTCGGAGCCGGCGGCGTCGCGTTGCCGCGCGGCGAAAGCTCGCGGATCTCCGATGGGGCGGCGACGCCGAACATCGTATCGATCGGGATTTCGACGTAGACGGGACCGGGCCGGCCGCTGGTCGCACGGCGGATCGCCTGTCCGACCAGGTCGGCGACCCGGCTCGGATGCGGCACCTGCACCGCCCATTTCGTGACCGGCCGCATCACCGCCATCTGGTCGACGCCGCTGTTGACCGGCAGCGTGTCCAGGTCGCGCAGCGGCGCCGAGCCGCCGACCACGACCATCGGCACGCAGTCGGCCAGCGCATTGGCCACCGGCGACACGATGTTGGTGACGCCGCCGCCGGCCGCGACCCACGCCACCCCGGCCATGCCGGTGCTGCGGGCGAACGCCGACGCGGCGAAACCGGCCGCCTGCTCGTGCCGCGTATCGACGATGCGGAAGCCCGCATCGCGGGCAGCCTGGTACGCCGGGTCCAGATGGCCGGCGTGCAGCGTGAACACCGTCTTCAGGCCGAAGCGCCCGAGCGTATCGACCAGGATCCGGCCGCCATCGAGGATGGGCATCGTCGAGTCTTCCTGTTCTTCCCGTACGTCGCCGCTTCAGGCGGCGGCCGGTGACATGGTCTGCGCCTTGCCCGCGACCCTGGCCGACACACGGACCGGAATGCGGCTGAAGCCCCGCAGTCCGTTCGATTGACGCCGGACCGACGCGCCGTCGAGCTCCAGCGTGTCGACCCGGCGGGCCAGCGCGCAGAGCACCGATTCGCCTTCGAGCTTCGCGACGAGCTGGCCGACGCAGGCGTGGATGCCGGCACCGAAGCCGACGTGACCGACCGTCTTGCGCCGGATGTCGAACACGTCGGGACGCTCCCAGCGAGCCGGGTCGCGATTGGCCGCATTCAGGAACACCATCACCTTCTCGTGCTTCGGTATCCGCACGCCGTGCAGCTCGACCTCGCGCGTGGTGGTACGGAACAGGAACGGCGCGGAGGTGTCGTAGCGCAATGTCTCATCGAACGCCGACTTCGCGAGCGACGGATCGTCACGCAGCAATGCCCATTGGTCGGGATGCCGCGCGAGGCAGTGGATCGTCGCGCCGATGCCGTTCATCGTCGTGTCCACGCCGGCGGACAGGAACGAGCGCACCAGCATGCCGGCTTCTTCCTCGGTGACCTCGCCGCGGTCGGCCGCCTCGAAGATCCGCACACCCAGGCCGTCCGGCGACAGCGCCGCCCGGCTGCAGCGCTGATGGATCCACGGCACGACGGCGGGCGCATGACTCATCGCCTCCGCATAGACGGCGTTCTCCGGTCCGAGGCCGCCGAACACCATGTTGCCGTACAGCACGAGATTCTCGCGACCCTCGGTCGCCAGGCCGACCGCGTCCGGAAACACCTTCAGCGGATACGGGTCGGCGAGCTGGGTCTGCGCATCGAAGCGGCCCGCGGCGACCAGCGGCTCGATCATCGCCTCGGCTTCCCGTTCGAAGCGCTCGCGCAGCTCGCGCAGCGCCGCGACGGACAGGATCCGCAGCACGACGGAACGCGTCTTCGTATGCAGCGGCGGATCGGCCTCGAGCAGGATGCTGGGCGGACGCCAGGGCTTCGTCTTGAAGAAATTCGCCAGGCCCGCGCCGCCGGCGCTCGAGTAGTTGGCCGCGTCGCGCAGCACCGTCACCGCCGACTCGTACCCGGTGACGGCCCACACGTTGTAGCGCGCGATGTGGACGACCGGCCCGGCGGCACGCATCCGCTCATAGTCCGGGAACGGGTTCTCGAGGAATTCGTCGGACCAGGGATCGACATCGACGACCGGGCAGTCGATGGGGACGATCAGGTCCCTGTTGTCATCCATGCTGTCTCCTCGCGCGGTTTTAATTGAACGCGTTCATTAACGATACGCGCGTCCATCGGCCGGCGTCAAGAGGTCGATGGCCGAGATGGCCGAGCCGGTCGCCATCGCTGCGCGAGTCGTTCACGAGGGATTCGTATACTTCGCGGATGAGCAGTGCACTGAAGCCACCGCGGACCGGATTCCGAAGCGAGACCGGCAACAGCCGGGGGCGAGCCCACCGTGACGAGGACAAGGCCAAGGTGCGCCGGGCGTTCGTCGAAGCGGGCCGCCATCTGATGGCCACCGACGACGACCCGTCGAAGGTATCGCTGCGCCGCATCGCCGCGCTCGCCGGCTACTCTCCGGGCAGCATCTACCAGTACTTCCGCGATCACCAGGCGCTGCTGTTCGCGATCCGCGAGGTCGACATGAACGCGGCGACCGATCGCTTCGAGGAGATCGCGCGCCGCACGCGGGATCCGGTGGAGCGCGTGCGCAAGCTGTTCCTGGGAACCGTGGAGTACTGGCTGGAGCATCTCGACCAGTTCGACGTGCTGTTCTCCCGCCAGCCGAACCGGCCGCCGCTGCTGAACCAGGAAGGCGTGCCGTTCGGCGAGTCGCCGACGGTGCTGCGCTCGCTGCAGGTGTACTACGACGCCGTCGAGGCGCTGTTCGCAGCGCTGCCCGGTCCGCCGATGACGGTGCGCGTCGCCGCCGACACGCTGATCGCGGTCACGCATGGCATCGTCGCGTTCCCCCGCCA
>OEIU01000662.1_pt1 | contig 29589 bp, 30 predicted proteins | sample 1539221 | NCBI WGS metagenome assembly OEIU01 (sample SAMN03792071, study PRJEB22550) | activated sludge metagenome | feature: wastewater treatment plant; material: activated sludge; isolation source: Wastewater treatment plant of a petroleum refinery complex | place: Argentina: Zarate | collected...
GCGGCAGGGAAGATAAATTCGCAATCGTCCATTAGTCTCCCGAGAGTTCCGGCGTTGTGTCCTTGGGCGCTGCAAGCCCGTGATACCAGTCATTCCACCGCTTCTTGGTGGCGCGCTCGCGTTGCCGATATTGAAGCACGTAGTCCTTTATCTCGCTTCCCGTTTTGCTCTCTCGCCCAAGCCGTTCCATGTTGTCCGTGCGCATGGCGATGTAGTTTCCCGGTCGCGCCGGATCGTCCGCCAGGGCTATTGAAAATGGCTGATCCTTTATCCTCGGATTGCTCTGCTTGAAGTAGCGCGCCGCGTCCTCAAGATATTCCTTGGCCACGTTCGCATCGCCCACGCCCGGAAGGCTGTTATGCACGGGGACGCCGTTCGCAATGATGTGCGATGCGCTGAGGCTCGCTGCGGCTTTGTCCACGATGTCCTTGTCCGCAACGCCAGCCGCCATCTGGATGTTGAGGGCGGCAACCGCCTTCTCCCGCGCAATCGGTCCCACAAGCACGCCGTTGGAGGCGAACTTCTTGAGCACCTCATCCGCCTTGTCGTTGAGGTCCTTCACGGTGATGCGCTCCTGCGCGCTCGGATTGAACACACGCTGGTTGGCTATGGCGTAGGCCCTCTCGGGATTGGACCCGAACTCACGAGCCGCCTTGTAGGCTGCAATCCACGTCTGTTGCTGCTTGTCCTTCTGGCCCGCGAGATTGAGGAACTGCCCTGGGTCCGTGTTGCGGAGGAACTCCAGTTGGGCGAGGCGCTGAGGTAGCTGCTCGGAGTTGACCATCACGCCGGCCCTTGAGCCCGTGTAGAGGTCGTCAAAGTTGCGCTGGTAGACCGGAGACACTTCTCCATTCTGTCCGTACAGGCGCACCTTCGCGGCGGCCACTTGCTCGGGGCTCCACCCTTTCGCCTTCCCTTGTTCGTCAAGCAGCGCTTCCGCCCTGTTGTACATGCGCTCCTGATATTCTTTGCGCGTGTAGGTGCGCTCCTTTCCGTCAGCCGCCGTGAAGCGTCCTTCGGATGGGAGCATGTAGCCGTGTCCCGCCATGAGCGCCTGAGCGCCCTGCTCCACGAACTCCCGCCCTGCGCTGGCCTCTTGCTGCGCCGCCAGTTGCTCGGTCGCCGCCTTCTGCTTGATGGCCACTTGCTTATCGAACTGGCGCTTGAGGTTATCCTTGCGCGTCTCCCCGAAGTTGCCGGGGTCCTTGGCGTGCGCTGCGTCTACCGCCTTGTAGAAATCCTCGGGCTTCTCATCGCCACGATTGGCGCGCGCCGTGAGGTTGTCCACATCTGTGTTGACGACTTCCTTGCTCTTGCCGTCCGCTGCGGCCTCAGCGCTCTTGCGCCAAGCATCCCACTGCGGCCCGAACTTGGCGCTGAGGGGTGTGCCGTTGCGGTCGTAGGCTCCGATGGCGTCGAGCGCCTCAACGTTGCCCTGGCTCGCGTAGTGCTGCGCGACTTTGCCCAGGACCTTCTCCATTTGATCCTGTGACAGGAGGAGGTTGCTCTTCGCGAAGTCCGCCGTCCGAAAGAGCGCCTGCTTGTGGAGCTTGACCATCGCGGCGCTGTCGTATTCTTCCGGCGCGGCCTCTGCGTCCCTGTCCACTTGGTCGTGCAGATTGGTCATGTACTGGAAGAGTTGCGCTTCCTTGTTGCCCTGCTCCTGCGCGATGTTCTGCCGCAAGATGGCGGTGCCGTACTGCCGCATCACCGGGACCATCCCTTTGGTGAACGTCTTTGCGGCCAGCGTATCGCCACTCACAGCTTGCGCGTGCTGGTCAACGAGCCCGTGGATGAGGCCCTGAGCATCCGCCCCTGCGAGTTCTCCGCGCTGGTTCATGGCGTCAAGCTCAGCGGATACCTGATAGACGCGGTTCTGCGCATCCATCACCCGCATGGCAGTCTGCGCGCGCTTCTGGCCCATCCCGTAGAAATTGCCGTTCTCGATTTCCTTGCGAAGGTCCTCGGGCTTGGCCTGGAGCGCCTTCAACTGCGCCTGCGCTTCGGCGTCGTCGTTCTCTTCCTTGTTGAAGTCCTTGAACGCCGTCGTGATGGGTCCTGCGAGTTGCCCGAGCCCCTTGAGGAACTGCGTGGCGGCATTCTCACCTGTGGGACGCGCATAGGTATCGACAGGCGAGGCCACCGTGTTGGGCATCTCGGTGGGTCGGAGTTGGTCTTGAACGAAGCCGTTGCCAGAAGGGTTGGACATTAGGCACCAGCCTTCCGCTGCGCCACCTTGCGCGTCCGCTTCGCTTGTCGCCTAGCGTTCTCGATATGCAGTTTGTCGTGAAGGTCGGACAACGCTACGAAACGCACCCTGCCGCTGTCGCAGGGCAGTCCCCCGAGCCTCAGCGCTTCCTTACGCAGCCGTTCCCACGCTTCAATGTTGGCGAGGTCGCGCCCCGCTGCGGTCACTCCTGCGTAGTTATCCAACAAGGACGCAATGTGTTGGTTGGCGAGTTCGACAATCCAAGGAGTTGTGCAAACGCAAAGAATGTCTGCGTCCTTGGCTTCCTCCGTGGATATGCCCGACAGGCCGAGTGCGTAGCCGTCTAGGAGCGCGTAGGGATTGGTTGCTCCGGGAAGCACACGCGCACGCGCCTCGCCCTCAATCTTGCCGTTCTTTTCGATGATCGCGGCGCTTGCCGCATGGGTTCTGTCCGCAGTGCTGCCCGCGAACACCTTGTATATGGTCTTGTTCATTAGCTCCGGTGTTTGGAAAGATTAGTGGTGCGTCACGTAGCGAGGACGCATAACCCGCTTTTATTGGTCGCTCAGCGCAGGATGGAAAGCGAGGCCGCTAAGGAGCGTCGCCCCTGCTTCCGTCAATGCGCTGCGTTTTACTTTGTGATACTCAGGGTCGCGGAATGTGCGGACCAAACCAAGGCCGCCTTCCGGCTTAAGTTTTCCGTCTCCCTTGCCAAGCATCTTCAAGAGCCGGGAAACCGTGGGTTGCGGAATGTCTAGGGCGTCTGCCAAGTCCTGTATGGACGGAAGGGCGCTGTCATCTCCTTCTGTGTCGTCGTACTGCGCTATCTCAAGGAGAATGCGCACGGCTGTGACCGAGATGTTTTGATAGCGCCGCTGGAACTCTCCAAGCAGCGCGTTCATTTGGGAAAGCGAAAATTCCGCCAAGCCTTGCCTCTCGCTTTCGTTGATACCCCTTCGCGAGGGCGCAATTGTTCTGTTGTTCCGTGGCCAACCTGTAGCCTCCCGGAGTGCCGGTACTCCTAGCCCGTTTCCCCAAAACTCTGTGGCCCCTCGTGTATCCCGCTACAGGTGTAGCAGCCGAGGGAGGCTAGGCGGTTTCACATTGCTCCCTGTCGAAGGGGGAGGATGGACCTCCAATAGGGGTGCGTACTGTCATATTCAATTGGCCATGTCAATAGATAAAAAACAAACGGGGACCCAGAGGCCCCCGCCGCTAGCCGATAACCCGTTCTGTAGTATGGGCTATCTGGCTTGATGCAATGCGCTCCCCTTGAGCCGACAACCTTTTTGCCGCTTTTGTCGCCGTGCTGGTGCCACTCTCCGCAGTGACTACACCAGACAAGATAAAGCGAATGTTCAGCGTCTCCGTCGTCCCGTGACACCTCGAAGCAAATCAAGGTCGCTTCTGCCATCTGCCGTGCTCGCTCTAAAGATTGCCGCTCCAACCTTAAGCAGGATGTAAAGCGTCTGTCATGCGGGACCTCTTGGCGAGGCGCGCGATGGTTGAACGTGAGCACCCGGTTGCTGCTTGTATCGTGGTCCAGCTTTGCTCTTTGCCGAGCATCGCAAGGATGGCTGCATTGCGTGTCGCATCCTCCGGGCGGCCCTTGTATACGCCCTTCTCCTTCGCCTTCTTTACGCCCTCCTTCTGGCGTCTCCGCCGATCCTCGTAATCCTTGCGCGCCACTGCCGCGAGCATGTCCAGCATCATGGCGTTGATCGCAGCGAACATGCGCCGGGTGAAATCGTCCGCCTTCGCCTCCGCCATGACCCAGCTTGTGGGGAGGTCGAGCGCCACCACGCGAATGTCGCGCCCGTTGATTTCCGCCTTGAGCTTTTCCCAGTCGGACGCCGAGAGGCGCGATAGCCGGTCAACCTGCTCGACTAGGAGTACATCGCCCGGTTCGCAGTCCTGTAGCAGCCGGAACAACTCCGGGCGCTTGAGAGACGCGCCGCTTTCGTTCTCGACATACCACCCTGCAATCTTGAGTTTGTGCGCCTTGGCGAAGTCCCGGAGCGCGCCCTTTGCCCGCGTTGCGTCCTGCTCCGATGTGGAAGCCCGGAGATAAGCCCGTGTCAGCATGGAAAGCCCCTCAGTTCGATTTGAGTGGTTCGCTTTTATCAGTTCCATTTGAATGGTGCAATAAGTGGGTTTAGGGCCGCGAAAGGCTGGTGCGCCTCCCGTGTGCCCTAATGACACCACCCAAAAACACAAAGGGAGCGCCCTGCCGAGCGCCCCGCTTCGCTAGCGTCGGAACCTCAAGCCTGTTGCGGCAGGATCGCGCCCGTGAGGTTCGCCTTCTCCAGCTTCGCGCCTGCGACGGTCGCGTGCTGCATGTTGGTGCGGGAGAGGTCCGCGCCCCTGAGGTCCGCCCCGGCAAGGTCCGCTCGCGTGAGGTCCGCCCCGGAGAGGTCCGCGCCGCGCGCATCGAGGCTGGCGCATTGCGCATCCGAGAGGTTGGCCCGGCAAAGGCGAGCGCCCCTGAGGTTCGCACCGTCGAGCATCGCCAAGCGTAACAATGCGCCCGTGAGATTGGCCCCGCGAAGGTCCGCGCCCCTGAGGTCCGCGCCTTCAAGATTGGCGTGGGTGAAAACGCAATCCCGGAGGTCCGCGCCCCGGAGGTCCGCCCCGGCGAGGTCCGCAAAGGACAGGACGCCCATGCGGAGGTCACGCCCGGCAAGGTCCTGACTGCGGAGATTGGCGAAGCGCAGGGAGGCGCGGCGCATATCGTATTGCGTCATGTCCTCGCAGTAGAGGTCCGCATGGGCTGCGAAATTTGCGCTCTTGGTCTGCATGTGCATCATCCTCATCCTAAGCACCGAACGAAAGTGTGCGGCGGTTTTGGAATAATGGGCACGGCGCGTTCGCAGTAAAGTGGCAGGACCGCAACACTTTTACTCACATAGCCATCCGAATTAGACGAGAATCGCAAAGAAATCTACCGATCCGATACTTGTAACAACTCATATGCATTATGCCATGCAAAAATAAATTTGCGGGGGAGGCTTGCGCGCCTGTATGTTCCCTCTTTGTTCCTAGTCCGAGCCCGCCCCATGACACGCCGCTCCACCCGCTCCGATGCGTCGATTGACGCCCGCCACCTCCTTGCCTCCCTGTCCGAGTGTCGCCGGGTGCTTATCGAAATGCAGTGTCGGGCCAAGGTGGGTGGTCCGCTCTATCAGGGGTGCGCAATGGTGGTCGCAGCGATTGATGGCCTAAGCACCTTCCTGACAGGCAATCCCTATTACCACCACCTCACAGGACACGCGCAGCTAGCCTCCAAGCCGGGGCCGGAAAGCGAGCGCCAGGACGGTAGCTAGGTGGGGTGGCTTGCGGATCGCGCGACTTTGGGCGGGCAGCGCAGGGAGGGCACAAGGGTGGATCGGCGCGGCGTCGGGCCGTGCGTATACTCGCGCCCTAGGGCACCCGGCACGGGGGAAGGCCGCAAGGCTCAACTGGTGATAGGCGCTCGAAAATTTGCGATACTTTGCAGGTCCTAAACTACGACGGTCGCAGCCTTCCAAAGCGCTTCGTAAGCATCCGCCTTCAAGCGTGCGGTTTCTGGATCGACCCTAACTATGGAAGCTGGAGAGCGCGCTGCGATGGCGTTGAAAGACTGTGTCACTAGATAAACGTGCGCGCCGCCATCTATAAGAATTATTCGGTCGTGCAAGGTTCGTTTTGGGCTCATTCTCAATTGAAGGGGACGTTTCTCTTTGTATTGATCCGCAAATCGACTGGCTGTCGGCGGCAAGCCCGGTTTGTAGGACCCCGCATCGGTCAAGAGCCGAATTGCAACTCCCTCGTCCGCTAGAACCGCAAATTCTATAAGCGCCCCTTCGTCCATGTACGGATCAACTAAGAGCAAATCGTTCCTCGCACCACCAAATATCTTCGACATTTCAGAGGCAACGTCGAAAGCGTTTCCCACTGGGATAAAAGCCCCCTTGGATGCTGTGGGCGCTGACTCCTCGGCAACTGCAAGAGCACGAAATAAGATGGCTTGAGCGGACCTCCAAGCGCCATCTCGACTTGCATATGCGACAGACATCCGATCCGTAAGAGTCTTAAATTCTTTTGCGTCCTGAGCGTCTACACGGTGAATGAGCGCGTAGGCCCTACCGAGCCACTGCAATTGTTCGCTCGTGAAAGGAGCGCCGGATCGAATGGCCGGCATTTCTTCAATGAGTCGCCCTAAGCTCTGGTAAACCCTGTTTGCCTGCTCTTGCAGCATTACTCGCGCCTTAAACAACCGACGTATTGTGGGCGAGACTCGGCCTGAGTTCAAATGCGCTTCACGACGGCCTATTAGAAAAAAATTCACGCCCGTACAAAACCGAGGTACAAACGACATTCTAAGAGGCAGCTCAAAGCGGCTGATTTCCTAGGGTTCGGGTGCGAGGGAGCCCAACTTCAATCCTCTCTCGCAGCACCATCCAAACTATCATTTAAAGGCATCGGGAAACGCGAGGCCGGAGAGCGGCCGTCACAGGCCCTTCGTCCTGCTTCCCTTTTTCCTGCTTCCCGCCTTTTCCGCCGCGGAAAGAGACGCCGCTTTCAAGGCCGGCATCGAATGATCGGCAGTCTTCCGGAAATGCTCGCAGAGCAGCGACGCCGCGCGGTCGGCGTCTCTTGCCAGGGTCGCCTCCATGATCGCGCGATGCTCGTGCGGGCCTCGATCGCTTCGGGCCGCCGGCGTGCGGGACAGATGGCGATAACGGTCCGCCATGTCGAACAATTGCTCGCAATAGCCGATCAGCCAGCGCGACCCGCAGGCGGCGATGAGCGCGGAATGGAATACGCGATGCGCGGCCTCCCATTCGGGGTTGACGGAGACGTCGTCGTCCATCCAGCGGCGGGTCCGGGAGAGGCGGTGGTGCGCCAGCAGGATGGCCTCCTCCCATCGGGCGTCGCCGGCCGCTATCGATTCGCGCAGCGCGCGCTCGTTGAGCCAGCACCGGGTGCGCGTGAGCTCGAGCAGTTCCGCTTCCCCGAGGGGCGCGACCGTAAATCCGTGCAAATCGCTCTGCGAGACGAAGCCGTCGCGCGAAAGCCTGTTGAGCGCCTCGCGCACCGGACTGACCCCCATGTCGTAGCGCGCGCAGAGCTGGCGGACCTTCAGCCGGGCGCCGGCCGGAACGGCGCCGGCGATGATTTCCGCGCGCAACCTGCCGTAGGCGGCGGAGGCGAAGGTCTCGCCGTCCTTGCGTCGGTCCTTGTCGAATCTCGGCTGCTTCATGCCCCCTTATACCACGTCGATTATGATCGATCAAAAATGCTTGTTGACAAAATGATCGATCATTTTAAGCTTCCCCGCAACGACAGGGATTGGGAAACGCGCGATGGACCTCGGACTCTCCGGCCGGAAAGCCATCGTCTGCGCGTCTTCCCAGGGCCTGGGCCTCGCCTGCGCCGCGGCGCTGGCGCGCGAAGGCTGCGCCGTCGTCATCAACGGACGGCATGAGGACAGGCTCGCCACAGCCATGGATTCGATCGGCGTCTTCGCGCACGGCCGCGTTCAGGCCGTGGCCGCCGATATCGAGAGCGCCGAAGGCCGCCGCAGCCTGCTCGCGGCCTGTCCCGAGCCCGACATTCTCGTGACCAACAACCGCGGTCCCTCGCCCGGCGTCTTCGCCGATTTCGATGAGGACGCGTGGCTGGCCGCGATCAATTCCAACATGCTGTCGGCGCTGATGCTGATACGGTCCGTCCTTCCCGGCATGCGCGCGCGCCGCTTCGGGCGCATCGTCAACATCACCTCGGCGATGGTGAAGTCTCCGCGTCCCGGCATGGAGCTTTCGACCGCGGCGCGCGCGGGCCTGACCGCGGCCTGCAAAGCGATCTCCATATCGGCGGCGGCCGACAATGTGACGATCAACAATCTCCTGCCGGAGCGGATCGACACCGACCGCCAGCGCTTCATGACGGAGCGCATGATGAAGGCGGATGGCGTCGACCGGGACGAGGCGCGGCGGCGCATCGCAAACCAGCTTCCTGCGAAGCGCTTCGGAACGCCGGCGGAATTCGGAGACGCCTGCGCCTTCCTGTGCAGCGCGCAGGCCGGCTTCATCACCGGACAAAATCTCCAGCTCGACGGCGGCGGATATCATGGCCTCATCTGACTCCCATCCGGCGCTTCCGCCGACCAACGAGCATCCGCCGTTCAACATCACGCGCGCGAGCCATGTCGTTCTGCAGGTTCGCGACCTCGCCCGCTGCCGCGCCTTCTATGTCGATACGCTTGGATTCGTCGTCAGCGACGAGACGCCCGAACGGCTCTACCTGCGCGGGCTCGAGGAGGCCTGCCACCACAGTCTCGTGCTGGAAAAGGCCGCGGCGCCCGCCTGCCGGTTCGCCGGATTCCGGGTCCGTCTCGACGACGAGCTCGACGCGGTCAAAGCTCATTTCGAGGCGCACGGCCTTCCGGCGTCATGGGCCGAGACTCCGTTTCAGCGGCGTACGCTGCACGTCGCGGACCCGTCCGGCGCGCGTCTCGACATATGCGCCAATATGGAGACGCGCCCCCGGCAGATCCTCGCGGCAAGCGTCTTCGTCGGCGCCTGCCCGCTACGCCTCGACCATTTCCAGATCCTGACGCCCTTCGTCGCCGAGGCGCATGCGTTCTACGCGGGCATGGGATTTCGCCTGTCCGAATATATCGCGCCCGACGGCGTCGATGCGCCGGACGCCGTCTTCCTTCAGCGCAAGGGCAATCCGCACGACGTCGTCTTCTTCCGCAGCGACGGCCCGCGCCTCCATCACGTCGCCTATGTCGTCCCGGAAACCTACCATCTGATGCATCTTTGCGATCGGCTGGCCGAAGCGGGATTCGGTTCGGCGGTCGAGTTCGGGCCGCAGCGCCATTTCTCGCCGGGCTTCGCGCGCTTCGTCTATCTGCGCGATCCCGACGGGCACCGTCTCGAATTCTTCACGACCCATTACCAGACGCTCGACAGCGAAGAGGAGCCGCTGCGCTGGAACGTCTCGGATCTCGGCGGCGGCTGGGGGCCGCGCCCGCCGCAGAGCTGGCGCACGGAAGCGTCCGCCTTCCCGGGCGTTCCCGTGCAAAGCGCGCAATCGGCCGCTCGCGAGATTTTCGCGCGATGAGCGCCGCAGTCGACACAGACGTTCTGATCGTGGGGGCGGGCCCGGTCGGCGCGACGGCGGCGCTCCTGTGCAGTCGCCTTGGCTTGCGCTCGATCGTGGTCGAAAAGCGCGAGCGGCGGCAAGGGCCGCCGAAAGCGCACGCCCTCAATCCGCGCAGCCTGGAAATCTATCGCGCTCTCGGCATCACGCGCGAACGCCTGGCGCACCGCGCGCTGTCGCGCGAGGACGGCGGGTTGGTCAGGTTCGTGACGGCGCTCGACGGTCTGGAGCTCGGCGCGATCCCTTACGAACGACAGGACGATGCGGCGTTCGACGCCACGCCCTCTCCCCTCCTCAACATTCCCCAGCCGGCGCTCGAGGACATTCTTCTGGAGCAGATCGCAGGGCGCGCGGACATCGACCTTCGGCGTCCCGAGACCTGGGAATCGGCGACGAACGAGCGCGAGCGCGTCGTCTCGACGCTTTCCGGCCGCGCGGGATCGCGCCGGATCGCCAGCCGCTATCTGCTCGCCTGCGACGGGGCGGAAAGCGCGGTGCGCAAGCATTGCGGGATCGGCATGCCCGGCGACGCCCGCATCGAAGACCGGATCATGATCCATATCGAGGGCGATCTTCGTCCAATCGTCGGGGAGCGGGCGGGCGTTCTGCATTTCATCATGGATCCGGCCATCGCCGCGACGTTGATCGCCTACGATCCGGCATCGACCCACGTGCTGATGCATCGCTACGACTCGCAAAGAGAGACGGCGGACGCATTCACGCCGCAACGCTGCGAGGCGATCGTCCGCCACGCGCTCGGCGAGACAGCGGATTTCGTAATCCGCCACATCAGCCCCTGGACCATGACGGCTCTGGTCGCCGAACGTTACCGGGCCGGCCGCGTCTTTCTATGCGGCGACGCCGCGCATCGCTTTCCGCCGTCCGGCGGGCTCGGGCTGAATTCCGGCGTGCAGGACGCCCACAATCTCGTGTGGAAACTCACCGCCGTGGAAGCCGGCTGGTCGGATGCGGCTCTGCTCGATTCCTACGAGCCCGAGCGAAAGCCGGTCGCCGCCGCCTATTCCGCCCAGAGCCACGGCAACGCGGCGCGCATGGCGCGGCTCTTTTCCTTCGTCGCCGACGCGTTTCGCGCCTGCCACGGCGACCGGACGGCCGCCGAACGGCGCCTGTCGTCGCCGGAGAACCGCGCACGCCTCGCCGAGCTGGTCGAAATCCAGAAGCCGCATTTCGACAGCTTCGGCCTGCAGCTCGGGTTCCGCTACGGCGATCGCGACTGGACGGACCACGTGTCCGATTTCACGCCCTTGCTCGTTCCCGGCGCGCGCCTGCCGCACGCCTGGATCGAGATCGGCGGAAGGCGCGCCTCGACCCTTGATCTCGTCGATCCCGCAGCCTTCGCCCTGATCCTGAACGACGAGCGGAAAATCTGGCGGGACGCGTTCTCCGCAACCGCCGCGCCGGTCCGGGTCGTCGCGCTCGGAACGGACTTCAGCGACGGCTCCGGAATGTGGACGGCTCTCGTCGAAGCTTTCGGGGCGCAGGCGATCCTCGTTCGGCCGGACGGGCATATCGCCTGCGTTGCAAGGGACGATGGACCTGAAAGCCTCGCACGCGTCAAGCGAACGCTGGCGCGGCCGGTCTTCGAATAATCGAACACATCATCGGGAGGACGTCATGGCTGGTCAGAACGGCTTGCGATCAATCGTTGCGGCTTTTGCATTGGTCGGGCTGGCGACGCTGCGCGCGCAAGCCGGCGAATATGTCGGCCCGGGCGTCACGAAGGACGAGATCGTCATCGGCAATACCGCGCCCTACAGCGGTCCGGTCTCGGCGCTCGGCACGACCATCAAATCCGCCGAAGCCTATTTTCGCAAGGTCAATGACGAAGGCGGCGTCAACGGGCGCAAGATCAGAATGATCTCCTACGACGACGGCTATTCGCCGCCCAAGACGGTCGAACAGACACGCCGCCTGGTCGAAAGCGACGGCGTGCTTCTCGTTTTCGGGTCGCTCGGCACGCCGACCAGCGCCGCCGTGCAGAAATATCTCAACAGCAAGGCGGTTCCTCAATTGTTCGTCATGAGCGGGGCCGCGCGGTTCCATGATCCCGCGACATCGCCCTGGAGCATGGGCTGGCCGCTCTCGCTCACCGCGGAAGGCGCCGTTCTCGCCCAGTTTCTGGCGACCGGCGGCGCGCCGCAGAAACTCGCCGTGCTCTTCCAGAACGACGATTTCGGCCGCGATTGTCTCGCCGGTCTCAAGGCCGGGCTCGGCTCAAAGGCGAGCACGATCGTCGCCGAAACCTCCTACGATGTCGGCGCGCCGACGATCGACTCGCAATTGCTGCAGCTCAAGGCGTCCGGCGCGACCGCGATCGCTCTTTTCACGACGCCGAAATATTCCGCCCAGGCGATCCGCAAGATCGCGGAGCTTCAATGGAAGGCGAACGTCTTCATTCCGCAGTCGTCGGCGTCCGCGGGCAGCGTGCTCGCGCCCGCCGGCATCGACAATGCGCAGGGCGTCATGAGCTGGGCTTCCTACAAGGATCCGACGGAGACGGGCTGGAAGGACGATCCGGGCATGAAGGCGTGGCTGGCCTTCATGGAGCGCTACTATCCCGAAGGCGACCGCACGGACATTTCCAACGTCGTCGGCTACCTGCTCGCCAAGACGCTGGTCGCGACGCTGCAACGGGCGGGCGACGACCTCAGCCGCGCCAATGTGCTCAAGCAGGCGTCGCAACTGAAGGGACTGTCCTTCGACATGCTCCTGCCCGGCATAACGATCGATACCGCCCGCACGCCCTATTCGCCACTGACGCAAGTGCAGATGGAGCGCTTCACCGGCCGCACATGGGAACGCTTCGGCCCGATCGTGCACGGCGGCGCGACGGCGAATTGACAATTCTGTTCGCCGAGATTTTCAAAGTCGCCGATCGTCTCGACAGCAAGGGCCGGCCTTCGAAAAGCCGGCCTATCCCAGCACGTGGTCCCGAGGCTCGAGCGGCGGCGGTATGTCCTCGCAACCCAGAAGCGAGAGCATCTCGCGCTCGACCGTCCTTCTGATCGCATACAGGGGAAGCGCGTTCGGCTCGAGTCCGAAGGGGTCCTCGAGCTGATGGCCGAGCGCATCGAGTCCGAAAAAAGTATACGCCACGAGGAGCACCGGCAGCAGCGTCCACCAGTCTAGCGAACCCGCCAGCGCGAAAGGCAAGGTGAGGCAGAAGGTGAGCGCGGTGCGGTGCAGCAGGAGCGAGTATGCGAACGGCACGGGCGTGGAGGCGATGCGTTCGCAGCCGCCCTGCACCCGGGAAAGCGCGGTCAATTGACCTTCGAGGACCGAGTAGTGGATCGGCTGAATCTTTCCGCTCTGCATCAACGCCAGACAGCGTTCGCCGACCTGCTCGAGAACGGCGTTGGTCGGATTGGGCCCTTGAGCCGCCGCGCCGATATCGCACCACAGCTTGATCGCGCTCTCCTCGTCGACATTGCGCAGGCGCGCCGTCAAACCGGCGGAAAAGCCGCAGAGCCCGCGCAGCAGAAAGCGCCTGTCGTCCATGTCCAGCGTGGAGACCTGCCGGGCGAACGAGCGACAGGCGATGACCAGATCTCCCCACAGTTTGCGGCCTTCCCACCAACGGTCGTAGCAGGCGTTGTTTCGAAAGCTCATGAAGACCGACAAGGCGATGCCGATCAGGGTGAACGGAATCGCGCTTATGCGCGCGAAGATGCCCGGATGTTCCGCCGCCGCCAGGACCGCAACGACGCTGACGAGCGCTATGGTGACGAGACGACCGATGATCCGCGGCAAAATGGAGCCGTGGACGGTCAGCAGGACGTCCTTGAAGCTGGGCTGCGAGCGGACGATCATCTGGGCTTCGACACCATCTCCGACATGTTGACGATTGACGCCGCTTTCACTGACGCCATCATCGGCTACGACCGATGGCGACGCAACCGACGACGACGTTCGCGCCAGAGCCTCCATCGATCGAGACCGGCGACGACGCGTTTCGCCGCCGCCATCCGATCTCGGTGCAATCAGCGGGTCTCGGAGCCTGACTCGAAATGCGCCGTGCGCCAGAGTCCTTCATTCCGAAAGCCCGACTCGAAATTCAAGAACCTTCGCCCTGAGGAGCGCCGCAGGCGCGTCTCGAAGGGCGGCAGCGACGAAAATCGCTGGCTTCGCCATCCTTCGAGACGCGCCTGCGGCGCTCCTCAGGATGAGGATTCGGGTTATGAGCCACGCTCTCAAGCCCCGGGCGCGACGCCGGTCCCGGATCGAACGTCATCGCCCTCCTCGCCCTGCGTTATCAGCCGCGCGCTGCGCTGTCCGCTCATGTAGATCCATAGCCAGCTCAAGGCGACGGCCAGGCGATTGCGAAGCCCGATCAGAAAATAGATGTGAGCGAAGCCCCACATCCACCATGCGAGCCGACCGGTGAGCCGGAGCCAGCCGAAATCGACGATGGCGGCGCGCTTTCCGATCGTGGCGAGGCTTCCCGCGTCCCGGTAGCGGAAGGGCGGCGGCGCCTTGCGCCCGCGAAGTCGCGCCTTGATCGCCCTGGCGACGTATTTCCCCTCCTGCTTGGCCGCCGGCGCGATGCCGGGGACCAGCTTTCCCTCCGGCGTCTCGACATGCGCGGCGTCGCCGATCACGAAGACGTTCGGATGTCCCGCAAGCGTGAGGTCCGGCTCGACGAAGGCGCGGCCGACGCGGTCCGCTGGCGCATGAAGCCATCGGGATACCGGCGACGCGGCGACGCCCGCGGCCCAGATGATCGTTTTCGCGGGAACAAACCGGTCGCCGATCTGGACGCCGGCGTCGTCGCATCCGGTCACGGCATGGCCGAGTTCGATCTCGACGCCGAGATTCACGAGCGCCTTCTGTGCGTAGGCGGACAGGCTTTTCCTGAAGCCCGGCAGAATGCGCGGTCCCGCCTCGATCAGAAGAACACGCGTCCGGCGCGTGTCGATGTTGCGAAAGTCCTTGCGCAGCGTGTCGCGCGCCAGTTCGGCGATCGTGCCCGCGATCTCGACGCCCGTAGGCCCCGCGCCGACGATGGCGAAGGTCAAAAATCCGGCGCGCTCCGAGTCGTCCGTCAGCCATTCGGCCTGTTCGAACGCCGACAGGATCCTTCTTCTGATCGTGACGGCGTCCTCGAGCGTCTTCAATCCCGGCGCGTAAGGCTCCCATTCGTCGTGCCCGAAATAGGCATGCCGCGCCCCGGTGGCGAGTATCAATATGTCGAACGGGACCGGCTTCTCCCGCTCCAGCCGAACCGTCCCGCCCTGCATGTCGATTCCGACGACCTCGCCAAGAAGCGTTCTGACGTTCGCATACCGGCTCACGAGCGCGCGGATCGGCCAGGCTATCTCGGACGGCGCAAGGGAAGCGGTGGCCGCCTGATAGAGCAAGGGCTGGAACAGATGATGATTGCGCCGGTCGATGATCGTGAGCTGCGCCGGCTCGCCCGCCAGGCCATGAGCCGCCTGCAGCCCGCCGAACCCCGCGCCGACAATCACGATCCTGGTTCCGTGCTTCTCCGTCATCGAGCCGGCCGCCTCCCGATGCGTGGCTCGACGGCGGGACTTACGGCCGACGTCATGCGGCCCAACGCAATGCGGCCCGGCTCATCGAGGCGCGCCTTCGGCAGGATAATAAATGGTCGTTGCGGACTGAACGTCGGCGGCGGGCGTGAGGCGGGCGGGCTCCAACCGCCCCTCCCCCATGATGTGGAAGACGGTTTCGCCATTGGCGATCAGATAGTCGGCGACGATGCGGCGGTGACACCGCCACCACACCGCCTCGGAACACATGATCGCGCAGCGGCGACGCCGGCCTTCGCGTATCAGATGCCGCAGGCCGTCCTGAAATGCGGACGAGAGCGCGTAGTCGGCATAATTGTGGAAACTCTCGTTGCTCCAGAATCCGTTCAGGTCCGGAGACAGGTCTTTCGCCTTCCCGCGGAGGCCTCCGAGCGCCGCGACATGCTCGTAGGACATATCGAACGCCGCCAATGCGCCGGGAAACGTGTCCTTGTTGAATTGCGGATTGGTCCGCGAGCGGGGAACCGTCCGGATATCGACCACGAGCGCACAATCGACCTCGCGCATCAGCGCGACAAACTCGTCGAGGCTGCGCGTCGAATGGCCGATCGTGAAGAACGGAGCCGACACGTCGTCACACGCGTTTGAGCGCGCTGCCCTTGTGAGCGGCGATATGATCGGTCTTGTCGCTCTTTATTTCGTATTGCGGGTCCTCCGTGGTTGCATGGCGCGTGTAGCCCTTGAACTGAAAGTCGGCGGTATGAACGGCGATGATCGTTCCGCTCACATGGCCCGCTTCGGAATTCCATCCGACGTGATCGCCGATCTTGAACCGCGCCGTCGCCATGCTCAGTCCTCCGGTTGCTATGCCTTGGCCGCCCCCGCCCGATCGAGCGCCACCGACGCCTCGGTGGTCAGGACCCTGAAGGTGAAGCTCTCCTGGAAATAGAGCTCGACCGTCGAATTCGAATGGCTGAGATATCCGATGGAAATGTCCTGGCCGATGTCGAGCTCGAAATCGCCGCCGCGCGTCGTCAACAGGAAAGCGCCGTCGATCGCCGGCGCCCAGACGACGCCGCCGTCGACGATGCGCTCGACGTGGTGGAAGATCGGATAGCCTTCGTCCGTTCCCCCGCTCGCGGCCGTATATACGTCCGCGCCGAGCACGAGCGCGTAGGGCCCGTTGCAGCCGGCGAGGCGAAGCCGGCCGACGGCCTGGGCGATCGCGTCGGGATAAGCGCGAATATTGGCCGGAAGCGCGATCGCGGCGTTGCTGCTGGCCTCCCGGATGCCCTGGATGCCGGCTGCCGCATATCCTTCGAACACGGCGCGATCTTCAGCGAACGCGATCTTGCGCGCCGCTTCCTTGACGGGCGACCAATCGGAATCAGCGGCGCCCCGCTCGACATCGTCGATCTGCTGGCGCGACAGTTGAAACGGAACGCGCAGTTCGACCAAGGCTTTCGCGTCGCGCTGAACGGCCTGGATTCCGTCGCCGGGAGCCTGGATTTGCCGTGTATGCCCGGTGCCGACCGCGGCCAGCGCGAGGCCCTTGGGATCGGGCACGTCGACCACCCTGCGGGCGGCCAGATGCCGCTTGAGGGTGCGGGACGCTTCCTGTTCGATCTGCGCCCAGGCCGCGTCCGAGATCGGCGCGAGTTCGCGGTAGAGATTATTCATGTCCTGCCTCTTCTTTCAGAGAACCAATGCCGAGGGATCCGTCGTTCCGGGACGGGCGTGAAGGACGCGCGTCGACCGGCGCCGGGCTCGGCGCCTCGACCGCCGGAGACGGGCCGTCAGGCGCCACATCGTCCAGGAAGGTCGCCGAAGGCACGAAGAACAAGGTCCCCGTGACCGCCCGGCTGAAGTCCAGCAGCCGGTCGTAATTTCCGGGAGGGCGCCCGACGAACATGTTCTGAAGCATCTGCTCGATACGATCAGGCGAGCGCGCATAGCCGATGAAATAGGTGCCGAACTCGCGCTTGCCGATTTCGCCGAAGGGCATGTTGTCGCGCAGGATCTGCAGTTGCTTTCCGTCCTCTATGAGCGTCGTGAGAACGTTGTGCGCATAGGGGGCTTTCGCCGCATCCTCCTGCTCGATGTCGGACAGCTTGTGGCGGCCGATGATGTTCTCCTGCTCCTCGGTCGGCACGGCGTTCCACCGGGTCAGGTCGTGCAGATATTTCTGGGTGATGACATAGCTGCCGCCGGCGAAGGTAGAATCCTCCTCGCCGATGATCACGGCGTCGAGCGCTTCCTGGTCGACGGGATTCTCGGTGCCGTCGACAAAGCCGAGGAGATCACGCTCGTCGAAATACTTGAAGCCATGCACCTCGTCGACCGCCGTCACGGCGCCGTCAAGCCGGGACATGATCTGGGCCGCGAGCTCGAAGCACAGATCCATGCGGGTCGCGCGGATGTGGAAGAGAATGTCGCCGGGCGTCGAGACGGCATGGTGCACGCCGCGAATCTCGCGGAAGGGATGCAGCTCGCTCGGCCGCGGCATGCCGAAAAGCCGATCCCAGGCCTCGGAGCCGAACCCCATCACGCAGGACAGACGCCCCGCCAGATCGCGAAAGCCGACACCGCGCAGCAGAGAGGACAGGTCCGCGCAGACGCCGCGCACGGCCAGATCATTCTCGCGTCCCGGGTTGATGGTCACGACCAGAAAGACGGCCGCGCTCGTCAGCTTCGCGGCGACCGGTTGCGGTACGACAGATGGCACGCATCACTCCTTCCAACCCCTGGCTTGTCTTGCGCCCGGCGCCGAGCGGCCGGCCGGCGCAGGTCGATCTCGATCTTATCGTCGCTTTCAAGTCAATTCATAGGACCAACCGCCCGCCCTCAATCCATGTCCCGGAACGCATGGCCGTTCGCATCCACGCCTTTGACCACGTCCGGGGGCAGCAGGTCCCGCGTGGCGACGCCGTCGAACACCCAGTCGTCCTTGTCGGCGAGATCGGGGAGGCCGGCGCCTTTGCGCACGTATAATCCGATTCCGGGCTTCTTCACGTTGATGTAGAGATCGTATTCCTCCATGCGCAATCTCCTCGTCTGCTTGCGGGCGCGTTCGATCTCCGTCGCCGTTCGCGCAGTCCAGCCGATCACAGATTGACGGGCCGACCCGATTTCTCCTCTTCGAGGGTCACGGCGATATCGGCATTGGCCGACAACCGGACCTTGTCGCCTTCCACGCCGGCCACGAAACCCATCTCGATATAGTGATGATGCCCCTTGTGGCGGCCGAAGCTGTCGCTCTGCTTCAGCTTGATGCGATTGTCCTCGACCCGGTCGACAACGCCGACATGCACGCCGTCGGCGCCGATGACTTCCATGTTCTCTTTCACGTTCAACTTGTCGCTCATCATACTTCCTCCTCGGCTCGTAACGGTTGCCAGGCTTGGTGCGGCGCCAATCAGAGCGTCGCGATGGAATCCTCGTCATCCTCGTAGACAGGCGGCTTCTTTCCGTTGAAGGTCAGGCCGCCCTTCGCCGTCGAGATCTTGACCGCGGAACCATCGCGAACCTCGCCGCTGAGCAGCATCTCCGCCAGCGGATCCTGCACGTAGCGCTGGATCACCCGCTTCAGCGGGCGCGCGCCATAGGCCGGATCCCACCCCTTGTCGGCGAGCCAGGCCTGCGCTTTCGCATCGAGCGAGACCGCGATCTTCCGGTCGTCGAGCAACTTGCGGAGACGGGCGAGCTGAATGTCGACGATGCGGCCGATCTCGTTTTTCTGCAGGCGCTGGAACAGGATGATCGCATCGACGCGATTGAGGAACTCGGGCCGGAAGTGCGCGCGCACCATGTCCATGACCTTGTCGCGGACAACGCCCGTCTTCTCGCCCTCCGGCTGGTTGACGAGATATTCGGCGCCGAGATTGGACGTCATGATGATCAGCGTGTTGCGAAAATCGACGGTGCGGCCCTGTCCGTCCGTCAGGCGTCCGTCGTCGAGCACCTGCAACAAGACGTTGAAGACGTCCGGATGGGCCTTCTCGATTTCATCGAACAGGACGACCTGATAGGGGCGCCGCCGAACGGCTTCGGTCAGCACGCCTCCTTCGTCGTATCCGACATAGCCCGGCGGCGCGCCGATCAGCCGCGCGACCGAATGCTTTTCCATGAATTCCGACATGTCGATCCGGAGGATCGCGGTCTCATCGTCGAACAGGAATTCCGCGAGCGCTTTCGCAAGCTCGGTCTTGCCGACGCCCGTCGGGCCGAGGAACATGAACGAGCCGATCGGCCGGTTGGGATCCTGCAGGCCGGCGCGCGAGCGGCGGACGGCCGTCGAAACCGCCCGCACCGCCTGGCTCTGGCCCACCACGCGCTTCGCGATGACCTCCTCCATGTGGAGCAGCTTTTCCCTCTCGCCCTCGAGCATCTTGTCGACCGGCACGCCGGTCCAGCGCGAGACCACCTGCGCGATGTTGTCGGCCGTGACGGTTTCGCTGATCGAGGTGCTTTCGCCGGCCTCGACATCGGCGAGCTTCTTCTCGAGCGCCGGGATGGCGCTGTAGGAAAGCTCGCCGGCGCGCTGGTACTCCCCCTTGCGCTGCGCGTTCGCCAATTCGGTGCGGAGCTGTTCGAGCTCGCTCTTCATCTTCTGCGCGTCGGCCAGCTTGCTCTTTTCAAATTGCCACTTTGACGTGAGGTCCGCCGACTTCTTCTCGAGTTCCGCAAGCTCCTTTTCGAGGGTTTGCAGACGGCTCTTCGATCCGCGATCGCTCTCCTTCTTCAGAGCCTCCTGTTCGATCTTGCGCCGGACGATGTCGCGATCGAGCGAGTCCAGTTCCTCCGGCTTGGAATCGACCTGCATCTTCAGGCGCGCCGACGCCTCGTCGACAAGGTCGATCGCCTTGTCGGGCAGGAAGCGGTCGGTGATGTAGCGGTTGGAGAGCGTCGCCGCGGCGACCAGGGCGGCGTCCGCGATGCGCACGCCGTGATGCAGCTCGTATTTCTCCTTCAGACCGCGGAGAATCGAAATCGTGTCCTCGACCGTCGGCTGGGCGACGAAAACCGCCTGAAACCGCCGCGCCAGGGCCGCATCCTTCTCGACATGCTTGCGATATTCGTCGAGCGTGGTGGCGCCGACGCAATGCAGTTCGCCGCGCGCCAACGCGGGCTTCAGCAGGTTGGAGGCGTCCATGGCGCCGTCCGTCTTGCCGGCGCCGATGAGCGTGTGCATCTCGTCGATGAACAGGATGATGCCGCCTTCGGCCGCGGTGACTTCGTTCAGGACCGCCTTGAGACGTTCCTCGAACTCGCCGCGATATTTCGCGCCCGCGATCAGCGCGCCCATATCGAGCGCGAGCAGCTTCTTGTCCTTCAGCGTCTCCGGCACGTCGCCGTTGACGATGCGCAGCGCCAAGCCCTCAACGATCGCCGTCTTGCCGACGCCCGGCTCGCCGATCAACACCGGATTGTTCTTCGTGCGCCGCGAAAGCACCTGGATCGTCCGGCGGATCTCCTCGTCGCGGCCGATGACCGGATCGAGCTTTCCGTCGCGCGCGGCCTTGGTGAGATCGCGGGCGTATTTCTTCAACGCGTCATAGGCGTTCTCGGCGGATGCGCTGTCCGCCGTGCGCCCCTTGCGAAGCGCGGCGATCGCCGCGCCGACGCCCTGGGGCGTGGCGCCGCCCTGAACCAGGATTTTCGACGCCTCGCTGTGCTTGTCCGACGCCAGGGCCTGGAGCAGGCGCTCCGCCGTCACGAAGCTGTCGCCGGATTTCTTCGCGAGGTCCTCGGCAGCCGTGAACAGGCGCGCCGTATCCGGCGCCATATAAACTTGGCCGGCGCCGGCGCCGGAGATTTTCGGCAGCTTCGCCAGCGCCGCTTCGGTGGCGTTCAGGATCGCGCGGGGATTTCCTCCCGATCGGTCGATCAGGCCGGCGGCGAGCCCTTCGGGATCGTCGAGCAGGACCTTGAGGATATGGAGAGGCGTGAACTGCTGATTGCCGTCCCGCATGGCGAGCGACTGGGCCGACTGAATGAATCCCCTCGCCCGGTCCGTGTATTTTTCCGAGTCCATCGAACTGCCTTTCAAACCCGCGATGCGCCGGCGGCCGCCGGCGCCTTCCTCCTCATGTCGCTTTCCGGAACAATTCGTCGACGTATTCCCAGTTCACGAGATGTTCGAGAAAGGCCTTGATGTAGTCGGACCGACGATTTCGATAGTCGATGTAGTAGGAATGCTCCCAGACATCGCAGCCGAGAATAGGCGTGGCCCCGTGCGCCAGCGGGCTTTCGCCGTTAGCGGTCTTCATCACGACGATCCTGCCGTTGGCCAATGCGAGCCAGCACCAGCCCGACCCGAATTGTCCGACCCCGGCGGCGACGAAATCGTCGGCCATCTTCTGAACGGACCCGAAATCCTCCTTGATCTGTCGTTCCAGCCCGCCCGGAATCGAGCCGCCGCCCTTCGGGCTCATCCACTTCCAGAAATGCGTGTGGTTGAGGTCCTGGCTCGCATTGTTGAACAGCGGCGTGTTCCTGCCGAACGAGCCCACAACCACGTCCTCGAGGGACTTGTTCTCCCATTGCGTGCCCTGGATGAGCGAATTGAGAGCGTTGACGTAGGCCGCATGATGCTTGTCGTGGTGATATTCGAGGGTCTCCCTCGACATGTAGGGCGCAAGCGCATCGTGTGCGTAGGGCAGGTCCGGGAGAGTAAATGACATCGACGCCTCCAGTTGAAGGTGGGAGCCCGTCGCCGCGGTCGACGTGGCAGCGAACGCCATCGCGCGCGCGTCGTCAACGGCCGACGGCGTCCGCTCTCAGTCGCGCCCGGCGTCGCAAAGGCCTCCCGTTCGTTTGCGCATGCAATCCAGGCGAAGCCGGCCTCCCGCCGCCGCGACAGGCCGGACGGCGGAGATGGGCGAGCAACAGGCATGCCAGATCGGGGAGGCCGCAATATCAGGCCGTTGCGCGCGCGCCGACGGCGCAGGCCGGACAATCTGTCAAAGCCGAACCGGACAAAATGTCCTTGGATCGACGCGGCCGTCGCTTATGACCGCGGACCATAAAGCAGGTCGAGCGCGGCGAGCGCGGTCAGGATGTAGCCGCCGTCATTATCGACATCGTCGTCCGTGGAGAGATCGAACTCTCGCCAGACGCCATCCAGATTGCCGGCCTCGCGCTCGGCTATGATCTTGTTGGCGAGCGCGCGTATGTCGCCGAATTCGGCGAGATCGAAATGCAAGCCTTCGTAGTCCGTGAAGAGGCCGTGCTTGCGCAGGAAGGCGGCCATCGGCATCGAGGTTTCGCTGATATAGAAAAGCAGGTCGCCCGCCTCTACCGGACGGTCGTTCGCTTGCGGGACGAGGCCAACCCGATCGACAAGCTCGGCCGCCCGCGACTGCATGTCGGCGGAAAGCTTCTGCATCGATACGACGGTCATCGCGGGTCTCCTTGTCGACGATCTGCGGACCTCGCGGCCTTTTTCCTCGTCCCGGATCGAGATCGCAGACGCTTCGGCTAAAGCGCCGGGCGCCCGGCGTCACTTGACCCGACGGCCATGAAAATATCCGGCGTTGGTCCTGTTCTGCCTGATGTTGGCCGTTTCGCCCTGCTCGGCGGTATTCCCTGCTTTTTTCCCGGGCGCGGCGTCCTGCCTGCGCTCCGGCTTTCCGCCGACGCCTTTCGGGTTGCGGCTGGCGGGAGGAACCGGCGGCATCTCGGAATGGCGCGACATGAGGGCGTCTCCAAACGGGGCCTGAAGGGCCGACCGCTTTCGGCCGGCGGCTATCGCCGTGCATCAAGCACCAGACATGCCAGACGCCGCGCCCCTCACGATCAAGGGCTTAGCCGCATGCCGCCGGCGGCGCGGAACAGATTGTCGAAGTCCGTCCCGACAAATTGTCCATAGCCCGCGTGTCTGGCCCAAGCGTGTGGCCCAGGTGTGCGGCCCAAGTGCGCGGCCGATGCGTCAATGAGCTTCCGGCAGCCAGATGGCGAATGTCGTTCCCTTTCCCAGTTCGCTTCGAACCGAGATCCTGCCGCCCTGTCGCGTCACGAGCATCTGGCTGATCGACAGGCCGAGCCCGGTGCCCTCACGCCTCTTGGTCGTGAAGAACGGATCGAATATCCGCTGGGCGACGTCGGGGGCCATGCCGACCCCGGTGTCCGCGATTTCGATGGCCACGCCGGGCCGCCGGCCTTCGTCGCGATCGGACGTGCGGATCGTGAGCCGCCCTCCGTCCGGCATGACGTGGATGGCGTTGACCATCAGGTTGACGAGCACCTGCTGCAGCTCCGTCCTGTTCATCAGCACGAGACGCGACGCGTGGAATTCCTTCTCCACGGCGATCGTCGTCTTGCTCAGCAGATGCTCGACGAGCGGCAACGTGTCGACCACGATGTCGGCGACATCGTAATGCTCCTCGAAACCGGCATATTCCTGCGGCTTCGCAAACTGCAGGAGCCTGGTGACGATTTCACTTATTCGACGCAATTGCTCGTCGATGAGCCGGAATTCTATTGTCGCCTCGTGCGCCTTGCCGCCCATCAGATCGCGGATAATCTCCAGATTTCCCTGCATGACCGCGACCGGATTGTTGATCTCATGCGCGATGCCGGCGGTGATCTCGCCAATCGCGGCGAGCTTCTCGGACATGATGAGCTGTTTCGTCGTCGTTTCCAGCTCCTTGTGAGCCGCTTCCAACCTTGCGGTCCGCTCCTCGACACGCAGGTTCAGTTCTTCGTTCCATTGCCGCAATTGCGCGTCGCGCTCGTGAATCTGGTCCAGCAGCCGGTTGAGATGAACCGCCACCCGTCCGATTTCGTCGCGCGCGTCCGCGCGCTCCGTGCGAGCGTCGAGTTCGCCGCTCTCAACTCTTGCGATGGTTTGCGTCATTCGCTCGAGAGGTCGAAATATCTCCGCGGCCCATCGCAGAAACAGCGGCGCCGTAGCGGCGACCGCAACGAGGAACGCAAGGGCGATCTCGATCAGCGTCTGGCGTTTTGCGGCCGTGAACGGCTTCTGGAGGAAGCCGGCGTAGAGCATGCCGACGCGACGGCCGTAGCTGTCGAGGATCGGCTCATAGCCCGAAATATACCAGTCGTTGACGACGAACGCGCTGGCGAGCCAGGCGCCGCCGTCGTCGAGAACGGCCTTTCGGACGGCCTCCGAGACGCGCGTTCCGATCGCCCGCTGGGCGCCGAACAGGCGCACGTTGGTGCTGATGCGAATGTCGTCGAGAAACAACGTGACCGTGCCCAGACTGCCCTGTGGCAATCCGGAGCCGTGATAGATGAGATCGTTGATGGTGTCGACGAAGCCGAGGTTCTGGTTCAGGAGGACGCCGCCGACCAGGGCCGCACGCTGGCCGGACGGCAATATGACGGGGCTCGCCGCCTGCAGCACGAGGCCGCGCTCTTCCTCCGTTCGAGCGGTCGGAGCGCTGGCGGCGGTCGGGATGAGCTCCATGCGCGCCCGCCGGGCGAGATCAGGCGAAATCGCGGACAGGTCGGCGGCGTCGAAGACATCGATGGCCGCCTTCGAGCGGCCGTCGAGCGCGGCGGCGATAACAGGCCAGTTCCATCGGATCGAGGTCGCGGCAAGCGCATGTCCGCTCGCTACGACATGTCCCTCGGAGGTGACAATGTAGAGAAAATCGAGCCGCCGCGCTTCGGCGGTCTCTTCGAGAATGGCGGCGACAGAGCCGCCCGGACGATCCCCGGTCTTGAGCGCCTCCTGCATCCGCGCGGAATTGGCGGCGGAAGCGAGATGCTCCTCGGCATTTTCGAGAATGCGGCCGAGATATTGATGGGCGATGGTCAAATCGTCGTTGACCTTCGAGATCAGCGCCTCGTCGAATCTGGCGTTCCAGCGATAGACGCTGATGGCGAGCAGGAGCGGCAGGATGACGAGCATGGGCAGAAGCGCGATCGCCAGGAGGCGATGGCGCACCGAGCGCCGGCGGGGCGTCGGCCCGGCGGCTACCTCTTCCAGCTTGCGCATTTGCGATCGATCGTCTTGCGCGAGATGCCGAGTCGGCGCGCCGCTTCTTCGCGATCCCCGCCCGTCTCGCGAAGCATGGAAAGGATGTGGCGCCGCTCCACGTCGGCAAGACTATCGCCGCCCTTGTCGTCATCGTCGACGGATTTCCCGAAATCCTGGGGAAAAGCGCCGAGGATGACGGTCCGCTCGATCAGGTTGCGCAATTCTCGAATGTTCCCGGGCCATTCGTAGCGAGCCAGCGCGGCGCGCACCCGGTCGTCGATCGGAACGGCCGGCATACCGAGTTCCTGCGCGATCTCACGCATGAAAAGACCGGCCAGCTCTTGCACGTCCTCGCCGCGATCCCGCAGGGGCGGCAGCGCGATCTGCATGACGTTGATGCGGAAATAGAGATCGGCGCGGAAGGCGCCCGCTTCGACGCGGCGCTGCAAATTGGCGTTGGTCGCGAAGACGAAGCGCGCGTCGAAGGGAACCTCGCGCTCGGAGCCGACGGGGCGGACGCGGCGATCCTCGAGAACGCGCAGGAGCTTGCTCTGAAGAACGTAAGGCAGTTCCGCGATCTCATCGAGAAAGAGCGTGCCGCCCTGCGCATGCAGAAACAGGCCCTCGCGCGCCCTGCCGGCGCCGGTGAAAGCGCCCTTCAAATGTCCGAACAATTCGCTTTCGATCATATCCGCCGGGATCGCGCCGCAATTGACGGGAACGAAGAGTTTGTCGCCACGGTTGGACAGCGAGTGAAGCGATCGGGCCGCGACTTCCTTCCCCGTTCCGGATTCGCCGATGAAGAGGACGGGCGTTGGCAGGGGCGCCACCCGGGCGATGGTCTCGCGAACCTGCCGGGCCGCGGCCGAATTTCCGAGCAGCTTGTTGCGAAGGAAGATCTGGTGCGAGACGGAATTCAGTTCGTGGCGAAGTACGTAATTCTCGCGTTGCAGCCTCGCCCTGTCGAGGCAGCGCGCCACGGCGTTGAGCAATTGATTGGAGCGGAACGGCTTTATGACGAAATCGACCACGCCGATCCGCAGCGCCTCGATGGCGGTGTCGAGATCTGCATATGCCGTCATGAGAATGACGTCGGCGAAAAAGCCGATCGCGCGCTGCTCGTTCAGCCAGTCGAGGCCGTTCTGCCCGGGCATGACATTGTCGAGGATGACCACGTCGAAATGCTTCGAATCGAGCTTGCGGGACGCCTCCTTCGCATCCACCGCCTCTTCGATCGACCTGCAGCGCGGCCGAAGGATCTTGACCAGGAAGTTGCGAATGCCCGGCTCGTCATCCACGACGAGAATCGACGCCTGGCTGAGCCAGGGCCCGAATTCGGGGGCGGCCTTGGGCTCGACGATCGCGCTGCGCGGCTCCACCGGCATTCGACTTTCTCCCGACGCTCGCCGCCCGGCGGAAAGCCGGCCGGCCGGCGCGTCCATCACATCGGCGCCGTCGCCTGTTTCAGGGCGACGACGGACCTATCCGTCCTGGAATGCGGACCGCGTCATCATCTCACGATCCGCCCGCGCGGGACTTCTCGTCCAGGAAGAAAGGGACCAGGTCTTCGTTGACCATGTCCCGCGCCGCCTGAGGCGTTTGCTCGCTGCCGACGACATCGAGGCGAGTCGCCGCATCGAACAAAAGGCCTCGGACGTCGTCGGCGGAAAGAACGCGCTTTGCGACGAGCGTGCGGACCAGCGATTGCAGGATGAGCGTCTCCATATTGTCGGACCCCGGTCTTTCGGCCATCGTCTTCGTCCTCAATGATTGTTCCCGCGCGCGCCGGCGGTCGCGCTGTCACGGAAGCGTCCGCCGCGCCCGCGAGATCCAGCTAGACGGGATCTTTCCGCAAGTCGTTGCGGAGCAGCGCGAGCAAGCGGCGCATTCCATGGAGCTGGTCGACCAGATGCAGGACCACGTCGACGCCTTCGTCGTTGACGCCGAAGTCGCGCTTGAGGTCCTGGATGAGGCGCGCGCGCGCGACGTCGCGATCGGAGAATGTCGGCCCGGCGTCGGTCTCCTGCGGAATGAGCCACTCCTGGTCGATCCACAATTGCAGCGTTCCTCCCTCGAGACCCGACGTGATGAGAAACTCCTGCTTGTTCATGATCATTGCGGCTTGCCTTCACGTGGATTGAAGCCCTTGCCGCCGGCCCAACCCTGCACGAACGCTTCGAGTTCCGGATCCGGCGGTTTCGGCAGGACCACTTTCAACGTCACGAGTTCGTCGCCGCTCCCGCCGCCGCGGCGCGGCGCGCCCTTCCCCTTCAGACGAAGCGTCGTGCCCGTGTTCGATCCCTTTGGCACCGACATGGTGACGTCGCCGGTCGGCGTCGGCACGCGGACCTCGGCTCCGAGCACGGCTTCGGAGAGCGAGATCGGCAATTCCAGGGATATGTTGTCGCCGTCGCGCTTGAACCGGCGATCGGGGAGCACCTCGATTTCGATGAGCGCGTCGCCCGGGCCGCCCTTTCCTGCTCCGGGCGCGCCCTTGCCTTTCAAGCGAAGCGTCTGCCCATCGACCAGGCCAGGCGGGATCCTGACATCGAGCGCGCCTCCGTCCGGGAGCGTGATGCGCTTGTTCGCTCCGGCGACGGACTCGACGAATTCTATCGGAAGCCGGTAGTGCAAATCTTCCCCGCGACGATTGGCGCGGGCGCGCTGGCTGCGCCGCAGCAGTTCCGCGAAGGCGTCGTCCTCGTCCATGAAGTCGGCGAAGCCGGCGCCGCTGGCGTATGGATGGCCGTCATCGGCGCCGGCGAAATCCCGGTAGAAATGATGTTGCGGGCGCTCCGCGCCCGACGCGTCGATTTCGCCGTTGTCGAACCGTTTGCGCTTCTCCGCGTCGCCGAGAAGGTCGTAGGCCGCCGCAACTTCCTTGAACTTCTCTTCGGCGGCCTTGTCCCCCGGATTGAGATCGGGATGCAGCTTCTTGGCAAGCTTTCGATAAGCCTTCTGAATCTCGTCGGCGGACGCAGACGAGGATACGCCCAGCACGTCGTAAGGACTGGCCGCCACCTAGTTCTCCTCGCGATAGACGTCCGCCTTCCGGATGGCGGCGGCGCCGGACGCTGCTGCGCCGAAGACAACCGGAGCGCGCGGACCTCGTGGCATGAGAACTCCTTCTTCCGGGTCGGAGGCGGGACATCCCTCGGCGAAGGCCCTGCGCGACCGCCGCAATATCATTCGCGCAGGGACGCGCTCGCCGCAACCGCGTATTGATCACTTCGCCTTCTTTTTTTCGTCGTCGTCGATCTCCGTGAATTCGGCGTCGACGACATTGTCGTCGCCCGCGCGCGGAGACGCCTCGGAAGCGCCCTGCGTTCCCGCGCGCATGGCCTCGGCAAGTTTCGCGGCATGCTGTTGCAGCGCGATCGCCTTCGTTTGGATCGCGCCGGCGTCGTCTCCTTTCAGGGCTTCGCGAAGATCGGACATGGCGTTCTCGACGCCGCGGCGGTCGACGTCGCCAAGTTTCGAGCCATGCTCGGCGACCGTCTTCTCCGTGGCGTGCAGGAGCGCCTCGGCGGCGTTTTTCGCCTCGACGGCTTCCTTGCGTTTCTTGTCTTCGGCCGCATGGGCTTCCGCATCCTTCACCATCCTGTCGATGTCGGCTTCGGACAGCCCGCCCGAAGCCTGTATCTGGATGCGCTGCTCCCTGCCGGTGCCCTTGTCCTTCGCGGAGACGTTGACGATACCGTTGGCGTCGATGTCGAAGGTGACGTCGATCTGGGGCGTGCCGCGCGGCGCCGGCGGAATTCCCATCAGATCGAATTGTCCGAGAAACTTGTTGTCCGCAGCCATTTCGCGTTCGCCCTGGAACACGCGTATCGTGACCGCGCTCTGATTGTCTTCCGCGGTCGAGAATACCTGGCTCTTCTTCGCCGGCACGGTCGTGTTGCGCTCGATAAGACGGGTGAACACCCCTCCGAGGGTTTCGAGGCCGAGGGAAAGCGGCGTGACGTCCAGCAGGAGGACGTCCTTGATGTCGCCCTGCAGCACGCCGCCCTGGATCGCCGCGCCGATGGCGACGACCTCGTCCGGATTGACGCCTTTGTGAGGCTCCTTGCCGAAGATTTTCTGGACGATCTCCTGGATCTTCGGCATGCGCGTCATGCCGCCGACGAGCACGACCTCGTTGATGTCCTTGGCCGCAAGTCCCGCGTCCTTGAGCGCGTTGAGACACGGCTCGATCGTCTTCTGCACGAGATCGTCGACCAGCGACTCGAATTTCGCGCGCGTCAGTTTGACCTGGAGATGCTTCGGTCCGGCTGCGTCGGCGGTGACGAACGGAAGATTGATTTCGGTCTGCGTCGTCGTGGAAAGCTCGATCTTCGCCTTCTCGGCGGCCTCCTTGAGGCGCTGCAATGCGAGATTGTCCTTGCGGAGATCGATCCCCTGCTCCTTCTGGAATTCGTCGGCCAGATAGTTCACGAGGCGCATGTCGAAGTCTTCGCCGCCGAGGAACGTGTCGCCATTGGTCGCCTTGACCTCGAACACGCCGTCGCCGATGTCGAGAATCGAAATGTCGAAGGTGCCACCGCCCAGATCGTAGACGGCGATCTTGCTGGCCTTCTTCTTGTCGAGACCGTAGGCGAGCGCGGCAGCCGTCGGCTCGTTGATGATGCGCAGCACTTCAAGGCCGGCGATCTTGCCGGCGTCCTTGGTGGCCTGGCGCTGGGCGTCGTTGAAATAGGCGGGGACGGTGATGACGGCCTGCTCGACCTTCTGGCCGAGATGGGCTTCCGCGGTCTCCTTCATCTTCTGCAGGATGA
>OEIU01000663.1_pt1 | contig 29469 bp, 30 predicted proteins | sample 1539221 | NCBI WGS metagenome assembly OEIU01 (sample SAMN03792071, study PRJEB22550) | activated sludge metagenome | feature: wastewater treatment plant; material: activated sludge; isolation source: Wastewater treatment plant of a petroleum refinery complex | place: Argentina: Zarate | collected...
TCGACGCCCCCCACCCCGGTTCGCGCCTTCGGCGCGACTCGGCCCTCCCCGCCGCAAGCGGGGGGAGGGTTGGTGCGGCGGAAACCGCCATAGGCGATAGCCCTGCCATCGAAGCGGGCGTCGTCGAGACCGCCGGGCTCGTCGAACGAAAGCGGCAAGGCCCGCTCCGATGGGGGCAGCCGTCTTTATTTCTCCGCGCGATCCGTTACTGACCGATCCGACGTCGAGAGGCTGGATCATCTGTTGACGCGCGCCGATGCCGATCCGAGCGACAGCCCCCCTGTCCGGGATCTCCTGCGCGCGCCCGATGCGGGCGCCTTCCCCCTCGGTCCGCGGAGCACGTGGCCGGCGGCCCTGAGAGGTGCCCTCGATCTGGTCCTGGCGGCGCCGATGCCGATCGTCCTGTTCGCGGGCCCCGATTTCGTCGCCCTCTACAACGACGCCTTCGCGCCGACGATCGGCCGCGAGCACCCCGCCGCTTTCGGCCGCCCTGCGGCCGGGCATTGGGCGGGGCTGTGGGAGGATCTGCGCCCGCTTCTGCGCGCCGTGCGCGAGACCGGCCAGGCCGCGGTCGCGCGAGACCGGCCCTTGCGCGTGGGAGGCTACCCCGAGACGGCCTGTTTCGACATCGCCTGCTCGGCGGTGCCGGAGGAGGATGGCCGTATCTGCGCCGTCCTGTGCATGATCGAGGAGACGACCGGCCGCGCCCTCGCCGACCGGCGGCTGCGCGAGAGCGAGGCGCGCTTCACCGAGCACACGCGCGAAAGGGACCGCATCTGGCAGGTCAGCCGCGATCTCCTCGGCGTCGCGACGCTCGAAGGCATCTGGCTCAACGTCAACCCGGCCTGGACGCGCGTCCTGGGCTGGGAGGTGGACGAGATCGTCGGCCGGACCTTCGACTGGCTGCACCATCCCGACGATCTCGATCCGACGCGCCGCGAGATCGCTCGGCTCGAAGCCGGCGAAACGACGCTCGCCTTCGAGAGCCGTCTCCTGACCCGCGAGGGTGGGTATCGCCGCCTCGCCTGGACGGCGATCGCCGTCGAGGACCGGATCTATGCCGCAGCCCGCGACATCACCGAGCAGCGCGCCCTGGAAGACCGTCTCCACCAGGCGCAGAAGATGGAGGCGGTCGGCCAGCTCACCGGCGGCATCGCCCATGACTTCAACAACATGCTGGCGGTCGTCATCGGCAGCCTCGACCTCCTCGAGCGGCGCCTGGCGCGGGGGAATACCGATATCGGCCGCTATGTCGCCGCCGCGATGGACGGGGCGACCCGGGCCGCGGCGCTGACGCAGCGCCTGCTCGCCTTCTCCCGCCGCCAGCCCCTCGATCCCGAGCCGGTCGACGCCAACCGGCTCATCGCGGGCATGGCCGACCTTCTGCGGCGCACGCTGGGCGAGCCCGTCGGCATCGAGACCATCCTGGCCGACGGCCTCTGGCGGGCTACGGCCGATCCGAGCCAGCTCGAGAACGCGATCCTCAATCTCGCGGTCAATGCGCGCGACGCCATGCCGGGCGGCGGCTCGCTGACCATCGAGACCGGCAACGCCCTGGTCGATGACGACTATGCCCGCGAATACGAGATCGCGCCGGGGCAATATGTGCTGATCGCCGTCACCGATACCGGCATCGGCATGACGCCGGAGGTGCTGGCGAAGGCGGTCGATCCCTTCTTCACCACCAAGCCCATCGGCAAGGGCACCGGCCTCGGCCTGAGCCAGGTCTTCGGCTTCGCCCGCCAGTCCGGCGGCCATATCAAGATTTTCTCGACGCCCGATATCGGCACGACGGTGATGTTCTACCTGCCGCGCGCCGCCGACGAGCCCGATCCGGGCACCGCGGCCCGCCCGAGGGAGGCGGCGCCCCGCGGGGCTTCCACGGAAATCGTGATGGTGGTGGAGGACGAGGAGCGGGTGCGGACCTATTCGGTCGAAGCCCTGCGCGAGCTGGGCTATACCGTCATCCCCGCCGCGGACGGGCGCGAGGCGCTCGCCGCCATCGCAGCCGGCCAGGATGTCACCCTCCTCTTCACCGACATGGTGATGCCGGAAATGAGCGGGCGCGAACTCGCCGAGCAGGCGAGCGCCCTCCTGCCGGACCTCAAGGTCCTGTTCACGACCGGCTACGCGCGCGAGGCGATCTGGCGCGAGGGAACGGCGGAGAGCGGCCTCGCCGTCCTGCCGAAACCTTTCGACATCGAGCAGCTCGGCGCCAGGATCCGCGGCGTGCTCGACACCTGAGCCTGTCCATTCCGCCTCCCGCTCCCGGATGTCGGATCAGGACTGCTCGCCGCCGTGAAGCTCGGTGACGACCCGCCGGTTCTGCACCTTGCAGGAGAGGTCCGGGCAATCGCGGACGAGGCGGGTGCGGCCATGGCCCCGGGCCGACATGCGCTCGGGCGCGACGCCGAGCGTGGCGAGGAAGGCCCGCACGGCCTCGGCCCGCCGCGTCGACAATTCGACATTGGCCTCGGGCGAGCCGGGATCGTCGGCGAAGCCCTCGATCCTCACGGACCAGCTCGGATGGCGCACAAGCCAGGCCGCCTGCTTGTCCAGCGTCACCTTGGCGACCGAATCGAGATCGGCCGAGTTCTCGCGGAAGAAGGTCCGCGGCCCGACATTCAGGGCGAAGTCCTGGACCGTGCCCGCCGCGACATCCTCCGCCACCGCGATCGACCTGTCGGGGCCGCCCGCATAGGCTTTCACCTTGGGCTTCTCCGGCGCCGTGCTGCAAGCCGAAAGCGCCAGCGCCAGCGCCAGCGCGCCGGCCCGCCATCCCGCCCGCCGGGGCGGGCATTCGTTCTCGTTCATCCTTGCCCCCGCGCGCCGCCTTGCGGCGCCTCGCTCGTCAGGCCGCGTCGCGCGATCCGAGATGTTTCAGGACGAGGACCTTGGTCCCGATCGGGCAGCGCTGGTAGAGGTCGATGACGTCCTCGTTCAGGAGCCGGATGCAGCCCGAGGAGCCGTCGAGGCCGATCGACCAGGGCTCGTTGGTGCCGTGGATGCGAAAGCCCGTATCGGCCCCGTCGCGGTAGAGATAGAGCGCGCGCGAGCCCATCGGGTTGTCGGCGCCGCCGACCATGTGCTTCGGCAGTTCCGGCTTGCGCTTGAGCATTTCCGGCGGCGGCGTCCAGCCGGGCCACACGGTGCGCCGGTCGATGCTGGCGCGGCCATACCACTTGAAGCCCTCGCGCCCGACGCCGACCCCGTAGCGGATGGCGGTCTGATTCTCGAAGAGCACGTAGAGGAAGTGGTTCTGCGTATCGATCACCACCGTGCCGGCCGGCTCGTCCGACCTGTATTCCACGAGCTGGCGCCGCCAGACGCGGTCGAGCTTGTCCTGGTTGGCGAGCTTGAAGGGCTTGCCGTTATCCTCGATCTCGGGCCCGAAATACTCAGCCCAGTCGATCGGGATCTCGACCTCCGCGCGCGCCGGCAGCGCGGCCGCGAGCGCTCCCGCCGCGATGGTCGCGCCGAAACCTCTGCGGGTGAACCTTTCCATGCCAATCTCCATGGTGCCCGCCTTCCACACGGCTCCGCGGGCGGGGAGCCGGACTCGGATGGCGGGCGAACCTTTCCTAGATCACCGAAGGTGGTTACTGCGCCGTTTCGCGCCGCACACAGGCTCAAGCGCGAATCATGGGCCATTCGATGGCAACCGAACGCCCTCCGGCCCGTTATCTGTCATTTCGTCGCTCGTCGCCGGGGAGGAAGAGATGGGACTTCTGGATCAGGTTCTCGGACAGGTGATCGGGAACATGGCCGGCGGAGGCCAGGCCCGGCAGCCCGCCCCGCAGCAGGGCGGCGGCGCGGGCGACATCCTCGGCCAGATCCTCGGCGGCGCCCGCGGCGGAGCGCCGCAGGGAGGAGCCGGCGGCCTCGGCGATCTTCTCGGACAGATTCTCGGCGGAGCCCAGGGCGGGGCCGCGCCTGCGGGACGCCCCCCGGCTGCCGGCCAGGGCGGCCTTGGCGATCTCGGCGGCCTTCTCGGACAGATCCTCGGCGGCGCCCAGGGCGGAGCCGGGCAGGCCCCGGCCCCCGTCCCGGCCCCTGCCCCCTCGGGCGCCGAGCCGGGCCGGGGCGGCGGCCTCGGCGGCCTCGGCAGCCTTCTCGGCGGCAGCTATTCGCCCCTCGTGCTCGCGGTTCTCGCGATCCTCGCCAACAAGCACCTGTCGAGCGGCGCGGGCGGCTTCGGTAGCGTCCTGCACGACATGCTCTCCGGCGGCCGCAAGCCGGCCGAAGCGGGGGGCGGCGCCTACGGACAGGCGGATGAGGGCGAGGATGCCTATGGCGAGCCCCCCGAGGGCGCAGGAGCGCCGTACGAGCGGCCGCGGGGCGGCGGCGGGGGCTTCCTGGACGAGGTCGGCTCGATGCTCGACGGTCCCGGCGGGGCGCAGCAGGCGGGCGCTCAAAGCCTTCTCGGCGGAGGCTTCGAGGATCTCCAGCGTCATTTCGACCAGAATGGCCAGGGCGGACTGATCGATTCGTGGATCGGCCACGGCCCCAATCGCGAGCCCTCGCCGGGCGAACTGGAACAGGCGCTGGGCGCCGGCGCCGTCGACCAGCTCGCCCGCCAGTTCGGGCTGGATCGGAGCGAATTGCTCGCGCAGCTCTCCCGGGCCCTCCCGCAGGTGGTCGACGGCCTGACGCCGCATGGCCGGGCCCCCACCGACCAGGAACAGCGGAACTGGCTCTGAGGGATCCCTGGCCGGGCCGGGCGGAACCCTGGCCCGGCCCCGGGACTTCATCCGGGCAATCGAGCCCGGGAGCCACCCCATGACGTCACCGACCCTTCCCCTCGATCCCAAGCTGGCGCGACGGGACGCGCTCAACGCGGCCCTGGCCCGGAACTGGTGGGTGGTGGCGCTGCGGGGCGCCTTCGGCATCCTGTTCGGATTCCTCGCATTGATGCTTCCGGGCGTGACCCTGGTCAGCCTCGTCCTGCTCTTCGCGGCCTATCTTCTGGTCGACGGCGCGCTGGCGATCGCGGCCGGCATGCGCGCGGCGCGCCAGGGCGAGCGCTGGGGCCTTCTCATTCTCGAAGGCGCCGTCGACATTCTCGGCGCGGCCGCAATGGTGGCCATGCCGGGCCTTGCCATCATCGTCTTCGTCTATCTGACCGCGGCCTGGTCGATCGTTTCCGGCCTCTTCATGATCGCCGCCGCCTTCCAGCTCCACCTGGATCACGGACGCTGGCTCCTCGTCCTCGCGGGGGCGGCCTCGGTGATCTTCGGCCTGCTCCTCGCGATCTTCCCGATCGGCGGGGGGGGGGGGACGGGGAGCTCGATCGGGGGGTGCTCCATCCGCTTCGGGGCGGTGCCGGGGGGGCGCGCCCTCCGGCTGCGCTCGCGAACCGGCGCCTCGGCCTGACGGCCGCTCAGAAGCCGATGCCGCTTTTCGCCCGGTTGAGCGCGGCGCCGAACTCGTCGGCGAAATGGGCGCGCTCCTCCGGCGAGAGCTCCCCTGCGATCACGATCTGCTGGCCGCGCGAGACGAGGGTGAGCCGCTGGAGCCCGAACTCCTCGTGCGTCTCCCGCACGAGGCGCGTCCAGAGGGGATTGAAGTGCCATTCGCGCGCATCGCCCCGATGCCCGACACGCCGCAGCATCAGCTCGACGGGCGTGAGCCTGATCTCCTCGAAGGCCCGGCCCCGGCTGTAGCTGATCCTGAAGGCGATATAGAGCCCCAGGACATCGAGCCCGATGAAGCCCGCCACCGGCCAGAAGCCGAAGACGACGAAGCGGATCCCCATCAGCGCCGCCACGCAGCACAGAAGCGCCATCATGACCCGGAAGGCTTCCGGGGGGAGCGAGCGGTGGGGCGTGATGACGGCCGAGAACAGCGTACGGCTCGCGGGATCGCTTCCCGCGCCGGGATCGCTTCCCGCGCCCGGACCGTCCTGCATGGCCTTGCCGATGCTCATCGCCTCAATATAACGCGTTCATGCCCGCCAGGAAGCCGCGACAGACCCCCACGGACGCGGCCGCGCCGCAGGGCCGCCCACCCGGGCCCGTCGACGACGCGACGCTCGACGAGATCATGCGCCGCTTCGAGGAGGCGAATCCCCATCCCGAGGGCGAGCTGGAACATGCCGATCCCTATACGCTGCTCGTCGCCGTCGTCCTCTCCGCCCAGGCGACGGACAAGGGCGTGAACATCGCCACGCGCAGGCTGTTCAAGGAGGCCTCCACCCCCGCCGCCATGGTCGCGCTCGGCGAGGAGAAGGTCGCCGAGCACATCCGCACGATCGGCCTCTACCGCAACAAGGCGAAGAACGTGGTCGCGCTCTCGCGCATCCTCGCCGAGGAGCATGGCGGGGTGGTTCCCCCCTCCCGCGCGGTGCTGGAATCTCTGCCCGGGGTCGGCCGCAAGACCGCCTCGGTCGTCATGAACGTCGCCTTCGGCGAGCCGACCATCGCGGTCGACACCCACGTCTTCCGGGTCTCGAACCGCATTCCCATCGTCATCGGCAAGACGCCCGAGGACATCCAGCGCGGCCTCGAGAGGCGCATCCCAAAGCGGTACCTGCTCCACGCCCATCATTGGCTGATCCTGCACGGACGCTATATCTGCAAGGCGCGTGCCCCCGAGTGCTGGCGCTGCCTGATCGCCGACCTCTGCCGCTATCCCTACAAGACGGAATTCCAGGGCAAGGAGCGGAGTGCAGGCTCTTGAGCCGCGCCCTATCCCGTCCGACATCATGGAGGACGGGATATGAACGCGATGATGGCGGCAGCCTCGATCACCGAAGATCCGCGCTGGACGGCCTTGCGGAGGCGCGACCGCCGGCAGGACGGGCTTTTCGTCTACGCTGTGAGGACGACGGGCGTCTATTGCCGCCCCTCCTGCGGCGCCCGCCGGCCGCGCCCGGAAAACGTCGCCTTCTTTGCCGACGGCGAGGAGGCGCGGGCGGCGGGGTTCCGCCCCTGCAAGCGCTGCCGCCCGGACGAACAGGGGCGCGAGACGCGGCTGGTGGCGGAAGCCTGCCGGGCGATCGAGACGGCCGGGGACATGCCGTCCCTGGAAGATCTCGCGGCGCAGGCGGGACTCAGCCCCTCGCATTTCCACCGCCTGTTCAAGGCGGCGACGGGTCTCACGCCCCGCGCCTATGCGGTCGCCGAGCGAGCGCACCGGGTGCGGGAGGGATTGGCGCGGGCCGGCAGCGTCACCTCGGCGATCTATGAGGCCGGCTTCAACGCCTCGAGCCGCTTCTACGAAGCCTCGAACGCCATGCTCGGCATGACGCCGACCGATTACCGGGAGGGCGGCGCGCAGGCGCGCATCCTCTTCGCGCTCGGGCAATGCTCGCTTGGGGCGATCCTCGTTGCGAGGAGCGCCAGGGGGATCTGCGCAATCAGCCTCGGGGACGATCCCGAGATGCTGCTGCGCGACCTCCAGGACCGCTTCCCGAAAGCCGATCTCGTCGGGGGCGACGAGGCTTTCGAGCGCGTCGTGGCCGAGGTGGTCGGCTTCGTCGAGGATCCGGGACTCGGCCTCGGCCTGCCCCTCGACATCCGCGGCACGGCCTTCCAGCAGCGCGTCTGGCAGGCCTTGCGCGACATCCCGGCCGGGGAGACCGCGACCTACGCCGAGGTGGCGCGGCGGATCGGGGAGCCGAAAGCCGTCAGGGCCGTGGCCGGCGCTTGCGCCGCCAACGCCATCGCGGTCGCCATTCCCTGCCATCGGGTGGTGCGCACCGACGGCTCCCTCTCGGGCTATCGTTGGGGCGTCGCGCGAAAACGCGACCTCTTGGCGCGGGAGAAGGTGGGCTGAGCCCCGCCGGGGCTCAGTCTGCGAGCCAGCGGAAGGCGGCCGGCGGCACCCCGATCGTCAGCTCGGCGCCCGTCTCCTCGAGGCGGGCTCCCGCGCGGAACGGCGTGTCGACCATGATCTCGCCCTGCGGGGCCGCAAGCGCATAGCGGATCGTCGCGCCGAGGAATTCGCGGGTCTTCACCCGGCCGGTCAGACCCACGAGACCCTCGCCACCGCCCATTACCGCATCCTGCGGCCGGAAGACCGGCGTCAGTCCCGCCTTGGGCGCCATCAGCCCTTCCGGGAGGGGACCGGACAGCGCGTTCAGCGAGCCGAGGAAACGGGCGACGAAGAGATTGGACGGCCTCTCATAAAGCTCCACCGGCGTTCCGACCTGCTGCACGATGCCGTCGCGCATGACCGCGATGCGGTCGCAAATCGTGTTCGCCTCCTCCTGGTCGTGCGTCACAAAGATGGTGGTGAGGCCGAGCCGCTGCTGCATCTCGCGCAATTCGCGCCGCACCTGCACGCGAAGCTGCGCGTCGAGATTGGAAAGCGGCTCGTCGAGGAGGAGCAGCTTCGGCTCGACGGCGAGCGTGCGCGCGAGCGCCACGCGCTGCTGCTGGCCCCCCGAGAGCTGCGAGGGGCGCCGGGAGGCGAATGTCCCGAGCCCCACCAGCGCCAGCGCCGCCTCGGTCCGGCGCGCCACCTCGGCGCGCGGCAGGCGCCGCTCCTCCAGGCCGAAGGCGACGTTCTGCGCCACCGTCATATGCGGCCAAAGCGCATAGGACTGGAAGACGAGCCCGACATCGCGCCGCCAGGGCGGCAGCCCGGATATGTCGGCGCCGTCCACCAGCACCCGCCCGCGATCGGCCTGATTGAACCCGGCGATCAGCCGCAGCAGCGTCGTCTTTCCGCAGCCCGAGGGGCCGAGGAAGGCGAAAAGTTCGCCGGGCTCGACGGCGAGGCTCACGTTTTTCAGGACGTGGTTGTCCCCATAGGAGAGATCGACGCCCTCGATCCGAAGCTCGGCCGGAGAGCGGGCCGGAACCTGTGTCATCCGCGTCAGCTCTCCTTGCCCCTCAGGCGTTCCCCGTGGCGGATCACCGCATGCGAGGCGACGGTGCAGGCCGCGACCAGGAGCACGGTAATGACGCCGAGCGCCGCGCCCGGCCCCCGCCCCGCCGCCGACTGCATGAAGACGTAGAGGCCATAGGCGATGGGCGCGTCGGAGTTCGACTGGACGAGCATGAGCGTCGCCGACAGCTCGACGGCGGCCGTTGCGAAGCTGGTCACGAAGCCCGCGAGGATTCCGCCCGCCATCAGCGGCACGACGACGCGCCGGACCGTGCGCGCCTTGGTGGCGCCGAGATTCTCGGCGGCCTCCTCGAGCGAGGCGGAGACCTGCATCAGCGCCGCGTGGCAGGCGCGCAGCGCGTAGGGGAGGCGCCGGACGGCGAGCGCGATCACGATCATGATCCACAGGCTCGCGAGCGGCCGCCCGCCGGGGAGCGTGACGCCGTAGAAGCAGCGCAGATAGCCGATGCCGAGCACGACGCCCGGCACGGCGAGCGCCGCGCTCGCGCCGAGATCGAGCCAGCGCCGGCCGGGCAGCCGCGTGCGCAGCACGAGATAGGCGATGGCCGTGCCGATCACGACGTCGATCCCGCCGGCGAGGGTCGCATAGAGCAGCGTGTTCTGGATGTAGAGGGAGCTTTCGCCGAAGACCCGCGCGTAATGGGCGAGGGTGAAGGCGTCGGGCAGCGGCGAATAGGACCAGACCGTCGCAAAGGACAGGAGGGCCAGGCCCAGATGCGGCGCGAGGACGAGCGCCAGGATCAGCCCGACGAGAGGATAGGCGATCGCAAGGCCCGCCGGCCCGAGCCGCGCCCGGGTCAGGCCCCCTCCCCCGCGCTGCGTGGTGGCGTAGTCTCGCCCGCGCGTCAGGAAGGACGGCACCGCCATGGCGGCCACCGAAACGAGGATCAGCACGAGCGCGATCACGTAGCCCATCGGATCGGCGATGCCGATCGAGGTCACGCGCAGATAGGCCTGGGGTGCCAGCATGTCCTTGACGTTGAGGAGGAGGGGCGTCGCGAGGTCGTCGAACACCTTCACGAAGACGAGCGCCGCGCCGGCGAGATAGCCGGGCATGGCGAGCGGCAGCACGATGCGTCGGAAGAGCCGCAGCCCCGAGGAGCCCAGGTTCTGCGCCGCCTCCTCCATCGACCTGTCGATATTGGCGAGCGAGGTCGAGAGGTTGACGAGGATGAACGGGAAATAATGCACCGCCTGGACGAGGACGACGCCGTTCAGCCCCTCCATGAAGGGGATGTTGATGTCGAAACGATCCTCCAGCAGCAGGTTGATCGTGCCGCTGCGGCCGAAGATCATCTGCATCGCCACCGCGCCGACGAAGGGCGGCATGACGAGGGGCAGGAAGCCGAGCAGCCGGACGAGCCCTGCCCCGGGGAATTCGTAGCGGCTCGTCAGGGTGGCGAGCGGCACCGCAAAGAGCGAGGCGAGGACCACCGCCATCGTCGCGACGTAGAGCGAGTTGAGGAAGGAGCGCACGAACAGCTCGGTCCGCGCGAAATCGAGGAAATTGACCAGCGTGAAGGCGCCCGTCCCGCGCTCGGTGAAGGCGACATAGGCCACCGTCGCGACCGGCAGGACGAGGAACAGAAGCAGGAAGGCGGCAATGGCGAGCGCGGCCGCGACCTGGCCGGGCGTGGCCGCGGCCTGCCTCACGCGCCGAAGGGCGATCGCCGCCATCCAGGCGCGCCCCTTACTTCACGAGCTTCCCGGCCTCCTCGGCCTTGGCCTTGGCGGCGGCGTATTTCTCGGCCGCGAAGGCCGCCCAGGCGCGTTCCAGCTCCGCCTGCCGGGCGGTCTTCTGCTTGCCGCCCTTGAAGGCGCCCGCGATTTCGGGAGAGACGGCCTCCTCGGCGGTGATGGGCATCGCGGCGATCAGGTCGCGCGCCTCGGCGACCAGCGCCCTTGCCTTCGGGTCGTCCTTCTTCGCGAGCCCCGCCTCGGCCTCGTGGATCGCCCTGGTCGCGGCCTTCAGGGGCTCGAGCTGGAAGGTGACGAGCTGGTCGAACAGGGTATCGACGACGTCGGTGCGCTTGTCGGAGACCGCGACGTCGAACTTCACCTTGGCGCCGAGCGAGGTGTCCTTGAAGGGATTGGGATAGCCGGCCGGCGCCTTGGCATAGGTCGCGGGATTGACCGGCAGGCGCCGGATCGAGGGCTCCAGCAGCACTTCCTGCCCCTCGGGCGAGAGGAGGAAATCGATGAAAGCCTGCCCTCCGGCCCGGTTCGGCGCGTTGGCGACGAGGGCGATATTGGCTGGCACGATGGTCGTCACCGAGGGATAGACGAACTTCACCGGGTAGCCGCTGGCCTCGGCCGAGAAGGCGAAGAAATCGATCACGATGCCGAGGCCGACCTGCCCGGAATTGACCTGCTCGGGCACCCCGAAGGAGCGCTCGGTGACGCCGTGGAAATTGCCGGCCATGGCCTTGAGGGTGCGCCAGCCCTTCTCCCAGCCTTCGCCCTGGAGGATGGTTTCGAGGGTGAGATGGGTCGTGCCCGAGCGCGAGGGCGCGGCGATCGAGACGTGGTCGTAATAGACGGGCTTCTCCAGATCCTCCCATTCCTTGGGGTCGGGCAGCTTGTGGGCGCGGGCATAGCGCGTGTTCCACATGATACCGTAGCCCGAGGCCGCGAAGCCCGAATAATAGCCGTCCGGGTCGTTGATCGGGAAGGCGCCCACATTCTTCGGGATGCCCTCGGCCTTGGGCGTGTATTTCTCGAGCAGCTTGTCGGCCTTCAGGACGCCGAAGGCATCGGGAGCCGAGGCCCAGAAGAGGTCGACCTGGTTGTTGGCGCGGGTCTCCTGGAGATATTTCACCCCGGCATTCGTGTTCCGGTTCTGCACCTCCAGGGTGAAGGCGGGATGGGCCCTCTCGAAAGCCTTCCTGATCGGATCGGTCACTTCCTTGGAGAAGGAGGTGACGACGGTGACGCGCGTCGGCGCCTGGGCCCTGGCGGCCGGGGCCAAGGCCATCGCGAGGCCGAGCAGCGTGACGAGACCGAGCGAGCGGAACACTGGCACCTCCCGAAAGTTTCGCGCTTCTGGCAGCGCTTTCCTTCCCGCGTCAACCGAGCGGAAGGGCGGATACGCCGCGGCCCGCAAGGCGTATAGGAATCGCGCCATGACGAGGAGAGCCGCATGAGCGATGTCCAGAACCGCCGCATCCTGCTGGCGAGTCGGCCGGAGGGCAAACCGACCCTCGACAATTTCAGGATCGAGGCGGCGCCCTGCCCCGCTCCCGGCCCCGGCGAGGTACTGACGAAAACGCTCTGGCTCTCGCTCGACCCCTATATGCGCGGGCGGATGAACGCGGCGAAATCCTACGCCGCCCCGGTCGGGATCGGCGAGGTGATGGAAGGCGGCACGGTCGGCGAGGTCGTCGCCTCGCGGAGCGACCTCTTCCGCCCCGGCGACGTCGTGCTCGGCCATGGCGGCTGGCAGGAATATGCCGTCCTCGGCGAGAAGACCCTGCGCAAGCTCGACCCCGCCGCCGCGCCCGTGCAGACGGCCCTCGGCGTGCTCGGCATGCCGGGCATGACCGCCTATACGGGCCTCCACACGATCGGCCAGCCGAAACCGGGCGAGACGCTCGCCGTCGCGGCGGCGACGGGTCCCGTGGGCGCGACGGTCGGCCAGATCGCGCGGATCAGGGGCTGCCGCACGGTCGGCATCGCGGGCGGCCCGGCGAAATGCCGCGCCCTGATCGAGGAATTCGGCTTCGACGCCGCCGTGGACCACAAGGCGCCCGACTTCCCCGAGAAGCTCGCGGCCGCCTGCCCCGGAGGCATCGACATCTATTTCGAGAATGTCGGCGGCGCGGTCTGGACGGCCGTCTTTCCGCTGCTGAACGATTTCGCGCGCGTCCCGGTCTGTGGCCGCATCGCGAATTATTCCGACACGGCCCCGCCTCCCGGCCCCGACCGCACGCCGCAGCTTTTCGGGGCGATCCTGACGAAGCGCCTTCGCATCCAGGGCTTCATCGTGTGGGATTTCGCCTCCCAGGCGAAGGATTTCCAGCGCGAGATGGGCGCCTGGATCCGCGAGGGCCGGATCAAGTACCGCGAGGATGTCGTCGAGGGGATCGGGAACGCTCCCGAGGCTTTCCTCGGCCTCCTCGAAGGCCGCAACTTCGGCAAGCTCCTGGTGAAGGTCGCCTCGCCGCGAATGCAGGCGCCCGATTGACGGCGCCCGCCGGCCGCAGCACATCTCGGCCATGAGCAGCCGCCGCATCCTGAGCCGGGGAGCACGCGCGACGATCGCCGTCGCCGCGCTCTACGGACTTCTGCTCCAGGCTTTCCTCGCGGGCCTCGCCCTTCCCGATTCCGTCAGGGAGCACGGGGTCTCCGGCTTCTGCTCGCCGCTCCAGGACGAACCGGGCGCTCCCGCCCGGCATCACCAGCACGATTGCTGCCTCCTCGCCTGCGCCTCGCTCCCGCCTCCACCGGGCGCGGCCTCCGCCCTCGTCACGGTCCCCCGCGCGGCGATCGTCCTCGCCTTCGCCCGCACCGCCCCTCCCCCGGCACGGGCGCCGCCCAAGGGCGCCCATTCCCCCCGAGCCCCCCCGGCCGCGTGATCATCCGCCGTTTCGATCACTCCTCCGGGGATTCCGTTCCATGTCGTTCCATCTTCTTCGCGGCGCCGCCTTCGCGGGCGCCTTCTTCGCCGCATCCGCCGCCAGCGCCCATATCGTGCTCGAAAAGCGCGAGGCTCCCGCCAATTCGCCCTATCGCGCGATCCTGCGCGTGACGCATGGCTGCAAGGGCTCGGCGACCACCGCGCTCCGCGTCACCATCCCGGACGGCGCCGTGGGCGTCCGGCCCATGGCCAAGGCCGGCTGGACCATCGGGACCGTGCGCGGCCCCTACAAGAAGCCCTATCCGAGCCCGCACGGCACGCTGACCGAAGGCGTGCGCGAGATCACCTGGACCGGGGGCAGCCTCCCCGACGACCAGTTCGACGAATTCGTCTTCTCCGTCACGCTGTCGGACGATTTCGCGCCGGGGGAGACCGTCTATTTCCCCGTCGAGCAGACCTGCGAGAGCGGGGCCTATCACTGGGCGCAGATCCCCAAGCCCGGCCAGAACGCGCATGAACTCGCCGAGCCCGCGCCGGGAGTGAGAATCGTGGCGACCCGTGGCTCCGTCCGAATCGGCGACCTCACGGTCGAGGCGCCCTGGCTCCGCGCGACGCCCGGCGGCGCCCAGGTCGCCGGCGGCTATGTCAGGATCACGAATCGCGGGACCGCGCCGGACCGGCTGGTCGGCGCCACGATGGCGCTCGCCCAACGCGGCGAGGTGCACGAGATGACGAACGAGAACGGCGTCATGAAGATGCGCCCGGTCGACGGAATCGCGATCGCTCCCGGCGCCAGCGTGGAACTGAAGCCCGGCGGCTATCACCTGATGTTCCTCGGGCTGAAGGAGGGCCTGAAGCAGGGGCAATCGGTCAAGGGCTCGCTCGTCTTCGAGAAGGCGGGGGCGGCCGAGGTCACCTTCGAGGTCGGCGCGATCGGCGCCCGCGGCCCGGACCATATGCATTGAGGAGCATGGCGAGGGCCGCTGCGGAGAAAAATCACGGCGGCGCGCCCTCGCCCGGTGGACAGGACCAGGCGGCCCTGCTAGAGACCCGCCGCCTCCCGGTGCCAACGGCCACCGCGGCGATGGGCGCATAGCTCAGTTGGTAGAGCAGCTGACTCTTAATCAGCGGGTCCTAGGTTCGAGCCCTAGTGCGCCCACCATCGCCTCCCTAAACTCGTCATCAATTTCAACCTATTAGGGCGCCGCCCACGGGGCGGAAGGCCATGCGCTTCACGGATGGCTTCTGCCGTGAAGCGCAGGTGAAGCAGCCTGATTCTCCCATCGCGCCGCCGCCGCCTTCCTGGCGATCTCCCTGCGCCGTTCCGGGCTGAGGCGGTCACTGCGGGCCCTGGCCCCACGCTTCGCCCTCTCCGTCTTCGAGAGGCGCTTCCGGAGGCTTCCTTGGCGGACGGCGACCAGTTCCAGGCCGAGAGCGTCCATGAGGAGCGGCAGGGCGGTCCACCCGATCGACCGGGCATTCACGGCGTTCGGGCTGCTCAGGACCGCCTCCAGCTTCCCCGTATAGCCGCCGGGGAGGCCAGTGCGCTCGTCGAGTTCGAGCTGGCACATGCCGAGTTCCATGCGGCGCTCGCGGACGGCGGCGGTGAGATCGTCGCGGCTGTTGATCGTGGCAAAGGCAAGGGGAGAGTCGGTCATGCCCGACCCTCCCCAAATTCCGATGCTCGCCAACGCACAAGCAAGCATGGTCCCCGTCACGCCGCCGCATCGAGTGCGAGAAGGTCGCGAACGATCGACATCGCGAGGCACGTGTCCAAGGCGTCGTCGTCGCAACCGGGTTCGTCGTCGCCGTAGATGCGCTTGATCGCCCGTGCCTTGACGATCATGTCCGCGAGCGTCGTGGCCGGCGTCGCAACGAGTTCATCGTTGAGCGCGCGCGAAGCATAGGCCGCCTCCATCTCGGCCTCCTCCGCAGCGAGAAGGCCCAAGGTATGGTCCAAGCGGCGCTTCTCGGCCTCGAACCTCTCCAGGGCCTCGATGATCTCCTTCCGGCGCTCTTCATATCCGGAAGGAACGACCGTCATGCGCCGAAGCGAAGACAGGCAGGCGGCATTGTAGCGCTGTTTCCCGTCGAACCCCGACCTGTGTGGCCGAACGAATTCCCATGGGTCGTCGGGTCGTACCGCGAGCGCGTCCCGGAGCGGAATAAGCGCTTGGTCCCGCGCCTCTTCGATGTCGCAGCGTTCCAACTCCAGACGTTCGTAACGGAGGGAAGCTGCAATGGCGCGCTCGGCGACATCCTGCACCGCCGAGACGGCGGCCGGTGCCGCCATCGTCTGCCCGGTGAGTGTCGTGCCGCCGCAGGCGAGAGGAAGCGTGGCGAGGCCGCGAAGGAAACCGCGGCGATCCGACGGGGCGCTCATGCGTCACCTGCCAGCACAACGCCGACGACACGGCCGACGATCTTCTGACGCATGTCAAGGGGTTGAAGAGGCCCGTCGCATAAGGACATCCTGCCGGCCCGGAGCTCGGCGATGACTTCCTCCCGGGAGAGGCGCCCATGGTGCCGGATCAGGCTGAAGTGCATCCACCATCCGACCGAGTCCTCAGCGTCTGGAACGGCGCGACCATCGGGCAGGATCGTGCCCATGCGCAGGAGCTTCGGCCGAAGCTGGACGAGCCTGAGCCGAATGCCGTCGGGTTCCAACGGGCTCATGATCTTGACGAGGAACAGCTCGCCCGCAACCGGCCCGCGGTCCTCGGGATCAATGACGGCCATCTCGCCCGCCTTCAGATGCGGTGCAAAAGCGTCGTCGGGCACGCGCGCGGCGCCGCAATCGATCGGAGGCCGCTCGTAGACACACAGGGCGCGCAGCTCGCCGGTGACGACGCATGGCGAAGGGAGGAGCGCGTCGCGGAATGGCGCAAGCGCAGGAGGCGCCGGCACGTCGTGGATGTTCATGGGTACTTTTCCGATTGAGGCTTGTCACAGCCGCGCCCCGTGACGGACGAGGCAGCCGGGAGGTGACAACCTGCTCGGAAGACAGGTCGATGCGCTTTTAAGCTTGGCGGCTCTGGACATGGCGCACCGCTCCCGGCCATACTCGTGGCCAGGTTGGTGCGCCCGCCAAGGCGCATCTCACTCGCTAGGCTGCCTCGCCAAAGGCCGCCATCGCGATATTCGGACGCCGACCACCGCCAAGCGGTCGACGCCTATTCCAAGTCCGGGTTGTCACACCCACGGACATGCTCCACGAAAAGCCGGTGCACCGCAAGGGCCCACCGGCTTTCGTGCATCTGGGCTACTTGGCTGCGGCCTGATCCCTCGCCTCTTGTGCCCGCTTCGTGGCCTCGGCCAGGGGTGCGGCTTCTCACAGAGGCCGGATAGCGTTAGGCCCGGCCTGCAACTCAGAATCGCCGATGCCCGAAATCAACGTCACCCTGCCGTACCGGCTCACCGGCTCATCCGTCGGTCATGTCGTGTCAAAATTTGAAAAAGACTGCCAAGGCATAGTCCCCCGTCGGGTCAATATTGATTTCCGTAATCTTGGATTTATAGAACCGGCTGGAGTGACTTTCCTTAGTAACTTTGTTTGGTGGGCTCATCATCGTGGTATTGAAGCCTTCTTCAGAAATCACGCGCCCGATAGGGAGGCAATAAGGTTCTTGGACGACTCTCTTTTTTTTGAGCAACATCTAAATAAGAAGCTAAACCAATACGCCGCTCCGCGGATTACAACAAAACCGCTACAAAGAGTCGGCGTAGCGAGTAGTCACGATTGGATCAGAGTGAACCTCGTGCCCTGGCTTGCAAGTCGAACTGGGCTTTCCGAGGCGTCGTTCTATATGATTCAGGTTTGCGTCTCCGAATTGTTCAATAATATACTAGATCACTCAACGAAGAACAACGGAAGCATCTTTATGCAGCATTTCCCGCGGCTTGATAAAATAAGTATATCTGTCGCAGATTTCGGTGTAGGAATTCCAGACTCAGTTCGAAAAATCCAACCTGAAATTAGTTCAAACGACGCTATATTGCGAGCTGTCGAGGAGGGTTTCACTAGCCAGACGACGCCACGCAATCGCGGCGTGGGTCTCCATTATCTTCTGAAGACCGTGGTTGAAGGCAACGGCGGTACGGTTTCGATCTATTCCTTTGATGGGTCCGTGTGTTTTTCGCCTTCTCGCGTTGTTCCGGGCTTTACCGTCGGTGGATTTTGTCCTGGGACGACCATTGACATCAGCCTCAGAACCGACACGATCGTGTCGATCGAGGACAAGCCGGAGGATCTAGAATGGTGATCCGAATTGCCGACCTCGTCGGGGCGGCCGACACAGGTGACCAAGGTGCCATCGTATATCGCCGCATTTCCATGGGTCTGCGCCGCGGTGGGCCAATCGTAATTTCGTTCTCAGGAATTACGACGGCCACGTCGTCCTTCGTCAACGCGGGATTCGCAGAGTTGCTGCGCGACCATCCGTTCTCGGAGATCAAAGATCGCTTGCGGGTGATCGACTCGACACACCAGATCAACGATATGATCCGCACGCGTCTGAATGGCGAAGCCAGCAAAGCCGCCGCCTAACATTGTGGATGGTGATCGCCTTTGATCACCGTCCCATCACGTTCCCGAAGGCGGGCATGCGCGAGGGCGCGGCCTCTCCCGGCGCCCAATAGAACCTCTGCCCATAGGTCTTCATGGCCGCGTTCTCGCGGCGGGCGGAACCCTGCGCGTGGACGGGGTGAAGGGGGCGGTGGCGCTGGGCGGAGAGCAAACTGTCGATCCCGCGGCGCCCCCCCCCCACGGTCTGGCCGGGCGTGCCGTGGTGGACGACATCGATCACCTTCCCGGCCCCGCCCCATCCCTTCGTCGCGACGGCGTGGATGGCGCGGCCGGTGTCGTCGACCAGACCGCCGATGGGGCCGGAGAACTTGCCGATGATCGACCTGTCCGAGGATTCGACCGCGTTCCCGATCAGGTCGCCGTAATATCCGAGCCCGCCGCCCGACATCATGGCCGCTACCCAAAAGCGCGGCGAGTCCATGCTGATGGGATCCCGACCTTGAAGCACCTGCCTGGCCTGGAGGATGACGGCGCCGGCCATGATGTGCAGCCCGAGGAAGGCGACGCCGTTCATCACCTTGTTCCCGAGCGAGCCGCTTTCCGTCGCGATCTTCATCCAGTGCGTCAGCATCATCGTCTGCGCGAAGGAGGTGAACATGGACAGGTTCCGGGCCAGCTCGCCGACGATCGTTCCGGCCTGCGTCCCGCCGGTCGTGATCGACCGCACCCGCGCATCCGGCTCCAGCACGGCATAGGCCCGCTCGGTGAGGACGCCCTCATAGATCTTTCTGGCGAGGGGATCGTCCGCGGCCATGGCGCTGTCGAAGAACTTGGCCCCGCCCACATCCTGAAGAGGCCGGGCGCGGATCGCCTCCCATTCGGCGGGCGTGACGCCGTAGCGCTCCAGGAACGAGCGGAAGGGCGCGTCCACCGCCCCGAAGGCCCGATCGGCCTGCTTCGCCACATAGCCGAGCATTTCCAGGGTGAAGGCCCTCTTCAGCCCCTCCGTCCAGGCGGTGAGGCCGCTCGCCCGGATCACGACGTCGGCGACCTTGCGGAGAAGCTCCGGCCCTGCGAGCTGGTCCGCATAGCGCAGGGTGCTGACAGCGTGATCGGAGATGGCGTGGCCGGTCACCAGAAGCCGGGCGGCGTCCTCCTGCGACATGCCGGGCTCCACGATTCTGCGCAGGATCGCAGCCGTCTCCAGCCCGTTCCAGCGCGCCGCGAGCGCGGTCGTGAGGCTGTCGCCCGGCACCGCCGCTATGACGGCGGATCCGAGGGAAGAGCCCGACATCATGGATCGGAGCGCGCCGAAGAAGCCGGCCAGGGCAGTGGATTCCACGCCGTTCGCCCGACCGGAGAGGACGTTGTAGGTTCGCCCGACGGCCCGGCTGGTCTCGGCGCCGACCCAGCGCTGCGGGCGCCAGGGCGAGCCGGCCTGCCCGAGGCGTTCGGCGGCACGGGCATTCTTCTCAAGGAGCGCCGCCGTCGCCGCATGCTGCGGCCCGAGGATGTCGGTCAGCGCCGCGTCCTGCGCCATCCGGCCGAGATGTGAGCGGAGCGTCGCGAGGATGTCCTGGCCGGCCCCGTACTTGCCCTGCAACGCCAGCCAGGCGTCCGCTCCGGCCTTCCCATCCTCGAAGAGGAACGTCCGCTTCTCGGCGGAGAAGGCCGGGGAGGAGCCGGCTTCCGTGACGATGTCGCGGGCGGCTTTATCCAGCAGGAGGTCAATGCGAGCCGGATCGGTGGCGACCACCATCCGCTCCTTGTCGAAGACCTTCAGGCCGCCCGCGGCGATCGCATCCTGCACGTCGGCTTTGAACGCCTGCGCCCCGAAGCGGCGCACCCGGTCGGAGTTCCATGCTTGCGGAAGACGCCAATCCTCGGCGGCCTCGAAAATCTTGCCGGCCTTCTGCACGTACTCGGTGCCGTAGGAAACGGCGTCCTGCCAGCCCTTCGCGGCGGCCTTCGCCACCTCGTCGCCGGTGTCGACGCCGAACAGCTCGCGCACCATGTTCTGCGGTCCGACGGTGTCCTGCTTCAGTCCGGCGAGGCGGGACGAATAGGCTTCGAGGCCGGCGTTGAAGCGAGAGAACAGCGCCTCGCGGATCGTCTGCGCCCGTGTGTCCACATTCGCCGTGCCGGTCCGGTAGATGTCCCGCGTGAGAAGCGCCATGGCGCCCGCGACCGGGCCCCATTCGTGCTGATGCTGCACGCGCTCCGCCTCCGTCTGCCGGATCGTCTGCAAGGCGACGGAGCGCTTCTTCTCGGCAGCCGTCTGCGCCATCGTCCGGGCGGCCTGGAGGGCCGCGGCGGCGTCGGCTTGAGCAGGCGGCATGTCGAGGCTGAACCGGCCCTGGTAGCGCTCCCAGAGGGCTCGGGCGGCCCGCGCCGCATCCGGCGTGACCCGTCCCGTGGCCTCCAGCTTGTTCAGGCAGACAGCGACGCTCATGACATTCCCCTCATGGCCGTGGCGCTCCCGCCGGCCACAGCGCCCGATGCGCCGATGACGCACGCCTCCAGCTCGCGCGCGGCCACCGCCATGGCGTCAAGCTCGTCCAGCACTTCCGCCAGCGGCCGTTCGGTCACGCGGACCGTCCCGTCCGGGTCCGTGAACGACTCCCGGTAGAGGGTGCTCGGATGGCGGTTGCGGATCTGGTCCATCTCGCGGATCACGATGTCGTCGACGGCGGGATCGGCGCGCAGCTTCTCGACGGTCTCGGCTCCGCCGTCCCGCCCCATGCCGGCCATCAGGTCGCGCCGCAGATCGGGCGTCCTGACCTCCGCCGCGGGCACGGGCGGCATGTCGAAGCCCGGCGCGGGCCGCTCGGCGAAGGTGATCGGGCGGAGCATGTACTCCGCCAGCACCCCCTCCGCCTGCGCCGGGCTCGCGTCGATGAGCTGGTCGGTCAGACGGCCCACCTCGTCGAGGGAGAGGTCGTGCCCGTGTTGCCGGGCGAAGGCTTCGACGCGGGCCTCCATGTCCTGCCGCCAGCGCGGATCCACGGCGCGGCGCGGCAGGGTCGTCTCCGGCGTCTTCGGGCGCGTCGCCAGATCCTCCGACACCTGCCGGAGAAGGGCGGGAATATCAGCGTCGGGCGCCTGGACGAGACGCTCCGCCAGCGTCTCCGCCTCGCCATCCGCGAGGCGCAAGCCGTAGCCTTCCTGCGCGAGCCGGTCGATGGAGCGCCGAAGCTCGCGGATCGCGGCCGTCCTGCGCCCTGCGAAGCGGGTTCCGGCCACGCTGCGCTCAAGGCCGATCCCGGCGCGCTCGCCCTCGACATTGGCGAGGCTCCTCTGCACCGCCGCCTCGAGGCGGCGCGCGCGGCCCTCCTCCCGCTCCAGGGCCCGCGTGAGGCCCATCACCTCCTGCGCCATGCTGGCGTGCTCGGGCGATCTTGCGGCAAGGGTCGTGGCGATCTGCTCCCGTTCCGCCTGAAGCGCGGCCCGGCGGCCGGCCGTGACCGTGCCGGAAAGCTCGTCCTGGATCGCGGCGAGCCGACCGGCCGTCATCTCGTCGACCGCCTCGGGCGGGATGAGGCCGGCGCGCTGGTCGCGCTCCAGGCGCAGGGCTTCCGCCTCGTTCGTGATCTCCGCGATGCGGTCGCGCCGGCTCCTGATCTGCGTCTCGCGGGCCGCGAGGGCCTCCTCACGCGCGACGAAGCTCGCGAGCTGGCCGCTCGCCTCCGTCTCGATGGAGCGGACGCTGTCGCGGAGCCCGAACAGTTGCAGCTCGGCAAGCCGCTCCATCGTCGGCTGGAGGCCGCCGTCGGGGGCGAGCCGAACCCGCGCATCCATGATGGGGGCGATGCTCTCGCGGAAGCTCTGGCGAAGCGCCGGGTCCATGGCGTCGAGCGCCGTCACCCGCTCGCCACGGGCGATCTGCTCGACGGCGGCCCGCAGCGCATCGCCATGCGCCGCCTCGCCGGCCACGCCCGGCAAGACGTTCGTGGCTGCGACCTGAGCCTCGCTCGTCGCCGCGGCCAGATCGTCCTTCGCGGAGGTCGGCAGGGCCTTCGGATCGATGCCCAGAAGGCGGCCCAGCGCGCGAAAGCCCATGGCGGCGGCGTGGAGCCCGCCGCCCAAGGCCGCGCCGCCGAGCCCCGCCTCCAGGACGTTCCCTGGCGCTTCGGCGAGGGACCCGGGTACGGCCCGCTCGCGCGTCGGTGCGGCGATCACCTCGTTCACGGCCTGGCCGCCGGCCCCGATCGCCGCGAACTGCGCCATGCGAAGGAGCAGGCCGCCGGAGCCGAGGCCGATGGGCGCGAGCGCGATGTTGACCGGATCGGGGACCGAGCCAACGATCGACCCGAGAAAGCCGCCCACCTGCGAGCCGATGGACTGCTCCCGGCGGGCCATGGCGACCGAGCCCGCCCGCGCCTTGCGCATGCGATCCAGCGTCATCCGGTCGATGTCGCCCTCGGTCAGCTCGGAGAGGCCAAGGTCGGGCTGGCCCGCATTCAGCTCGCGGACCTTCGCGTTGTAGGTGTCGAGCGACGGGCCGATGACGAGGCCGGGATTCGGCAGGACGGCGCCCGTGCGCGTGCGGATGTCCTGCACATGATCGCGGAGCGTATGCTCGCGGGCCATCAGGTAGGCCGTCGAGTTCCCGTACTCCAACGCGCCTGTCAGCGCTGCGTCGAAGGACTCGCCGAAGGTCGCGGGCAGGTCCGGCGCGATGTTCCGGCTCGCCTCGTCGATCGCGTCCCGGTTCGCGTTCTGGAAGATATCGAGGCTCACGGCAGGACCACTCCCCGAGCCGGCGGGGCGGAGAACGGCGGGCGCGCCGGCGCCCGCCGCCTCTGCTTCAGCACGAACGCCTTGCCGAAGGCGGTCGCATATTGGGGAGCCGCGTCGTTGCGGTTCAGGACGACGAGATATTGGGCCTCGCCGACGGCCTGGAGCCGGGCGGAGGATCGCAGGTAATTCGCCGTGATCGGCCGCCCGCTGCCCGTCGTGACGCCCGCGAGGTCGCCATCCGTGATCCCGGCCATGATGGAATCGAACCCGCGCTGGTCCATGCCGCGGACGGGCGCGATCACCGGCGCCCCGTTGTGCCAGAGAACGCCGCCCGTGACGTCGTTCGTCGCCTGCCGCAGCCGCGTCTCGTTCGGCTTGCCCGTGGTGTCGCCGGCCTGCGCGGCGAGATAGGCGTAGCGCGCATCGATCGCCTGCGACATGGCCGCGAGCGGGCCCGAGCCGTCGGCACGGATGGCCGGCGGGAAGGCGGCAACCGGAAGGGCCCCGTCCTTCGATGAGCGATAGACGGTCGCGTTCGCTCCCGTCTTCGGGATTTAGCCCTCCTTCGCGGTCATGGCCGCATGGCCAACGACCAGCGACCGGGCGATGTCCGGCGCCTCCTGCGCGAGCCCCCCGGCGAAGGCGAAGACGGCCGCCTCGCCGCCCATCCCGATCTGCTGCAACGTCGCGTTCCGGACGCCCTCGGGCATCTGCGCGATGCTGGAGAGAAGGAGGAGCCTCTGGTCGACCGTTCCCTGGCTGGCGATGGCCTTGACCTGCGCCACCTCGGGCGGCCCGAGGGCCGGCTCCAGCGGGTTGCCGCGGGCGGCGCCGCGGTCGCGGGCGGCGTCACCGTGAGCGGCGATCACCTGCGCGATGCGATCGGGCGGCGCGCTGAAGTCGATCGGCGGGACCGGCGGATGCCAGCCGCGATCGGCGCCCTCGGCGACCGGATCGTTCGTGAGGCGCGTCCGACGGCGCTTGGCGGCTTCCTGCGCGTCGCGCTCGATCGCCTGATGATAGAGCGAGGCGCCCTGTGCGAGCTGGTGCACGCGGCTCAGGAACGACGCTCCGGCCGCATCGGTCATGTTCCCGGCGGCGCGCGCGATCTCCGACCCCGCGGCGAGGGTGGAGATCTGCTTGATCTTCTCGGCGAGGCCGGCCTCGGTGGGGTTCGTGCGGGCGATCTGGAGGACGGCGGCTGTCGATTCCTCGTTCGGGCGCTGGTCGTGCTTCAGGGCCGCGATGACGCCGTCCGCCTGCATCGTGGCCCATCGGACCTGCCTATCGGAGGCACCGGCCGCGGCTGCCAGCCAGTCCGGCAGGAGATGCGGATTCGCCTTCAGCTGCTCCGCGGTCCAGGGCATCGTCGGCACCTGAGGGACGCCGCCCGAAGAGCCTCCTGCGGCATGCGCGGCCTCCTGGTTCCGCCGGCTGGCGTTCACACCGCCATTGTGGCCGGCGAGGCCCCTGATCGCTCCGGCGATGGCGTTCACGTCGCCCGTCCGAGCCGCCTCTGCGACGCTGCCCGGCAGGCTCCCGTAGTTGTAGGTGACCGAGACCAGCGCCTCTTTCGCTGCCTGTGGCAGGCCATCCCAGGCCCCGCCCACCGTCTGCGCCGCCTTCGGCAGGAACTCGGTGTTGATCCGGCGCGCCAGGCCGCGCTCCGCATCCTCGCGCGACACCTGCATGCCGGGCGCCACCCGGACCACGCTCCCATCCGCCCGGGTGATGGTGTCCGAGCCATAGCCGGACCGATACGCATTCACATCCCAATAGGGCGATGCGTGGAACCCCTCGAACTTGCGCAGCAGGGAAGCCCCGATCGCCTCCCCACCGGCCGAGCGCGCGAATCATGCCCCGAGCGTCGGCGACGCGCCGGGGATCAGCGTCGGACCGGACGGCGCCGGTGCGCCGGGGAAGGCCGCATCGGGCGCGCTGCGGGAGGCCATGAAGGTGGCTTCGAGCGCCCGGCCAGTCATCAGCCGGGAAAGCAGCCCGTCATCGCCCACAGCCTGAACGCGCTTCAGGGCCTCCTGATATTGGCCATCCGGGACGGGCTTGCCCTTGCCCCAGAGATGCGTCCAGAACGCATCCACCGTAGGCTTGAGGCGTTCGACTTCGATCTGCCGCTCGCCCTGAAGCTGCGCCAGCTTCGCATTCGCGAAGGTCGCAATATGCGCCCTGTCCGCGTCGCTCAGATGAAGCGATGTATTGTTGGTGATATTTTCTTCGATATACTTGCGGGCGCCGACGACACCATTTTCCTTCCAGGCTTTCGTCACGCCGCCGGACGCGGCCATGCCGAGCCCAAGGTCGCGCCAGCGCTTCAGGTTGATGTCGACCTCTTCCTGCGAGACGTTATAGGCGGGGATCGCTCGAAGCTGCTCGAAAACGTCCTGGAGGTTCTTCACCGCCTGCTGATAGGCAGGCGTCTCGGTCCCGCCTTCACGCGCCAGGGTGAGCATGTCGTTCCCGGCCACCTGCGCGCGGGCAAGCATGCCTGCCTTGCCCGCTTCGGTGTCGTTGTGCGCGCGGGTGATCTGGAGCTTGTTGCGGGCCTCGCCGCCGGTGCGGTTCGCATAGTCGCTCAACGGCCCGCGCAGCACCTTGTCGCCGGTCACGGCCAGCCGTTTGGTGAAGGCGGTCCATTCCACATCGAAGCCGGCCGGGTCGTTCTGGTGCTTCGCGATCGTATCGGCGCGGGCCCGGTCGACATCCGTCATGCCCGCGGAGAGCGCGCGCTGCCTCGCCACGGCGTTATAGGCCCGGTCGCCGGCCGAGAACTCGAAGGGACGCTGCTCAAGCTGCACATTCCCGTCCGCGTCGCGGGTAACTACCTTCTCCTCGGCGGCCTGCCGGTGCCAGTCGACCGTCGCCTCGTCCACCACGTTGCCGAGATGCCCGACCGCCCGCGCCACCATCTGGTAGGGCGCGGTGATCGCCTCCGCCGACATCCGGTTCTCCGGCACCGAGGCCAGGGCGCGGGGCCCCTCGGGTTTTGCGGCGCCAGAGGCGTCATAGGCGTTCGGCATGCGTCACTCCCCCTTCGTGCCGACGATGTTCGCGAGGGCCGTGCTCAGGTCATCGACCGGGCCGAACCGATTCTCACGGTCCAGGAGCTGCATGGCGGCCAGCCGCATCGTCGCGGACACGCCGAGCCCGTGCCGGACCGCATACGCCTCGATTCTCGTCGCCTCAGCCTCGGTGAGCCTGATGGCGATCCGGCGATCCCGCTCGCCGCGAGCGGGAATGGATACGACCTGGCCCATCATTCGCCCCTCTTGTCGGCTTCGCGGAGGAGGCACATCGTGTCGCCGGGAAGCGAGATCTGCTTGGCGAGGTCGAGGATGCGAGTGCCTTGGCTGCCAAGGCCAGGGAAGATCGGCTTGTTAGGAGCGACCGCCTGAATGGCATTGTATTCGATGAAGTCGGGCCGGGCCCTGGAAAATTCCGTGACAACGCCGATCGTGCGGATGACGGCCAGCTCAGCGTCATATGCCCTGACGGCTGCGTAGAATGCATCGGCCGCTGCATCGGCCGCGGCCGCGGCCTCCTTCGCCTTCTCGATCGCCTTCAGCGTCTCGCGGGCGTCGGAGATTCGACGTTCGCGCGTTTCCTTCGCCAGGGCTTCGTCGAGGCGCCGTCGGGCTTCCGACCTCGCGGCCTCCAGATCCGACAATTCGGCCTCGATGACGGGAACCCGGGCCGCGAGTTCCGCCAGCTCGGCCTTCGCCTTCTTGTCGCCGCGATGCGCGTCGAAGGCGATCAACGTTCGGCGCCGACCGATCTCGACAAGGGCCTGCTGGCCCGCCCGGACCTTGTCCGTGACCTCGGCGATGAAGTTCCCAAGCTCGCTGCTGTGCATCTTGCGCCCCGTCTGAAGAGATAGAGCAACTGTTGCCATTCGGCGCACAGCGGCAACGCACAAGACCGTCGATAAGTCGGCAAATTTGCCGACTTTGCTTGAACCCGTCCGCTTCAGTTAAGTCCTTGATAACAATGGGTCCAAAATTGGACCGGCGGAAGTCGGCGATCTCCTACTTGGAGATGCGCGGGCTGGCGGCGCGGCGGCGGGCCTCGGTGAACTTCTCCGTTTCCGACAGATCACCCCATGCGCGAGGCCGGCGATCGGGCGGCGGGAGCGCGCCCTGCGTCGGATCCTCGAAACGCTCGGCAGCAGCGCGGAGCCGGTCCCCATGGGTGGGCTCCGGCGAGCGATGAGCGGCAGGCCGCGGGGGAAACGTGATGCGGAACATGCTCCGAGAATACGCCGCGACAGAGATCCTGCTACGCACAGAGCGGAGGATGTCCCGGACACCGTCGGGACATTCCGACACCGTCTTAAACGTCTGAATTCAGCGCTGAAACGTCTGAATTCAGCACCGTCGCAGGGACCGCCGCCGGGGCTGGAAGGCAGCCCGTGCCCGTTCGGCCTCCCACCGCGCCGCCAGGGCCCGCCGGATCGTCCATAACTGCCGCCATTGCGCATCCGACCAGCCGTAGGGGACGGGAGGCAGCGACCGCATCCAGGCTTCGTCCGAGGAGATGGTTTCCTGCACGACAGGATGATCGACGGGGCGCGCCGCCTCGACCTCGACCGCGCTCGTGCTCAGCCGCGCCATAGGCATAGGGCGAGGCGTCTCCTCCGCGATCAGGGTGTCCATCACGTCTGGCTGGCACCGCAGCGCCCGCGCCGCCGCGATCCGCAGCCCGCAAGCCTCGGCGGCCGTCTTCCAGTCCACACCATCCCGGACCCGCCGAGCCCAGTCTCGCGCGCGCTCCCGGAACTCGTCGTGCTCCAACTTCCGCAGAAGCCGGCGCCGAACTTCAAGCCGCTCCACCCGCGGCGCCGGCAACTGTCGCCCCGACATCACCGCTCCCTCGTCAACATCCCGATCATCATGCTCACATCGAGCCGGCAGGCAGCGCACACGAGGGGGGAAGGCCGGCCGGTGAAGACGCGACGCGTAACGTAACGCGTAACGCCGAATTCCACCGGAAAATGATCGAGCAGGAAAATTCTGGACGGCCCCCGATGTTCCAGAGGTCAGGCGTGCGGGCGGAGGACGAGCCCGAGCAGGCGATCCCGTTTTTGCCCCCACCCCCAAGGGCACCCCTTCCGGGCCAATGAGAGGCCATGGTGGGGTCCATCGCTTGTTCGGCGATCGAAGATCAGCGGGTCTACGCCTTGCAGATGGACGTTCACCTCAAAATGAAGCGCCAGTGAAGCGCTGGCGCCCTGAACGGTCATGCCGCCGGTTGGTTGCGGGACGCCTGCACCGGCTCGCGAATATTCCGCGCCCTCTCGCTCGTTCAGGGAACCATCCTCACCGCGATCACGCGGGCGCGCGTGAGAGGAGAAGTCCCGTCCTCTGTTCGACCCGCCGGAGGCGTGGGAGAACTTGGAAGACGTCCTCCGTCCCGACGCCTTCCGAATGCCATCGCGCGCAGGGCACGTCACCCGAAGGGCCGGAGCGTCAGCGGAGGAGGGCGAAGCCCTTGGCGTGCCCGAGCACGGTGGCAGGCTCACCGTCGATGGGGTGGCAGCGTCACGGCTGGTTTCCGCCTGACGGCGGCGCGCCAAGGCGCGCGGTTTTCGCTCAATCCTCTGCGATCCAGTCGGCTACTTTGCCGGGCTCCCAAGGGGCCCTGTGAGCATTACGGCGGGCGTTTTGTTGTTCGCGCGAGATGCGTGTGCGGCTGGTGTTTATATCTGTTCCCCCAGATCGGGGGGTAGGGAGGTCCTCGGAGTGGGGGATACCCCCACCCCCCAGATCGGGGGGTATCTCGCTTGGAGCGCAAAGATAGATTCGCCGGTCGAAACCGTTGCTGCCCCTTGGCACATGGACGCGGATGATCAGGCCGCGATCCTCGAGCAGCTTGAGGATCTCCTGAAGATGCTTCGCGGGGCGTCCCTCCGTGGTCTGCATGCCAGTTTTTTCCGCGAGGTATTTGTCTCCGGCCGTGGCATAGCCATTGGATGCGGATAGGCCCTGAAGCACCCATGCGAGGCGCAGTGCCCGGGCGACGCCACCAACCCGCTCGAAGACGGCCCGTTGAAATGCCAACAACGATCTGGACCGCTGCTGCGCACTCCAGGATAGTGCCGCGCTCGGTGGCAACTCTGATGCCTTGCACACGCTGAACCTGCGCGAGGTTACCGCCTCGACGCTGTCATCGTCGCGATCGACCGGCCGGCTTGGGACCGTTCTCACGCGCGGCCTCCCACCATGACGATCCGCCAGAGCGTGGCTCTGATGGCGAGTTCCAGGGCACGCATCTCCTGGCGGATGCGCTCTCCGGAGATGCCGCGGCGCTCCATGGTCTCGCGCTGGACGCGGATCTGTTGCGCGAGATACCGCTCGGCCGCCGCGGCCGGCATTTCAGCCATGTTGGCGGCGTGCTTTGCCACGAAGCGCTGGTGCCGGCTTCGAGGGAACGGCAAGATCTCTGCGGCAGGGACGGCGCGGCGCCCGCTCACGTTGGCCCCCATCATTCCTGCCCGCTCGGATCGAAGCGGCGGTGCCACTCGCGAAGCGCCCGCTCGGCTTCCGCGCGCAATTCCTCCTTCGAGGGCTGCGGCGGATATCGCGGCGACCGCGGGAGGGACGCGAAGATGGGCTTGCTGAAGGTCGACCGCTCGGTGCCCTGCCGGCGCATCCGATCGCGGCTGCTGGGGCCGCCGGGCTGGCGTCGGCGGGTCATGGCCGCACCTGCGGGCGCCAGGGCGAGGTCGCCCGACCGCAATAGTCGTCGAACGCGGAGACAGCGG
>OEIU01000664.1_pt1 | contig 29439 bp, 26 predicted proteins | sample 1539221 | NCBI WGS metagenome assembly OEIU01 (sample SAMN03792071, study PRJEB22550) | activated sludge metagenome | feature: wastewater treatment plant; material: activated sludge; isolation source: Wastewater treatment plant of a petroleum refinery complex | place: Argentina: Zarate | collected...
GCGGCGCCGACGGCAAGCTCGCGATCGTGACCAAGGGCGTCGTGATGAAGGATCACGGCGACGCCTACGCCGCGCAATGCAAGATGTGACGGGCGCGTAGGGCGATGCGCGCGGCGGCCGGCGGAAGGGCGCGATCATGACGCTCGTGTTCGAGCAATTGCTCAACGGCCTGCAGCTCGGCGTGATGCTGTTCCTGCTGGCCGCCGGGCTCACGCTCATCTTCGGCGTCATGGGCGTCATCAATCTCGCCCACGGCTCGCTCTACATGGTCGGCGCCTACGCCGCCGCGCTCACGGCCTCCAGAACGGGCTCGCCCGTTCTGGCGCTCGTGGCGGGCGTCGCCGCCGCCGCCGTCGTCGGCATGGCGATGGAGCTGACGGTGATGCGTCGTCTCTATGCGCGCGATCATCTCGATCAGGTGCTGGCGACCTTCGCCCTCATCATGATCTTCAATCAGGCGACGACCGCGCTGTTCGGGCGCCAGCCGCTGTTCGTGTCCGTTCCGCCGCTGCTGTCGGGATCGGTGCAGATTCCGCCGGGCTTCGCCTATCCCGTGTTCCGTCTCGCGATCATCGCCGTCGGACTCCTGGTGGCGGTCGGACTTTATTTTCTCATCAACAGGACGCGCGTCGGCATGCTGGTGCGCGCGGGCTCCACGCACCGCCAGATGGTGCGCGCGCTCGGCGTCGACATCCGCCTGCTGTTCACCATCGTCTTCGGCCTCGGCGCGCTGCTGGCGGGTCTGGCCGGCGTGATGGCGGGGCCGATCCTGTCGGTGCAGGTCGGCATGGGCGAGCAGATCCTCATCCTCACTTTCGTCGTCGTCGTCATCGGCGGCGTCGGCTCGGTGCGTGGCGCGCTGTTCGGCGCGCTGACCGTCGGGCTGGTCGACACGCTGCTGCGCGCCTTCCTGCCGGGCCTGCTGCGCGGGTTCATGCAGGTCGCCGACGCCGACGCGCTGGCGGGCGGCCTGTCCTCCATGGGCGTCTATCTCCTGATGGCGCTGGTGCTTCTGGCGCGCCCCAAGGGGCTGTTCCCCGCCAATGGCTGATCCCGCGCCGTCCTCTCTGTCGCGCTACGTCGCGGCCCTCGCGCTGCTCGCGGCCCTGTGCGCCTTTCCCTGGATCGCCGACAGGCTCGGCCAGCCGGCGCTCACGCCGCTCGCCGCCCGCATCCTCATCTACGGAATCGCCGCGGCGAGCCTCAATCTCGCGCTCGGCTTCGGCGGCATGGTCTCGTTCGGCCACGCGGCCTTCTTCGGTCTCGGCGGCTACGTCGCCGGCGTCATGGCGCTCGGCGCGCGCACCGGCGATCTCGCCTTCGGCCTGTTTCCGGGGTCGGACCAGCTCGTCGTCGTGCTCCTCGTCGCCGCCGCGTTCGGCGGCCTGCTCGCCGCCGTCATCGGCGGCCTGTCGCTGCGCACGGCGGGCGTGCAATTCATCATGATCACGCTCGCCTTCGCGCAGATGATGTTTTTTCTGTTCCTGTCGCTGAAGGCCTACGGCGGCGATGACGGACTCACCATCCGCCGCCGGCTAGCGCTCGGCGCGCTCGACATGCGCGACGACAAGACGCTTTATTTCATCGCGCTCGCCTGCGCCGTCGCGATCTTCCTGCTGCTGTGGCGCATCGTGGTCTCGCGCTTCGGCCGCGCTTTATCGGGCGTGCGGCAGAACGAAATGCGCATGCAGGCGATCGGCGTCGCGCCGCGCCGCTACAGGCTCGCGGCCTTCGTCATGTCCGGCGTCGGCGCGGCTGTCGCCGGCGCCCTGATGGCCAACCAGATGCGCTTCGTCTCGCCCGATATGCTGCACTGGACCAAGTCGGGCGAACTCATGATCATGGTCATTCTCGGCGGCGTCGGCACGCTGCTCGGCCCCTTTCTCGGCGCGGCGACGCTCGTCGGCCTCGAGACGGTCCTCGGCGCATGGACCGAGAACTGGCAATTGCTGCTCGGGCCCGCTCTTCTCGCGATCGTTCTGTTCACCCACGGCGGGCTGGTGGGACTGGCGGCCGCGCTCGGAGTCGGGAAGCGCTCATGACGGCGGATGCGCAAGCCCCGCTGCTCGACGTGCGCGGCCTGCGCAAGAGGTTTGGCGGGCTGGTGGCGACCGACAATGTGTCGCTCGACGTGCGGCCGGGCGAAATTCACGCGCTGATCGGCCCCAACGGCGCCGGCAAATCGACATTGATCGCCCAGCTCATCGGCCAGCTTCGTCACGACGGCGGCGAAATCCTGCTCGGCGGCGCGCGCATCGACCAGCTTCCCGCCTCGGCGCGCGTGCGGCGCGGGCTCGGCCGCACATTCCAGATCACGCAGCTTCTGCCCGAATTTTCCGCGCTGGAGAATGTGGCTCTGGCGATCCAGGCGCGCGAGGGCCACAGCTTCCGCTTCCTGCGCGCCGCAGCGCGCGAGGAGCGCCTGAACGCGCCCGCGCGCCGGCGATTGGAAGAGGCCGGTCTCGCCGCGCGGGCGCATGTGAAAGTCGCGGCGCTCTCGCAGGGCGAGCGCAAGCAGCTCGAACTCGCCATCGCGCTCGCCGGCGAGCCGCGCCTGCTTCTGCTCGACGAGCCCATGGCGGGCCTCGGCCCCGGCGAGAGCGCCGAAATGGTCGAGACGTTGCGGGCTCTGAAGGGGCAGGTCGGCATGCTCTTGGTCGAGCACGACATGGACGCGGTCTTCGCGCTCGCCGACCGCATTTCCGTGCTCGTCTACGGCAGAATCGTCGCAACCGGCGATCCCGCCGCGATCCGCGACGATCCCGTGGTGCATACGGCCTATCTCGGCGAGGGAGACGCCTGATGCTCCGCGTGCGGGCGCTCCAGTCGGGCTACGGCCAGAGCCAGGTGCTGTTCGGCGTCGACCTCGACATCGCCGCGGCGGAGATCGTCACGCTGCTCGGCCGCAACGGCATGGGCAAGACCACGACGGTGATGACGCTGATGGGGCTCGTCCCCGCCTGGGGCGGCGAGGCGTCCTTCGAGGGTGCGAACCTGATCGGCGCGGCGCCGGAACGTGTGGCGCGTCTCGGCGTGGGGCTCGTGCCCGAAGGGCGGATGATCTTCAGCGAACTGACGGTCCGCGAAAACCTCGTGGCCACCGCCGCCAATCGCCTGGCGCGGCCGGACTCGTGGACGCTCGCCCGCGTGTTCGATCTCTTTCCCCGGTTGAAGGAGCGCAAGGACCAGATGGCGCGCACCATGTCGGGCGGCGAGCAGCAGATGCTGGCGATCGGTCGCGCGCTCACGACCAATCCGCGCCTTCTTGTCCTCGACGAAGCCACGGAGGGACTGGCCCCGGTCATTCGCGCCGAAATCTGGCGCTGTGTGGAAACGTTGAAGGCGCAGGGGCAGTCGATTCTCGTGATCGACAAGAATGTCCACGTCTTGCAGCGCATCGCGGACCGGCATGTCATCATCGAACGCGGCCGCACCGTCTGGTCCGGCACGAGCGCGCAACTCCGCGAGACGCCGGACCTCGTCACGCGATATGTCGGCGTCTGACTGACGGCCGATTGAAAGTCGATAGTGGCGGATATGCGGGCCGGTTCGGGAAGCCTGACGTCGACGCAGGCGCTCGATGAGCTATGAATAGCTCACTGGATCGTGCAATCATGCCCGCGTATGGTCTGGCCGGCTTGCGAGGCAAGGCTTTATTCTCGGCTACGTTGGCGCGCGGAACGACGGCCCGGGAATGCGCGGCGCGCCGGGTTCGGGGGGTGGGTCCGATTCCATGTGGAGTGTTGCAAGAGGCGGATTGCGCGCGGCGCTGTTTGCGCTGGCGCTGTTCTCCGCGTGCCTGCCTGCCGCGCAATGCCGGGCGGCGCCGGTCGAACTCGGGCGCGACGCCGCGCGCATGATCGACCGCGCCGGGAACCTGACGGTCGAACAGCTTGCCGCCGATCCCGGCCTGTTCGAGCCCTCGGACGGAAGGCCGGCGAATTTCGGCGCGCGCGGCGATCCGCACGCGGCCATGTGGCTCAGGATCGACGCGCCCGTCCTCGACGCCGCCGCCAGGACCTACGTCCTGTCGACGCCCGAAACGCGCGTGCGCGCCTTCTATGTCTTTGCGCCGGGCCCGGGCGGCTGGACGCGTTACGCCTGGGATGAGCAGCGCGGCGCCTCCACGCGGGCCGCGACGACCCGGTTTCCGTCCATCCATGCGCCGCGCGACGCCATCTCGGGCAAGACGCTCTACATCCGCGTCGGAACGGCCTCGTCCATGCGCGGCCTGATCTTTCTGCAGACCGAAAGGGAATTCGCGGCGAGCTACGCCGCGAGCAATTTCGTGTTCTCGATCGCCGCCGGCATGCTGGCGTCGCTGGCGATCTACCTCGTCGCCACCGGCTGGGCGGCGGGAGACCGCGCGCTCGTCACGCTCGGCGCCTTCTCCTTCGCCTATCTCTGCTATCTGCTTTCGCAACTCGCCTTCGTCGAGACGATCATCCTGCCCGGCGCGCGCGAACTGTCGCGCGCGATCTCCACGGCCTCGACATTCTGGCTGTTTACGGCCTGGGCGGCGTTCACGAATATCTATCTCGACGTTCGCCGGCATCGGCCGCTCGTCGCGCGGGGGCTCGCGGCTCTCGCCGTCGTCTGTTTCGTCGCATCCTTCCTCAACGCCGCCAGCACGCTCGCCGAATGGAACGTCATCTTTCCGCGCGCGACGCCGATTCTCGGCGTGACGACGCTGCTGGCCGGATTCGCGGCGGCCCTGTCGATGATCGCGCCGACGCCGCGGCGCGCGATTGTCTATCTGCTGTGCTGGTCGCCGGGCATCGCGGCAGGCGTGCTGCGGCTCTCATTCGATCTCTTTCCGGCCCTCGGCGCGAATTACCTCGCGCTGAACGCGACCTATCTGGCGACCTGCTTCTGCCTCCTCGTCTTCGGCATCGCTATATCCGTCGAAATGTATCGACGGGAGCTGGCCTTGCGCCATGCGCTTTCGGCGACCGGCGACCGGCTGCGCGACTTCGCCGAATCCGTCGCCGACAGTTTCTGGGAGACGGACGCCTCGGGCCGCGTGACGTTCGCCAGCGGCAGGACGTCGGCCGTTCTGGGCCTCGCCCCCGGCGTCGATCTTGCCGCGCGATTGCGGCCGCATCTGCCGGCCGACGATGCGCCCGCATTCGCCGGCGCGCCGGCGCGCACGCTGTTGACGGCGGGCGCGCAAAAACTCGAATTGCGCGGAACGCCGCGGCTCGATCCGACCGGGACGCTCATCGGCTATCGCGGCGTCCTGTCCGACCTCACGCAGGACCTGGAGGAACAGGAGCGCCGCGCGCAGCAGCAGAAGCTCGCCGCGATCGGCCAGCTCGCCGGCGGCGTCGCGCACGAGATCAACAACCTGCTTCATCCGATCGTCAATCTCGCGCGCCGCGCGACGGACAGGCTCGACCCGGCCGACGCTGAGGGACGGCGCTGGCTGACGATTGTCGTCGAATCCGGCGAACGGGCCGCGCAGATCGTCGCCTCGCTGCTGCGCAGCGTGCGTCCCGCCGCCGGGCGCCAGGCGCCGCAGCCCCTGCGTCTGTCGCTCGAACGCGCGCTCGCCGCGATCCGCGCCATCACGCCGGCGGGCGTCTCGCTGTCGCTCGCCAGCGACGGCGCCGCCGGCCCCGATCTGCTCGAGCAGGACGTCTTTCAGGTGGTCGCCAATCTCGTGTCGAACGCGGTGCAGGGGGCCAGCGGGGCCCGGCGCGTCGTCGTGGATCTCAGGCGGTCCGCCGGTCCGGCGGGGGATCGATTTACGCTGAGCGTGACCGATAACGGATGCGGCATGGCGGACGACGTGCGGCAGAAGGCGCTCGAACCTTTTTTCACCACGCGCGCGATCGGCGAGGGACATGGGCTCGGGCTCTTCGTCGTTTACGAGATCGTGCGTAAATGGAACGGCGAAATCGCGATAAGCTCGTCGCCGGGCGCCGGCGCGACGGTCGCGATCAGCATTCCGGCAAATCCATCGCAAGCGGAGTTTCCCGATGCGCATTCTCGTCATTGACGACGTGGCCGCCGTCCGCGAATCGCTCGCGGGCGCGCTTGCGGCGGCCGGCCATTCCGTGACGCTCGCCGAGCGCGGCGACACGGCGCTGGAACTGGCGACGCGGGAAGATTTCGATGCGGTCGTCACCGATCTCTGGATGCCCGGGATGGACGGGCTCGACCTGATCAAGAATCTTCGCGGCCGCAAACCCGGTCTTCGCATCTTCGCCATGACGGGCGGCGGCCCGCGCCTGACGACGGAGACCGCTTCGGCGATCGCGGAGGTCTGGGGCGCCGAGGAAACGCTGATCAAGCCGTTCGACGAGCGCGCGCTCGTCCGCAAGCTCGCGCAGACGCCCGGCGGCTGAAGCTCGCCCACAGGCGGAAACAGCGTCGTCATTGCGAGCCCGGCAGAAGTCTGCTTTTGCCGACTTCGCCTGAAAGCGAAGCAATCCATCCACCGGGATTTGATCCAGTTCCGGGGATGGATTGCTTCGTCGCTTCAGGTGAAACCGCAACGCGGTTTCACCGGAGCTCCTCGCAATGACGGCCGGATGATTCTGCTTCACCGTGGAACGCTTTAGATTGGCCCGTTCGCGGGGGCCGAAAACATGGCCGGAACCGTCAGCCGTCGTCGTCCGCGCCCTGGCGCTTGGCCGACTGGATGGCGCCGAGGATCGCCTCGCAGGCGAGCGCCAGGGCCTCGGCCTGGTTCGACGGCAGGCCGGCGAGCGCCCGCGCGACCACGAGCAGGGGGTCGGCGGCGAGCAGCGCGCGGCCCATCTCGGTCAGTTCCACACCCACGAGGCGACCGCGTCCCGCAGACCCCGTCTTGCGGAGCAGGCGCTTGTCGATGAGCGTCCGCACCGTGCGCGACGTCGGCCCGAACGCCATGCCCTGATATCGCGCGAGCGCGACGGTCGTGTTGTGGGGCGGCGTGGCGTCCCGGAAATAGCGCAGGGCCGTCCATTGCGCAGGAAACAGACCGCCCTCGTGCCCCTGCGAATGAAGCGCGCGCGCGAGCTGGTCGACCAGGCGCGCGAGCGGCTCCCTGGCGATTCTGGTCAAGGTCTGGCCTCGCGCGGCATCTGTCGATCGTTCATCCGCTCATCAATCCGGCCGGCAGCGTCTGCGTCGACGCTGTTGACCATATTTCGACCCGGCGCGCGAGGAAGAAATGGCCAAGGCGTCGCCTGCGGCGCCGATGCGCCCACCCGTCCATCCTCGGGCCTCTTCCGAAATATGTGGCCGAAAGGCGACAGCGTCCATAATAAATAGCTCTGTGAGTTATTCACTCTTGAGCCTGCCGCTGGACTGAGGCACTCCATCATCGAGCAGTTTCTTTCAGCCCAGGAGTGTGTGGATGTCGAGCGTGTCGCGTGGGCGCAGCCAGAAGCGTTTTCGGGCCGGCGTCGCCGGTCTTGCGATTGTGGCGGCCATGCCGGCCTTCGCCGCGGACCTGCCCTCCCGCAAGAGCGCGCCCGTCGCCGCGCCGCCGCTTCTCACCTGGACCGGCTTCTACGTCGGCCTGAACGCCGGCACGTCGGCGGGCGATGTTTCCTCGAGCCGCTCGTTCTTCGCGCCTGCCGGCGTCGGCGCCCCGGAATTCCAGCGGATGGATTCCCGGCTGCCGTTCGGCGACCTCTTCGTCGGCGCCCAGGCGGGCTATAACTGGCAGATGCCGAGCGGCGTGGTCGTCGGCGTCGAGACGGACTTCTCGCTCGGCGTCCTGCGCAAGCACGCCAGCGCCGACTACGTCGACGTCGTTCCCGGCTTCTTCAATAGCGTGACCGGCACGGCGCGGTTCGGACTCGACTGGCAGGGCTCGACGCGTCTGCGCCTCGGCTATGCGGTCACGCCGCGCTTCCTGCCCTACGTCACCGGCGGCCTCGCCTATGCGGCCATCGCCGGCGCGACGCGATGGTCGACCGACGCCTTCGGCATCGGCAACACCTCGATCGTCGACGGCGCCGGCTCTTCGGTGAAGCTCGGCTGGACGCTGGGCGCGGGCTTTGAATATGCGCTGGGCGGCAATCTGACCTTCAAGACCGAATATCTCTACGCCCAATACGGCGGCGCCTCCTATGTGCTGCCGACGCTGCACAATCCGGCGTTCGGCGCCTCGGGCTCCGGCCCGATCGAATCGCATACGGTCGGCGTGCACACGCTGCGCTCCGGCTTCAACTACAAGTTCGGCGCGCCGGTCGTCGCCTCGACCGGCGGCGGCCCGCTCGGCCTGTTCGCCGACGTGGCCGGGCCCCGTCCGGTCTGGACGGGCTTCTATCTCGGCGTGAACGGCGGCTACGGCGGCGGCGTGCTCGAGTCGCAGCTCACCCAGTTCCAGCCGACATTGGGCGGCTTCGAAGCCCAGGGCATTCACACCAAGCTCGGCATGACCGGTTTCTCGATCGGCGGCCAGGCCGGCTACAATTACGAATTCGCCAATCACGTGGTCGCCGGCCTCGAAACCGACCTGCAATGGGGCGGCGCCAAAACGCGCGGCGAGGCGGGATTTGGAGACTTCCAGCCCGGGTTCGGGCAGGGCCTGGTCGGCAGCATCCGCTACGGTCTCGACTGGAGCGGTTCGACCCGCGCGCGCCTCGGCTACGCCATGGGCAACGGCGTCCTGACCTATGTGACGGGCGGTCTGGCCTATGCCGACCTGAGCGGCCGGATCAGTTGGACCAGCGGCAATAATTTCTTCCCGGTGGTCGGTCTGGTCGGCGGTTCGGCGTCCGGGGTGAAGCTCGGCTGGACGGCGGGCTTCGGCGGCGAATATCCGATCAACGACCGCCTGAGCATCCGCAGCGAATTCCTCTACGCGCGTTACGCCGGCATGCCGGTCGGCGGCGGCGGCACGATCAACGTCCCGGCCTTCGCTGCGGGCCCGATGGTCCAGTCGCTCCAGGTCAGAAGCCTCGGCGTCTCCACCGCGCGCGTCGGCCTCAACTGGAAGCTTGGCGGCTTCGGCCCCGCGCCCGTCGTCGCCAAATACTGATGATCGCTGACGCCGCCCGGCGGCGCTCGAGCGTTTGATAGGGGGGTCGTCAAGGCGCTCGTTTTCGGCGATCCGGCGAGGCGTCCGAGATATCGGACGCCTCGCCGTCGTTTCAGGGCTCTGTCCTGAGAGCCCGGCCCGTAATTCGCTGCGAACCTGCGCCCCTCATGCTGAGGAGGCGGCGAAGCCGCCGTCTCGAAGCATGTTCCAGAGCTAAGTGAGCCTGCCACCCTTCGAGACGCCGCTTCGCGGCTCCTCAGGGTGAGGATTCGAGTTATGGGCCAGACTCTGAGAAAGGGAGGGCCGTTCAGGGCGAGTTGGCGCCGGAGCGGGGAAACCACGGGGCCGTCGCCGCATTCGGGCGAAACGGCTTCCACGTTCCCTCCGGCTGTGCGAGACGATCGGCGATGACCCACAATGCGGGCGCGTGAAAGCCGAGCCCGATGTGAGTCGTCGCGACCTCGACATTCTCGCGTTCGCCCCCTTCCTGCTCGAGGCAGGCGCGCCATGCCACGACGCCGTCGGCGCGCGTGTAGATCGACGTCGACGGCGCGGGGATCGGCTGCGCCAGCCGGCTGACGCGCTCGGGCGTCGGCGGCTGGTAGTTCTGGCCGGTGAGCAGTCTCCAGATGATCCGGACGTTGCTTGCGCCCGGCGCGGCGAACGGACTTCCCAGCGTGATCACCATGCGGACCGCGTCGGGAACCCGCCGCGCCGCCTCGCGCGCGATGATCCCGCCGCGGCTCCAGCCGATCAGGCTGACCTTCTGGCCGGTCTTCGCATGCAATCCTTCGACTTGCGCCGCGATGGCGGCGAGATCCGCGTCGGGCGCGCGAACGTTGCGCCCGCGCCCCCACCCGTAGACCTGATAGCCGAGCCGATCCAGAAAGCCGCGGATGGCGATCGTGGATGTGTCGTCGGCGCCGAGGCCGGGGAGCACGACCACGGGATGCGGTTGTCCGCGCGGCGCGGCCGCCAGAAACGGCGCGGCGGCGAACAGCGCGGGAATGTCCAGCAATCCTCGTCCCTCGCTCGCCAGCAGGACGAGTGACGGCGGCTTTGGTTCCTGATCGTCGCGAGCCATGACGCCTCTCGTGCGCAAGTCAGTTCAAGGCAGGCTGAAACTGCCGGTCGGCGGCAAGGCAATGGCCTGCGATCGCTTCCGCGAGAATGGGAACGAGGCCGGGCGCGAGATCGTGCCCCATGCCGGGAATGATCTGCAGCCGCGCGCCGGGAACGCGCTTGGCCGTATCCACGCCGGCCTCGACGGGAACCAGCGGATCGTCGGCGCCGTGGAGCACCAGCGTCGGCGCTTTTATGGTCCGCAGCAGATCGACCCGGCTGCCGGACGCGAGGATCGCAACCATCTGCCGCGCCACGCCGGCCGGATAATAGGAGCGGTCCGCCGCCTGTTCGATCTTGGCGCGAAGTTCCGCATCGGAGGTCGGAAAGCCGGGGCTGCCGATGATGCGATAGATATTCATGCCGTGCTTGACGACGCGCTCGCGATCCTCCGGGCCCGGACGCGGCGCGAGCAGCGCCGCCATCGCCTTGGGCTTGGCGGAAGGAAGCTTGGGATCGCCGCTCGACGACATGATCGAGACGAGGCTCCGGACGCGGTCGCGATATTTCGCCGCGACGATCTGGGCGATCATGCCGCCCATCGACGCGCCGACCACATGAGCCTGGTCGATGCCGAGCTCGTCCATGAGTCCGACCGCGTCCGCCGCCATGTCGTCGAGCTTGTAGGGCGCCTCGACAGAGCGCCCGATCAGGGCGCGCGCGAAGGCCGCGGCGACGTTCACGGTTCCCGCCTTGTCGAATTTCGTCGAAAGGCCGATGTCGCGATTGTCGAAACGCACGACGCGGAAACCGCGCTCGGCGAGCGCCCGACAGAACGGGAGCGGCCATGCGATCATCTGGGTGCCCAGACCCATGACCAGGAGAATGGCCGGGGCCTTCGGATCGCCGATTTCGTCGTAGGCGATACGGATGCCGTTCGCGGCTATTTCGGGCATTGACCATTCTCCATTTTCTGCGCCGCGCCGGAACCGGACGTCCGCCCGTTCACGCGCCGCCGCTCTTGCCGAGCGCGCCGCCGATGGCCCGCAGCAGCCAGCTCGGCTGATACTTGATCCATTGCACGGCCAGTTCGTTGGCGATCCCGGCGACATGAACCGGCTTGCCCGCCATGCACGCGCGATAGCCTTCCTGCGCGACCGTCTTGGCGTCCATGATCATCGCGCTCGGCATTTTGCCAAGTTCGGTTCCTTCCACCATCCCCGTCTCGGTGACCCCGGGACACAGCGTCGTCACCGTGATCCCGCTGCCGGCCAGCTCCTGCGACAGCGCGTCGCCGAAGGAGCGGACATAGGCTTTGGAGGCCGCATAGACCGCCAGATTCGGCACGGGCATGAAGGAGGCGATCGAGGCGACGTTGAGGATTCGCCCGCGCTTGCGCTCGATCATCGGGCCGAGGAAGAGATGGGTCATCGCCGTCATCGCCATGACGTTGACCTGCAGGAGCTGCATTTGCCGGTTGAGGTCGAGGGCGCTGAAACGACCCTCGACCAGCAGTCCCGCGTTGTTCACCAGAAGATCGATCTGCGCGCCCGCGTCCCGCAGCGAGTCGAACAGGGCTTGCGGCGCGTCCGGCTCGCTCAGGTCGACGGATGCGATCGTCGCCTTGACGCCGTGCGCGGCGCGCAATTCGTCGGCGAGTTCCTGCAGCTTGTCGCGGCGGCGCGCCGCCAGGACGAGGCTGTGCCCGTTGGCGGCCAGCACGCGCGCAAGCTCCTGGCCGATCCCCGCCGAAGCGCCGGTGACCAGCGCGCAGGGCTTCTCGTTCTCCTTGGCCATCCGCCGTTTCCTTCCGATCCCGGATGATCCGCGCTTTCCCAGGTCCGCCGCTTGCGCGCGTCGCCGCCGCCGGCAATTCGCCGGCGGCGGCTCTTATGCGCTCACTCCGCCGGAACGGCCGCCGGGGCGCGACGGCCGGCGGCGGCGCGGATCGACAGCAGCAGCACCGCCGCGGACACCACATACAGGCCGATGACGAAATACAGGCTGTAGATGTTGTTGCCGGTCTGCTTGACGATGAGGCCGTTGATCGAGGGACTGACGGCCGGGCCGAGGTTTCCGAGGCTGCTGATCAGCGCCAGGCCGCCGGCGGCCGCGCCGGCCGAGAGATATTCGCTCGTCAACGCGAAGAAGAGCGGCGTCGCCGCGGCGATACCGATCACGGCGAACGACAGGGCCAGGATCGAGCCGACCAGATTGCCCTGCAGCAGGCCCGTCACGAACAGGCCCACGGCGGCGATGAGCATGCAGGTCGCGTAGTGCCAGCGCCGTTCGCGCCACGCGTCCGAATTGCGGCCGATCAGAACCATGCCGACGATACCCACGGCGTTGGGAATGGCCGCATAGACGCCGATGAGGAAAAAGTCCTTCACGCCCCAGCTCTGAATGAGGGTCGGCAGCCAGAACACCATCGTGTAGGTTCCGCCCAGCAGCAGGAAATACACCAGCGACAAGGCGTAGATTCGCGGGTCGCGCAGGCACTGGCCGAACGTCGACGTGCGCTCCGACTCCACATCCTTGACGTCGTGCGCGAAAGCGTCCTGGAGCAGCGCCTTCTCTTCGGTCGAAAGCCATTTCGCCTGCGCCGGCTTGTCCTCGAGCAGGAGGTAGACGAGAACGCCGAGGATGACCGCGGGCACGCCTTGCACGAGGAACAGCCACTGCCAGCCGTGAAGCCCCGAGAAGCCGTCGAAATATTTCAGGATCGCGCCGCAGAGCGGTCCCGCGAACACCGAGGCGATCGTGGTCGCCGTCATGAAGATCGCGATCACCTGCCCGCGCCGCGCCGACGGATACCAATAGGTGAAATACAGAATGACCCCGGGGAAGAATCCCGCCTCGAACGCGCCGAGCAGGAACCGCACGACGTAGAACCGCCACGGCGTCGTCGCAAACATCATCGCAATCGCCGCCAGGCCCCACAGGACCATGATGCGCAGCAGCGTCTTGCGGGCGCCGATCTTCTCGAGGAACAGATTGCTCGGCACTTCGAAGATGAAATAGCCGATGAAGAAGATGCCCGCGCCGAGACCGTAGACCGCATCGTCGAACGTCAGGGTCTGCTTCATCTGGAGCTGTGCGTATCCGACGTTGATGCGATCGAGATAGGCGACGATATAGGCGACGAGCAGCAGAGGTATGATGCGCCAGTCGATTTTCGAGAAGACGGCCTTGAAGGCCGGGTCTCGTAAATTCAGGGATCCTGCCGATCCTTCGGTCGTGGCGGATAGGTGCATCGTTGTCTTCTCCCCGGCTGTCTGTTTCTTCTTCCGCGCAAATGCGCGCCAGCGGCCGAAACCGCGGCCAGTCTCGTATCTTCTCCTCCGGGAAAGGCGGCGCGGCGTCGCCTGGCCGCCAATCTCCGGAATGAAGCAGCTTCTTCCGGCCGGCTATTTGCCTTTGCGCGCGGCGCCGGACGCTTCTTTTCTTGCTGATGATTTCGACGATCCCGTCGATGACGGAACGACGATCTCCGCGACCGGCGGCGCATCGGCCGCCGGCGACGCATCGGCGGCGGCCGGCGGAGCGACGACCGGCGGGAGCGCCTCGATGGCCTTGAGCGCGTCCTGCAGGTGCTTGACGATCTCCCAGGACTCTTCCTGCGAGACGACGCGACGACAGGCGGTCAGGCCGAATTCCAGCAGGCCTGCGTAGCTGTGCACGGTGATGTTCAGCGCGCTGCCGTGATAGGGAATCGACACCGGGAAGTAATGCGTCATCCGCGCGCCCGCCATGTAGAGAGGCATCGGCGGTCCGGGAACGTTCGAGATCAGCGCATTGCCCACCGCCGGAAGACGGCCGGCCAGATTGGACCGCCCGAGCAGCGACGCCATCCCGGTCATCAACCAGGGCGCGCCGGTGATCGGCACATTGATGCCGAGCGCCGGCTTGAGCTCCCGCACGACGGCCTTCGCCGCTTCCGACGAGGCGTGGATGGCCTTGAACCGGGCCGGAATGTCCGCGATGTCGGTGGCGAGATCGACGCGGACGGACGACACCTGGTTGTTCATCGACGTGTCGCCTTCGGCGCGCAGGCTGACCGGAACCATGGCGATCAGCGCTTCCTTGGGCAGCAGATCGCGTTCCTTCAGGAAGCGTTCGAGCGCGATGCTGCACGCCGCCATCACGATCGTGTTGACGGTGCCGCCGACCCGCTTGCCCAGCGCCTTGATGTCGGAGAGCGGAACGGTCAGCGTGCTGTAGGAACGCTGATTGGTGATCGACTGATTGAAGATCGTCTTGGGCGCCAATCCGAGGTTCAGCGGGCGCTCGCCTTCGGGCGTCCGCTGGCTGGCGATCACGCCGGCCGCCGTGGCGAAGGCCTTCGCCGTCGAGGGAAGCGCTTCGACGATCTTGCGATATTGCTGCGCCGCGTTGGTCGTCGCCGCCTGCAGCAGTTCCGTGACGCCGAGCTGGTACTGGCCGCTCGATCGCTTGCGCCGCGGCGGCGGGACCTCGCGTATTTTCGGCGACGTATCGTAGAGCACCTTCGCCAGCTCGACGCCGGCCTTGCCGTCGACGCCGCTGTGATGGGCCTTCGTGTAGAAGGCCATCTGCCCGTTTTCGAGACCGTCGATGACGTACATTTCCCAAAGCGGGCGGCTGCGGTCGAGCAGGGTCGAATGCAGCCGGGCGACGAGCTGCTCGAGCTGCGCCATCGTGCCGGGACGACGGAGCGTCACGGTGCGGATGTGATAGTCGAGGTCGATGTCGTCGTCCTCGATCCAGACGGGTTCGGCCAGTTCGAACGGCATGGGCGCCAGCTTGCGCGTCAGCACCGAGGCGAGATGAAGGCGCTTGCCGATCATCGCCTTCACGTCTTCGTAATAATCGCCCTCGTAGCCCGCGGGCAGCTCGAAGAGCATCAGGCTGCCGACGTGCATCGGCGTTTCGGGCGTCTCGAAATGCAGAAACGAGGCGTCGATGCTGCTGAGCTGGTCCATTCCGTGCCTCCGTATTGCGAGCGCGGCGGCGATCCGTTCAGGCCGCGCGCGCGAGTTTCAGCGAGAGCTTGCGGTTCGCGATCGTTCGACGTCGCGCTGCGCGGACGCCGGGCGAACCACTAGGCCTGCGCTTTCGCCTTTTGTGCTTCCTCGTCGTAGAGATCCTTCTTCGAGATCTTGCCGACCGCCGTCTTCGGCAGCTCGGGCCGTATCTCGAGCGCGTGGATCATCTCGTGCTTGCCGAGCTTGTCCTTGAGGAAGTCCTGCAGCTCCTTGAGCGCGAAGGGCGTGGCGTCGGCCTTGAGCTTGATGAAGGCTTTCGGCGACTGGCCGCGATATTCGTCGTGAATGCCGATCACGGCGACCTCTTCGACCGAAGGATGCTTGTAGACGGCTTCCTCGAGGACGCGGGGGTAGACGTTGTAGCCGCTGCACAGCAGCATGTCCTTGGTGCGGTCGACGATGTAGACGAAGCCGTCGTCGTCCATGTAGCCGACGTCGCCGGTGCGCAGGAAACCGTCGGACGTCATCACCTCGGCCGTCGCGTCCGGCTTGTTCCAGTAGCCCTTCATGACGTTCGGGCCCTTGATGCAGATTTCGCCGCGCTCCCCGAGCGGCACATATGTCGTCGAATCCTCGACGCTCAGGAACTTGATGACGATGCCCGGCGACGGCAGCCCGCAGGAGCCGATCTTCCGCATGGCTCCGGCCTGCCCCGGCGTGAACGTGCCGGTCGGCGACGTCTCGGTCATCCCCCATCCTTCGGACGGATAGACGCCGGTGATCGCGGTGAACTGCTCGGCCACCTCGACCGGCAGCGGCGCGCCGCCGGACCCGCAATACCTCAGCGAGCGCAGGCTGTAGTTGGGCGTCTCGGGGTTGTGGATCAATGCGGGGAACATCGTCGGAACGCCGCAGAAGACCGTCACCTGCTTGTTCGTGATGTCGGCCAGCACGCTCTTGGGATCGAAGCGCACGTGCTGGATGATCTCCGATCCGCTGAGGATGCCGAACAGCACGTTCACCGTAAGGGCGTAGATGTGGAACGGCGGCAGCACGGCGAGCATGCGCTCCTGCCCTTCGTGCAGGACCCCGCCCGCCGTCGCCCAGGACTGGCGAGCGGCGCAATTGAGGTTGGCGTGCGTGAGCATGGCGCCCTTGGGCAGGCCGGTCGTGCCGCCGGTATATTGAAGCACCGCGATCGCCTCGGTCGGATCGCCGATCGGATACGCTTCGTACTTGCCGTCATTGTTGAGCAGTTCGGCGAAGCTGACGTGGCGGTCGTCCCATTGCGGCGCGCTCACTTGCTTGCCGGCCTTCAATTCCGCCGCGACGGCCGCGGGGTCGGCGGCCATTTCCGCCAGATTGCCGACGATGAGCTTCTTCAGCCGCGTCTTGCCGAGCATGCCCGCCATCTGGGGATAGAGGGCCGCCATGTCGAGCGTGATGACGAAATCGGTGCGGCTGTCCTCGATCTTGTGCTCGAGGACCTTGGCGGCGTCGAGCGGCGAGTAGTTGACGACGGTTCCGCCGGCCTTCAGCACGCCGAGGAAGGAGATGATGTAATGGGGCGAATTCGGCAGGAACAGGCCGACATGCACGCCCGGCTTGACGCCGAGCTTCTGCAATCCGCGCGCGGCCCGGTTCACCAGATCGCCGAGTTCGCGATAGGCGATCCGCTTGCCCATGAACTCGATTGCGGGATTGTCCGGATATCTGGCGACGGTGTCGTCCAGTATCTGCTGCACCGCGCCGGGAGCGATGTCGATATCCCAGCGCACGCCGGCGGGGTAGGACTTGATCCACGGCATATCGTTCATTGCGTTTCCTTCCTCGAATTTTCTCGACATCCGCTTTTCATGCGGCCGCGCGCAAGCGCCCGACAGCGAGGGCCATCCCCCGAAGCCGGTGGCGGCGAGTTCAATGACGGCTTGATACGGTCGACGACCGTATTCATGTCGGAATGTCCCTCCCGGCGCCGCGATGCCGTGCGCATCTGCGTGTCACGTTTTTCTATTTTGACGAGGACGCTACCCAGCGTGACAATGCGATGAAAGGTGCGGATTGCCCGCCCGCCCGGTTACTTTGGGACAAAGCCGCCTGCGCTCAACGCGCCCGGCGCCAGCCTCTCCGCCGTCCGGAAGGCCGACGGGCTCTTGCCGGTCCAGCGCGCGAACGCGTGGCGGAAGTTCGCGGCGTCGCTGTAGTCGAGCCGCGCGGCGATCTCGTCGTTGGTCATCTGGGTGTCGCGCAGATACACGATCGCAAGCCGCATCCGCACGTCCGCGACCAGATCCCGATAGGTGAGCCCCTGCGCCTCCAGTTTGCGGCGCAACGCACGCGGATGCAGCGCCAGTTCGCCGGCCATCGCCTCGATGGCCGGAAACCGGCCGGGCTGTTCGAGCAGCGCGCGGCGAATGTCGGCGGCGATCCCGCCGTCCAGGTTCGTGTCGTCGAGGAATTGCTGGCACATCCCGGCGGCCGTCGCCCGCGCCGCCGCATCGGGATGCGCCTTGGGGCCGTCGATCCATGCGGCGTCGAATTCCAGTTCGCTGCCGGTTTGCTCGAACAGGACGGGGCAGGCGAATATCCGCTTGTAGAGCCTTGCGTGCGGCGGCGGCGGATAGGCCGCGCGCAGGCGTGAAAATTCGAACGCACGGCCGTAGACCGCCTTGCAGAGGGTCTGGCAGGTCGCAAAGGCGAATTCCAACACGAAGCGATAGAGATCGTCGGCGGGGTTTCTCGACAGCAGGGGCCCCAGAACGAAGGTCGCGACGTCCCCGTCGCGCGCGAAGAAGATATCGGCGACCATCCCGAGGTCGCGGCCGTATTTGGTCGCGAACCGAATGGCCTCGGCGGGGGTCGAACTGCTCATCAGCGCATAGCCGGACATGCCGTAGGTCATGACGTGCATGCGCTGGCCGGCGCGAAGCGCGATGGCCGGGTCTTTCGACAGGCGCAGCGCGTTCCGGAATACGATTTCGACCTGCCGGTAGGACACGCGCGTATCCGGCGATCTGAGATCGGAAGGCGCGAGTTCCGTTCCCGCCAGCACGCGCGACGACGCGATTCCCTCTTCCGCAAGAGCGTCGACGACCGCGACGATCCGCGGCGCGACGTGAGTCCGCTGCACAAGATTGGGCGACGGCTGAAACATGATCCCGCCTTCTTCCCGCCTGGACGGGTCGCCCGTCGTCGCCGGGCGCGACGTCCGCGGCGGTCCTCGACGATCCGCGGTCGGCAAGCTAGCGGCGTCGCATTCGGGACGGAAGGTTCGGTCTGTCCGGTTGGCGGGTGATTTGCGGACAGGCCGCGGCGGGCTGGAAGGCGCGCTATTCCCGCGTCGCGCTCCGGAAATCGGTCGGGCTCTTGCCGGTCCAGCGAATGAAGGCGTGCCGGAAATTCGCCGCGTCGCTATAGCCCAGGCGGCCGGCGATCTCCTCGTTCGTCATGCGGGTCTTGCGCAGATATTCGATGGCCAGCCGCATCCGCACTTCCGCCAGCAGGTCGCGATAGGAGGTGCCCTCGGCCTCGAGCTTGCGCCGCAGCGCGCGCGGATACATCGAGAGCTTCTCGGCGACGGCTTCGATGCTCGGATACCGGCCGGGCTGCTCGATCAGGATGCGCCGGATGTCCGCGGCGACGCCGCCCGCGCGATTGACCTCGTCCAGCAATTGCTCGCACATTTCCCGCGCCATCGCATGAGAGCGCGGATCGGCGAGCCGGGCCAGCCCGTCGTTTCGGACATGCTCGTAGCCGCACCTGTCCTGCCGGAACAGAATCGGGCAGCCGAACAGGCTGTCGTAGGCCGCGGCGTATCGAGGCTGCGCATAGTCGAGAAATACGTGAGAAAACGCGAATTGCGGGCCGATCCGATCCTTCGTCGAAACGAGATGCGCCGACAGGGCGAATTCGACGGCGAACCGATGCACGTCGTCGATCGGATTCGGCCAGTGCAGCGGTTCGAACGTCACCGTGACGCGCGCGTCGTTCCAATCGACCGAGAAATCGCAGAACGGGCCGACCACCAGAATGTATTTGGCGGCGAAATCGCGCGCCGCCTCCTGCGTCGGACTGCTGAGCAGCGCATAGCCATACATGCCGTAGGCGGTGACGTGCATCCGCCGCCCGGCCCGCAACGCCACCGCGGGGTCGCCGGACAGGCGCAGGGCGTTGCGGATCACGACGTCGATCTGCCGATAGGACACCTTCGTCGTATGGCTGTCGAGTTGCGTCTCGAGAAGGCCCGTCCCCTCGAGCGCATCGGATGGAGCGACGCCCTCCTGCGCCAGCTCGGCCACGATCGCGGCGATCGAATGCGGCAGATAGATGCGCTGCTCGAAGCTCGGCAACGATCGCCGGTCCGGCTCATGACCGTTCGAACCTTGTCGTCCGTCCGCCACAGCCATCGCCGCCTCCCTGCGCGCGATCCTCCCGCCCCGGCTCAATGGCCACTTTGTCGAGAAGGTAAGCTCGATTTCGCGCGCAATGCAACGATCGCGGTGGAGGTTCGACAGACGGCCGCCCCGCGGGGCGAGCGGTCGCCGGGAGGTCGTCCTCAAATCACCTAGACGACGGCCCAAACGCACCTTGCCCGAAGCGTCAATGATCGGTAGCGCGGCGATCTCATCGGTCGGAAATCCGGATCGGCTCCGCACGATCATCGAATCCGGCCGCGCTTCGGACGTTTCGCACGGATCTATTCGGCGACCCGCAAATGCTCGTGGATCGCTCTCTGGAACGCGGTCGCGCTCGCGGTCCGCAACGGGCACAGACGCTTGCCGTGGCGCTCGCACAGGGTTTTGACCGATCCGACCGCGCCATGGCTCACGCAGTCCACAGGGAAGAGGACCACATCCGCCTTTCGCACCATCTCGCCGAGAATACCGGCCGATTGCTCGACGCCGCCGTCATGGTGAAGCAGCTCTCCGTTTCGCTTGCCGACCCATTCCCTGAGCTTGCAGACGATCTGGGGCCGTCCGCCGACATACAGGAAGCGGCGTCCGCAGAGATCGCACCCCGGCTCCGCGTCGCACGGCGACTGCGGCGACGTCTCCTCCGTTCGCGGGCCGTCGAACGAAGCCATCAGGCTCGCGCGTTCGAACTCGAACGCATCTTCGTCGATCTTGTCTTGCAGGCGCGCATTTTGCGATTCCAGCGCGCGGCAGGCGCGGCGCAGTCGTCCGTTTTCGTCGGCGAGCGCGGCGCGCTCGCGCTCCAGATCCGCGATGCGCGCAGGCATCGCGCTCGAGTCGAGCAATCCACGCAGCCGGTCGCGTTCGGCGGCGGCTGATCGCAATTCGGAAATCTCGGCGCGCAGGGCGCAAAGCTCGGCCTCCTGGGTCTTCAGGCGCTCGTCGCGTTCGGCGATCCGGCCGGACAGGCGTCGCGCCAGTTCCGCCTTTGTGCGCTGCGCTTCCGCGGCCGCGCGCGCGTCGCCGCGATTCGACGCGCCGCAGATATGCGACATCATGTGCACTTCGCCGAAGATGCGGCGCTCGAAAGCCGGCGACAATCGCGGATGGGTGACGCAAGCCCAATAGGCGCCGGGGACCAGGCCGTTGTCGAGCGCATCTTCCCAGAAGCTCGCGAAATCGCCGTCTGTCGCGAGCGCTTTCGACTTGCGGATCAGCCCTTCGAACTTGGCGTCGAGATGTTTCTGCAGCGCGCGCGCCACCGGATTGTCGTTGGCGGTCCGCTGGACGGCGAGGCCGTGCAGATCGTAGTCGGCGAGACGATGCGGATCGTCGACCAGCCGCGCCTTCTTCGCGATCTTGCGCAGTTCGGAGAGGGTCAGGCAGGTGCCGACGATCGAGCAGGCCGAGGCCGCCCGCACCTCCCAGATATTGCGCCGCGCCGTCCCGGACGGCGCGCAGGCCTGCTGGCGCGCGTCGTCGATATCCGCGCGCGGCGCGCCCTGCGCGGCGCTGGGCACATACACGAGCGGCCTCATCGCCGCCCCGGCGCGGTCCGGCGGGGCGCCGCGCGAAAACTTCACTGTCCGTTCTCGCGGAACGCCGCGGCCGCGGCCTCGAATTTCGCGAGCTGGCCCGGGTCGAGCTCGCGCGCCGCATCGCGCCGGACGAAGATCTTGAACATGCCGGCGCCGTCCGAATCGAGGAACTGGACCGAGCACGACCTGCGCCCGAAGAAGGGCCGGTCGACGAACCAGATCGCGCCGCAGCGTTCGGCGCGCAAATGTCCGCCGAGCGGCGTCTCCCCGTGGATGTTGAAATAGCCGCGGCTGAACGATCCCTGCGGCAGCGCCGTCTTGATCTCGAACACGCCGTGCTGGTTGTGCAGCAGGAAGAGCACGTCGCCCCAGCTCGCGAGCTCACGCCAGACATCCTCGAATCGCGCGCCCGCGATTCGCGTCGCCTGCCCCTCGGGCAGCAGGCCGAGGACGTCGTGCATCGTCAGGCCGTGCTTTTCGGCGACGGCTTCCAGCACGCCGTCGGGATTGGCGTCGATATCGGCGCGCGCCGCGCGCATATTGGCCTGCTTGTCCCCGGCAGGTAGCGCGTGAACGCTCATGGACGTCTCCTTCAGTTCGAGGCTGGCGCGACGGCTGCCCCCTGCCGCCGCAAGCTCTATTGTTCGAAAAGATCAGGCGGCCTGTCCGGGCGCGCCTTCGGCGTTCGTGTACTGGATGACCTCGAAGCCCTCGAACTGCGGATGGCCGGTGGTCATGCGCGGCCGGTTCTCGGCGCGCTCGTGCGCCACGCGGAACTGCTCGGACTTCGTCCAGGCCTCGAAATCGGCCTTGTGCGCCCAGCGCGTATAGGACGAATAGAGCACGGTTCCGTCCTCGCCCTCGGGCCCGCGCAGCATCTGGAACTCGATGAAGCCCTTGAGCTCGTGCAGGCGCGAATCGCGCGTCAGCCACATCTGCTCGAAGGCGTGCGCCTGCTCCTTGAGGACCCGGAACCTGTTCATTGCAATAAACATCATGTTCTCCTTGAACTTGCGGTCTCACCGCACATAGAAGTTGACCGGCGCGGAAAACACGCCTCTGGCGCCCGCGGGATTGGGTGGAAACGGCGCCGCGCGGCGCACCATCTCGAGCGCCGCCTGATCGAGTATGGGCGCGCCGGACGATCGGACGAGCGAGACCGACGACAGCGCGCCCGACGGCGCGAGCGAAAAGGTGATGACGGGTTGCCCGGTGATGTTCTTGTCGCGCGCCGCGGGCGGATAATGTTTGCTGCGCTGGAGCTGGGCCAGCACCATGCCGCGCCAGTTGGCGACCTGCGCGGCGCCGGCCGCGGCCCCGCCCGCTCCGCCGCGCGCCGCCGCCCGGCTGTTGGCGGCCTCCGCGCCGCTGCCTGAGTCCCGCGCCGCGCGCGCCCGCTCGGCCTGCTGGGCCGCCCGCTGCGTCGCGCGTTCGGCCCGCGCTTTTTCCTGCTGTTCGCGCTGCGCGCGCGCCTTCTGCACGCGCATCTTCTCCTCACGCTCTTCCTTGATGCGCTCGGCGCGCTCTTGCGCGAGACGTTCGGCGCGCTCCTCGCGCTGGCGCTCCAGGCGTTCCTCCTGCAGGCGCGCCAGGCGCTGCTCGCGCAGGCGGGCCTGCCGCAGGCGCTCGCGCTCGGCCTGCGCCTCGTCGTCGCGCTTGACCACGGGAGGTTTGATGGGCGCGACGAAATCCGGGTTCGGCGTCTCGGTCGCCGGAATGGGCGGCGGCGGAACGGCCAGCGCCGTCACGGGTGTGGGCTCCGGCGGGGCGGCAGCCGGCGCAGCGGCCGGCGGCGGCGGCGCGGCTTCGGCGGCGACGGTCTTCGCCGGATCCGGTTCGGGCGCGGCCGGCGTGGCGTCGGAAACCGGCGCATCCATCTGCGGCGCGGCGATGGATTGTGTGGACTCCACCGCGTCGGCGGCGGCGAGATCCATTTCGATCGCCGGACCGCCGGCGGGCATCTGCGGCGCATCCAGATCGCGGACGGCCGGCAGGAGCGCGCTCGCCAGCGCGAGGTGGCAGGCGACGCTGGCGAGAGCCGACCACCGGATCAACGTGCGCCGCTCGGCGGCGCGGATCGTTTCCAGAGTGTCGAGCGCGGCTATGGAAACGGCGACGGGCGCGGGCGATACACGCCCGCGCCCTGCGCCATTCGTCGCCGCAGCAGGTATCACTCCTACCTCACTTCGATGCGAACTTCACGCTGAGGGCAAACTTCGCGGTGAAGCCGGCGCTCGGCAGCGTGCTGTTGTATTGCGTGTAGGTCTTGTTGAAGATGTTGAGCAGCGAGACGTCGGCGCTGATGCGGTCGTCGAACTTGTAATTGCCGAAGAGATCGACCGTGCCGTAGCCCGGGCAGCGCAGCGCGTTGGTCGCCGCCGGATCGCAAGCGACCGACCACACTTCCTTGACGTAGGTGTAGCGGCCGCCGACCGTCAGCGCCTGATCGAAGAAGCGCAGGCCGAGCGTCGAGCTGAAGCGGCCGGGATAGACGCTGTTCAGACGCGCGCCGGTGGCCGAGTTGATGCCGTTGACATTGGTGTAGGCGGCGGAGGCGAAACCCCAGCCCCAGTCGTAGGCGCCTTCCGCCTCGACGCCGCTGAGCTCGGCGTTGGCGACGTTCTGATATTGATAGACCGGGAACAGCGCGCAGGCGGCTGGAATGAAGGCGCAGAACGAGTTCGGCAGACCGGGGATGAAGATGACGAGAGTGGTCGCCCCCGTCGTGGTCATGTCGATGTAGTTCTTCACCTTGTTCTGGAAGATGTTCACCTTGGCGCGGAACTTGTCGTCCGGCCGGAAGATCGCATCGTATTTCAGGTTCAGGCCGGCCTCGATGTTGTGCGCGACCTCGGGCTTCAGCCCCGGATTGGGCAGGATGGTGAAGGCCGGGAACGGATGCTGGCCCGCGATCAGCGTCTCGGTGATCGCCGGCGCGCGATAGCCTTCCGAATAGGAGCCGTAGGCCTCGATGCCCTCGAACGGCGAGATGCCGACGATGAACTTCGGCGACAGGCGGCTGCCCGAGGACGAATAGGCGCCGCCGCTCAGTTGATAGTCGTCGTAGCGCGCCGCGCCGACCACGCGCACCAGGCGGCCGAAGCGGACCTCGTCCTGGACGAACGCGCCCGACACGCGACGGTCGCCCATCGGCGTCAGCGCCGAAACGAAGCCGCCCGCGAAGTCCGTCGTATTGACGCGATCCCACGAACTGTCGCCGCCGAAGGTCAGCGCGTGGTCGAACACGCCGGTCGAGAAGCGCGACGTGTTGTTCACGTCGAAGCCCTTCGTGCGAATCTTGTCGTTGAGCTTGGCGCCGGGATAGGCCTTCAGCGCGAAGTAGGTCGCCGTCGGCTGGATCAGCGTCTGAACGTTGTTGGTCTGGGTGTAATAGGCCTTGGCGTTCAGGTCGATCAGCAGGTTGTCGGCGGGGTTGAAGCGATAGCCGATCGTGTAATTGTCGGTCTTCACGTCGTCCCAGAAGCGCGAGCCGGTCGTGCTCGTGCCGTTGTTGGCGAACTGGAAGCCCTGCTTCATGCCGGTGATGGTGATCTCGTGGCCGTCGGCCGGGCGCAGGCGGATCTTGCCGAGGCCGCCCATGATCTCCGAGCCCGTGTCGTTGACCTTGGAGCCGCCGGGCAGCAATTGTTTGCCGTTGGCGTCGATCTGGGCGCCGCCGCCCATGTGGTAGGCCGACGACGATCGATACAGGAACTGGCCGAAGACCTCGACATTGGGGCTGATGCGCGCGGCCGCCGCCGTCGAGTTGAAGAAGTGCTGCCCGTTCGTCCCCGCGCCGATGCGCTGGAGCACGCCGTATTTCTCGTCGGGCTTGAGCACGTCGTCGACGTCCTTGGTGCGGATCGAGACGACGCCGCCGATGGCGCCGGAACCGTAGATATTCGAGATCGGGCCGCGCACGACGTCGACCTGGCCCATGAATTCCGGATCGAAATAGAACTCGCCGTTCGCGTTGTGACCGGAGATTTGATAGTTCTGGCGGGCGCCGTCGATGAGCACGTTGACGCGCCCGAAGTCCTGAAGGCCGCGAATATTGATCGCCTGCCCGGGATTATTGAGGCTTTCCTGGAAATTGACGCCCGGCACGTTGCGCATGGCGTCGGCCATCGAACCCGCCCCGTAGCGCTGCACGTCCTGCTGCGTGACGGTCGTGACCGCGCCGAGCGTCTCGATCGCCTTTTCCTCGGTCTTGGTCGCGGTGACGTTGATCGTGTCGAAAGATTCGACCTGGGTGGCCGGCGGCTTTTGTCCGCGCTTCGGCTTTGCGCCGGCTTCCGCGGCCGGTTGCGCGGCGCCCTGGGTTCCCGCGGCCTGCTGCGCCTCCGCCACGCCGAAGGACAAGGCCGACGCGACGACGAGCGCGGCTACGCTCGCGGACGCATGGAAAGACAGACGACGCATAAATTCACCCTCCAGCCGGTGTTCGATCTTGGCTGGCTGGGCGACGTCGCCTGGCTGGCTATATGCGGCGCGTGCGAATTTCTTCCGGGATCGCGCCTGTGCAAGGGCAATTAACGGGAGGCTCATACCCGTGTCAAGAATATGAGCACATCATGGCGGAACATTATTTGTTTAGAGTAATTCTAAGAACGCTAAAGTCCATTTTCTACATTATTTCTAAAGTTCAATACGCTTCTTGCGCCAAGAAATAGTTGGCGCATAACCGAGTCATGTAAGGCCCCACTTTAGAATCGATCAAAATAAGGGCAGAACCCATGGCTGACCCGCCGCGCAAGAGCGCGCAAAGCGATCCCCCGCAATCGCCCGACCGCAAGCCGCGCGAGATCGATCTGCGCGATCTCGTTGGCTCGGACCGGGAGATCGCGATCGTTCATGACGGCGAGCGCTATCGATTGCGCGTGACCGCGAACAACAAGCTCATCCTCACGAAGTAGCGACATGACGATTCGATTCATCCATTTCGCAAGCCTGCGCAGCCGCGCGGCCGCCGTCGCCGTGATCGGCGCAAGCCTCGTCTTCACAGCCGCGCCCGGCGCCGCGGAGGAGCGCCGCATCGTCGCGCTCGGCGGCGCGGTGACGGAGATTCTCTACGCTCTCGGCCAGCAGGACAGGATCGTCGCCGTCGACACGACCAGCCTCTATCCGCCGGAGGCTTTGAAAACCAAGCCGAACGTCGGATATTTCCGCGCGCTGTCGGCCGAAGGCATTCTCTCGGTTCAGCCGACACTGGTCGTGGCCGTCGACGGCGCCGGTCCGCCAGCCGCGCTCGCGGCGATCGAGCAGGCGCATGTGCCCGTCGAGCGCGCGCCCGATACGCCGACGCCTGAGGGAGTCGCGACGAAAATCCGCGCCGTCGGCCGCGCCGTGCAGGCGCAGGCGCAGGCGGACAAGCTCGCGGACGATGTGGAGCGCCGGTTCGGCGAGCTCGCCGAGGCGCGCGCGAAGATCAAGGACCGCAAGCGCGTTCTGTTCATCCTGTCCCTGCAGAACGGCCGCGCGATCGTCGGCGGCCGCGGCACGGCGGCGGACGCCATGATTACCCTGGCGGGCGGCGTCCACGCGGCCGCCGACCTGCAAGGCTACAAGCCGATGACGGACGAGGCCCTGCTCGCGGCCGCGCCGGAAGCCATCGTCATGATGGATCTCGGCCCCGACGCCAAGACCGAGGATGTCTTCGCGCGCCCCGCGCTCGCCGGTTCGCCGGCGGCGCGCACGCATGCGCTGATCTCGATGAACGGCCTGTATCTGATCGGCTTCGGACCGCGCGCGCCTGAGGCGGCGCGGGATCTGATGGCCAGGCTCTATCCGGCGCAGAATTGAGCGGCGCGATGGATGCGAGCGCAGATGTGAGAAAGGCGGCGCGCGCAAGCGCGTTCGATCTTCGCCGGTCGCGGTCGGCGATCGCGATCGCGCTGCTGGCCGCGGCCTGTCTCGCCGTCGTCGTCATCTCCATCGGCGCCGGCGCGCTGCACATTCCGCCGGCGCGCGCGGTCGCCGCCTTGTGGCGCATGGCGACCGAGCCGAACGCCGCATCGCTCGACCGCGACGTCCTCGTCATCGCCAACATCCGCCTGCCGCGCGTGCTGACCGGTCTCGGCGTCGGCGCGGCGCTGGGGGCGTCCGGCGCGATCATGCAGGGTCTGTTCCGCAATCCGCTCGCCGACCCCGGCCTCGTCGGCGTGTCGGGCGGCGCCGCGCTGGCGGCGTCGATCGTGATCGTGCTCGGCGACAGGATCATGGCGCCGGCGACCGTGCCTTTCTACATGCTGCCCGTGGGCGCGTTCTTCGGCGGTCTCGCCTCCACGCTGCTCATTTATATGATCTCGACGCTGCGCGGCCGGTCCTCGACCAACATCATGTTGCTCGCGGGCGTCGCGATCGGCGCGCTCGCGGGCGCGCTGACGGGGCTCCTGTCCTATTTCTCCGACGACAGGCAATTGCGCGACCTGACCTTCTGGTCGATGGGCAGCCTCAACGGCGCCACGTGGATGAAGACGCTCGTCTTGCTCGGCCTGCTCGCGCCGCTGGCGGTCTTCCTGCCGATGCTCGCGCGCGGTCTGAACGCGCTGGCCTTCGGCGAGGCCGAAGCCTTTCATCTCGGCGCGCGCGTCGAACGCGTGAAGGCGGTCGCGGTCGTTTTCGTTGCGGTGGCGGTCGGCGCGAGCGTTGCCGTCTCGGGCATGCTCGCCTTCATCGGCATTGTCGCGCCGCATGCGGTGCGGCTGCTGGTCGGGCCCAACCATCGCACGCTGCTGCCGCTCTCGATGCTTGTCGGCGGCGGCGGGCTCGTCGGCGCGGACGCGCTCGCGCGCACGATGCTCGCGCCCGCCGAACTGCCCGTCGGCATACTCACGGCAGCCATCGGCGCACCGTTCTTTCTCTGGCTGCTGCTGCGCCGCCGCGCGGGAGACGCCGTATCATGACCGGCGTTCTGGAAGCCCGCTCCCTCGTCTACGCGATCAGGCGTCAGCGGCTGGTTGACGACGTCTCGCTGTCGCTCGCGCCCGGCCGGCTCGCGGTCGTGATCGGGCCGAACGGCGCGGGCAAGTCGACGCTGCTCAAGCTCCTGTCCGGCGAGCTTCGGCCGCAATCGGGAGACGTCAGTTTCAACGGCGAGCGCATCGACAGGATCGAGCCGGTCCGTCTCGCGTCGATGCGCACGGTGATGACCCAGAACTGCCGTCTGGCGACGGCCTTTCTCGTCGACGAAGTCGTTCGCCTCTCCACCGAATTCATCGGGCGGCTCCTGACCCCGGCGCAAAAGGACGAGATCGTCGACCTATGCCTCGACGAAGCCGGCGTGCGGCATCTGGCGGGGCGCGACTACACGACATTGTCCGGCGGCGAGCAGCAGCGCGCGCGTTTCGCCGCCTGCCTGTGCCAGATCCACGTGGGACAGAGATTGTCGCGAAACCAGGCCTTCCTGCTGGACGAGCCGATCGCGAGTCTGGACCTCGATCGCCAGCTCGCCTTGATGGACGCGGCCCGGGCGCTAGCGCGGCGTGACGGCGTCGCCGTCCTGGCCGTGCTCCACGATCTGAACATGGCGGTCGCCTACGCCGACGAGCTTCTCGTCATGAAGGAAGGCAGGATCGTCGCGCGCGGGCGGCCGGAAGAGGCGTTGACCGACGCGCTGCTGTCGGACGTGTTCAACGTCGGCCTGCGGACGAACGAGCAGCCTTTGGCCGACCTGCCGTTCGTCCTGCCGCAGCATCATGCGATGCGGGCGCGCAACCTCGGTCAGTGATCCGCAAGGGTCGGCGCGCGCGGCGCCACGTCCTTCAGCCGCACCACCACGTCGACGCCGATGACCTGCATGCCCGCGGGCGGCGCGATGGCGAGCGCCGGCTCGGCGTGCGCCGGCATGTCGAACAGCCTGTCGCTCTCCTCGACGTAATAATGGTAGTGCGAACCGGTGGTCGTGTCGTACCAGAGCCGCGACCCGTAAAGCGCGACCTCGCGCAGCAGGCCGCAGCGGACGAAATCGCGTAGCGCGTTGTAGATCGTGGCCTGCGAGGGCGGATAGCGTTCGGCGCGCGTCTCGTCGAAGAGCGTTTCCGCGGTGACGTGGCGTCCGCCGCCGCAGAACAGCAGGCGCGCGATCTGCAGGCGTTGCCGCGTCGGCTTCAGCCCCGCTTCCCGCAACATGCGCGCGTAGATGTCGGTTTGCTCCGGCAGCTTGTCCATGGTCCCGCCTCGACACGAGTATCGGTCGATTTGCCGCAGCGCCCCTTGACGGAGGTCAAATGTCGCGATCGTGACGCGGCGTAGCGTTTGCAGCGTTGCGCCGTGGGCAAATCAATGCCGGCGCCATCCCGTCGCCTCTGGCAACTTGATCGGGATCATAGATTAGAATCATTCTAAAGTAATAAACCCGTCGCGGATTGGCGGTCCACAATTCGGTCGGCCCGCCATCCGGAAGATGAGGGACCAATGACACGCCATCTGTTCGCGCTGACGCTTGCCGTCGGCCTGGGCGCGCTGACCGCGCCCGCCCGTGC
>OEIU01000666.1_pt1 | contig 29338 bp, 20 predicted proteins | sample 1539221 | NCBI WGS metagenome assembly OEIU01 (sample SAMN03792071, study PRJEB22550) | activated sludge metagenome | feature: wastewater treatment plant; material: activated sludge; isolation source: Wastewater treatment plant of a petroleum refinery complex | place: Argentina: Zarate | collected...
CCCCCGGCCACCCCCCCCCCCCCCGTTCCGCCCGCCGCCGCCGCGCCCGCCCCCCTCCCCGCCCCGCCCACCCTCGTCATCGGCGATCCGGCCCCCGCGCTGGTCGTGAACGCCTGGATCAAGGGCTCGCCCGTCGAGTCCTTCGCCAAGGGGCGCGTCTACGCCGTCGAGTTCTGGTCCACCACCGCCCCGCCCAGCCGCAAGACCGCCCCCGTCCTCTCCGAACTCCAGTCCCTGTTCAAGGACAAGAAACTCACCATCATCGGCGTCTGCGTCGGCGAGCCGGGCGGCCGCCCGGAGGTCGAGGCCTACGCCCGGCGCATGGGCCCGATGATGGGCTTCACCATCGCCTACGACGCCGAGGGCCGCGCCGCCCAGGCGTATCTGCAGGCCTCCGGGCAGGACAGCCTTCCCGTGGCGTTCGTCATCGACGCCGACGGCCGCGTCGCCTGGATCGGCCACCCCCTCGACAACCTCGACCGCGTTCTCCCCCAAGTGCTCGCCGGCACCCACGACCTCGCCAAGGCCCGTGCGGCGCAGGTCCGCCGTGCCGCCGCCGACGCCAAGGCCCGCCCCCTCATCACCGAACTCGAGAACCACTTCGTCGCCGGCGAGACCGACATGGCCCTGGAGAAGATGGACGCCCTCGCCGCCATCGATCCCCCGATCACCGGCGACTGGGCCGTGAACAAGTTCGCGTTCATCCTGCTCCAGAAGAAAGACCCGACCAAGGCCTACGCCTACGCCGCGGCCGCGCTCGACGGCGTCATCAAGGACAACGCCGACGCCCTCAAGGCCATCTCGTGGATGATCCTCGACGAGCCCGGAGTCGAGCCTCGCGATCGCGCCCTGTCCCTTCGTCTGGCCCGGCGCGCCGACGAACTCACCGCCCACGCCGACGCCAGCGTGCTCGACACCCTCGCCCGCGCCCTCTTCGAGACCGGCCGGACCACCGAAGCCGTCAAGGCCCAGTCCCTCGCCGTCGAGACGGGCATCCTCCCCAGCCAGAAGCGGGAGATGGAGCAGCGGTTGCGCCTGTATCGCGGCGACAAAAAATAACGCGCGCCGTCTACGCCGCTCGCGAGATCGCGGGCGGCGTGGCCGTGCGCGCCGCCGCCAGACGAGCCGCCCTCGCCCGCGACCGCCGCCGCAACTTCACCACGATCCACACGCACCCGCCCACGGCCATCAGGGCAAACAGCCCGCCCAGGATCGGCAGCGCCACCGACAGCACGCTCACGAACACCGACAGCACGCTCTGCGCCGCGCTGATCAACGGGTTCGCCAGCCCGCCCGTCCCCACCGTGCTCACCGCCCGCGTGGTAACGGTCCCGGCCTGCACGATCCCCGCCACACCGCCCCCCGCGATGATCGCGCACGCCCACTGCAACAGCGGGCTCACGCTCGTGATGGCTCCGATCTGGCTCGCCGACACGATCGCCCCCGCGCACACCGCCGCCGGCGTCGCCACCGTGTCCAGCGCGTGGTCCAGCCACGGCACCTTGTACGCCACGATCTCCAGCACCGTCGCCACCGCGAAGCAGACGATCGCCTCGTCGGTGCCCATCCACGCCAGCGAGGGCGCCAGCGACGCCGCCCCCAGCCTCGCCGCGCCCCCGAGCACCAGCAGCGGCACAAACACCCGGAACCCGCACGCCGCGCTGAGTCCCAGTCCGAGCATGATGGCCAGCGCGATGTCCATGTTCAGCCTCCCGGGACTTCCCCCGCGGCGATCCACCGATCTGCGGCAATCATACGCGACAATCGCGCCCGGGCCCGCGTCGGCCTCGCCCCGCCCCACGCCGGCGAGCGTTCTGCTAGACTGCCCGCCAACGCCTCGCCAGTTTCACACCGGAACCCCCACCGTGCTCACCAAAGCCGCCACGATCCTCCTCGCCCTCTCCGCCGCCCACGCCGCCCCCGCGATGGAGGACACCCGCCTCGCCGCGCTCCTCGACGCGTCCGACCAGCCGCCGACCGTCGCCGGCACCCCCGATCTCACGTTTCGGCCTGCCCAGACGCCCCCGGACCAGCCCAGGCGCTTCATCCACAACCGGGACTCCATCCCCGACCGCCCCGACATTATCTTCGTCTTCCACGGACGCTACGACCTGGCCACCCGCGCCGACGTCGGCGGCGATCCCGGCAGCGTCCGCGTGCAGCGCAGCGCGCTGGCGGGCAACCTCATCTTCGGCCCCGAGCACGACACCCAGGTCAGCCTCCCCGTCGATTGGGAGACCTCCACCTACTCCTTCCGCGACGCCGACGCCCTCTTCCCCGGCGGAGTCACCCGCGTCCGCAACGTCCAGCAGATCGTCTTCGCCCCAAACATCGAGGTGAAGGTCAACGAGCACTGGGGCGTCTTCGGCGGCGGCCTGCTCATCGACGCCGGCCAGTACACCGCCGACGACACCGCCACCTACGGCGGATTCGCCGGCGCTATCTGGCGATCCGGAGGGCCCGACATGACCCTCACCATCCGCCTCGGCATCGGCGCTCGCACCCGACTCGAAGACGACGTCCAAATCCTCCCCGCGTTCTGGATGGAATGGAAACTCGACGATCGCACCCGCCTGACCAGCCAGGGCAACAACATCCGCTTCGAGCACGACTTCGCCCCCGCCTGGTGCGTCAAGGTGGACCTCGCATTCGAGCAGCGCGACTATCGCCTCAACGACTCCTCCCCCGGCCCCGGCGCCGTCTTCCGCGACACCAACATCCCGCTCACGGCCCGCCTCGAGTTCGTTCCCCACGCCGCGACACGATTCGAGGCCTGGATCGGCGCCAACCTCTCCCGCGAGTTCACCGTGGACACCCGCGAAGACCAGCGGTTCTCTCGCTCCCACGCCGCCCCGTCCCTGGTCATCGGGGCCCAGTTCGAGATCTACTTCTAGCCCCGCCGGCGTCGGCGATCCCGCCTCCTTGCCCGCCCTACGCCGCCTTCAACACCTTGCTCGGGGTCCCCGCGCCGGAACGGCGATCGCCGCGGGCGCACGCAGCCGCGCACCCCGGCACCGCGAGCGAACCCGCCGATGCCCCCGCTCGCACGGGGCCCGCCGAGTTAACTTGGGATATGGTCGGGTCTTACGGCCGCTCCCCGATCGGCTCCCAAACGCACTCGAACGGTCCCGCGATTGCCAGACCAGAACCCAGTTCGGAACTCAAACCCCGCTCAGAGATTGGTGCATCGCCCGTCGGCGAAACCGGTATACCCTGCACTGAGATCGATCCCAGACTCATTTGATCATTCCTCATCCGAAGGAACCCGACATGCTCTCCGTCCGCCGCGCCCACGCTTGGCCCGTCCTTACCGTGCTCTTCGTCTGCCCCGCGATGTCCCTCGCCCAGAGCGCCGACCAGCCCGGCGGAAACGGCCCGGCCCCATCCAAAGCCGTTCCCATGATCGGAATGAGCGGCGGCAAGAAGGCCGCCGCTCCGAAGGGCGATCCCGTGGTGATCGCCGGAGACGGAAAGGCCCAGACGACGCTCACCATGGACCTGCGCAAGTACGACTTTGCCGGGACCAAGTCGGAGAATCGCATGTACATGCCGTCGGGGGTCAAGCTCGCGGCCCAGCGGCCCGACGGGGTGGTCAAGGAGCCGCAGTACAGCGGCACTCCCAAGTACGCCACGATCACCGTCGGCAACGGCACCCCCAGCCAGTTCGTGATCGCCGTGGATGAGGCCGACGGGAAGGAGCCGCAGATCTACCTGGATCTCAACGGCGACGGCGACCTCACCAACGACGGGACCGGCGAGTGGCAGCACAAGGACAAGGCCAGGGACGGGGGCCTGCCGAGCTATCAGGGCACGTGGACGTTCAAGCCGGGTTGGAAGACCGCCGACGGGGGCAACACCAGGGGCGAGTACGCCCTGAACTTCTACTGGCAGCCCGGGCGAGAGAGCCTCAACTACTACAACGCCTCCGCTCGTGTCGGCAAGATCACCATCGAGGGCCGGGTGTTCGACGTCACCCTCATCGAGAACGACGCCGACGGGCTGTTCAACAAGCTCTTCGACCCCAACAAGCCCCTCGTTGTCGGCGAGAAGACGACCAAGCCGGTCTGGCTGCTCCTCGACGGGGACCAGTTCGACATCCGCGGCACGTTCCCCTTCGCCGATATGAACTATCTCGCGAGAGTCTCCGACGATGGTTCGACGCTGAGCATGGCCCCGACCATGAAGGTCGTGCGGGTTCCGAGCCCCGGCAGGGAGTCCGTCACCATGCTCGCCGCCGGCGCCGAGGCTCCGGACTTCGAGGTTCTCGCCTGGAAGCCCGGCCAGACGAGGCTCGACACGGCGAATCGGGTCAAGCTCTCGGACTTCCGCGGCAAGAAGATCGTCGTCGTTGATTTCTGGGCCACCTGGTGCGGGCCGTGCATGAAGGGCATCCCGCACATGAGCAAGATCGCCGAGGCGGTGGAGGGCCAGGACGTCGTGGTGATGGCCGTGAACACCTCCGACGACGCGGCCCCGTTCGTGAAGTTCGCCACCGGCAAGGGCAAGGACTACAAGTTCATGCTGGCCCGCGACCCGGCCGGGCGAGACGCCAACGGCAACACCATCGCCCGCAAGCTCTACGGTGTGACGGGCATCCCGGCCACGTTCATCATCGACAAGACCGGGAAGATCGCCGCCGTGGTCAGCGGATACATGGAGGGCGACCACAAGGTGGAGAACTATCTCAAGGGCCTCGGCGTCAAGATCGATTGACACGCCCGGGGCTCGCGATCTCAATCGCTCAAACGCGGCGTCGGGCCTTCGGGTTCGGCGCCGTTTTCGTGCGCCCGCTCACCAAACCTCCAGCGAGGTCTCGACGAATCTCCCGACGACGGCCCGCGTCGCACATCGCCCACCCCCCACACGTCTTGGGGTGGGGGATGAGGCGATGTGCTCGAGGAAGACCGGGCGAACCCGCCCGCTGCGCGGTCGGCGGCCGGGCGTCGTCGCCCCGTCTCCCCCGTCCCTCCGGTTCTCTCGGCGCGTGCCCCGGGCAGGGCCGGTGCGCGGGTGATGGGTGCACCGGGCTGGGACCTCGGTCCGTGGCGCGGACACACCGGCCGCCGGGCCGGAGCACCCGGACGGCGGGAGAAACCGACTCGCTGGACCGGATGAAAGAACTAGTGGGGGTTGTTGATCCACCCGAACGAGAACTCGGGGCGAGCCTGACCGGTGGAGACGCGTCCGTTGGGGAGGAGGACCCACTGCGTCTTGCGCCGCTCGAGGGGAATCCACCCGCCGGGCGCGGGGGTGACAAAGAGGTCATCCGCCTCGAGGTCCTGGGCCTCGCGCGTGTACTCGTCGGAGCCGTGGGGAGCGTTGAAGATCTCCGCATGGCCCTGCATGTAGCCCACGACCCCACCGCCGTTGTGCCGACCGGTGATCTGATCGCCGGCGAGGCTGCCGCGTGCGCCGCCCCAGAGCCCGAAGCCCGAGTTGTACGGATCGGGGTCCAGCGAGGTATCGACGATCGTGTTGTTGAAGGGTGTGCTCTCCTCAATGAACAGCGGCACGCCGCTCATCATCTTGAGATGGGTCGGGTCGATCGTGGGGCCCGGCCGAACGCCCACGGCGAACTCCGACGGCGTCTTGAGGTACCCCAGGTGGATATCGGCGTAGGTGTGGGCGCCCTCCACGCGGTACACCATGGTGTAGTCCCAGAGCAGGTCGGAGGTGCTGCCGAGGTAGTTCTGGCCGGTGGTGGCGTTCACGTCGGTCTGCCCGTTGCTCGACCGCCGCTTGTTGGTGGGGCACTCGGAGATCTTGTCCACCTCCTGGCAGTACTGGTAGAGCATGCCCTTCTCGGGGATGTACAGCGAGTTGGGATCGTTGTTGAGGAACGCCGGATACTTCCCCCACCCCCAGCCCGCCCAGATGGTGTCGTTGTTGTCGATCGCGTAGTGGTTGGCCGCGGTGACCATCTGCCGGAGGTTGGACGCGCACACCACCTGCCGGGCCGACTCGCGGGCTCGGCCCAGCGCAGGCAGCAGCAGGCCCACCAGCAGCGCGATAATGGCGATCACCACCAGGAGCTCGATGAGTGTGAAGGCCCGGAGCCTTCTGGCGAAGGGCCAAGCCCGGGTCTCGAGAAAAGTCGCTGACATCGTGCGTCCTTTCGCTCGGAAGCGTTCAGGGAGCCTTGGGAAGTTCGAACCAGAGAGACAGCGCGACCAGGGGCACCGGGTATTGCACGCGGCAGCGATAGCCCCGGAAACGGCCCGCGTCCCACCCGGCCCCCTCGAAGGCCGATCGCAGGAGCTCCGGGTAGCGCGGCACATCCCGCGTGGAGACCCGCCCGATCCCCGCCCCCAGCGTTTCCAGGGGTGTCGAGAGATCGACCCGATCGAGCTGGAATCGTGGATTGTCCGGACGCACCGGGCCCTGGGCCAGCCCGTGGAGCGTGGTCATGACCACGGGCGACGTGCCCGGGTACACGTCGTCTCGGAGGAACACGTCGGCCACGAGCACCTTGGCGGGCATGCGCGGCACGTGAGACTCGCGGCTGTGCTCCCGGCGCTCGGTGCGATACCGGAGGTACCCGTTGCGCACCAACTGGGCGCTGACGTACGTGACCGGCGCGTTCACCGCCGGCTGGTTCTGCGGGAGCGTGTACAGATACAGCCCGTCCGAATGGAACAGGCCCAGCCGCGGCGGGTGCGCCGAGCAGTACTCCTCCAGCAGGTACGCGTTCCCCTCCGCGGGCGCGATCTCCCCCCTGAGATTCTCCACGCGGGGCAGGTCGGTCCGGGTGGAGTCCAGCGGATAGTCCTGGCGGCCGAAGACCGTGATCGGCGCGCTGGCGCGAAGCCGCCGGATGTTGTACTTGCCCATCACGTAGAGCGCATCGCACCCGCGTCCGTCGGCCGAGGGCTGGATGATCATCGTCACCAGCATCGTGTCCACCTGGTAGCCCAGCAGGCACGACATCGACTTGTGCATCGCCTGCTTGGCCGCCCGCTCCGTCCGCAGCCGCATCGACGGGTCCCACTCCGCGATCGCGGCGTCCAGAGCCGAGCGACCGCCCGGAAACTCATCGATCAACCGCTCAAACTGGTTGATCTGTTCATCCGCCCTCGAGCGCAGATGGGCGGAAATCTCGGCGCGGGACGCCGCGTCCAGAAAAATTCGCAGCCCGTTGGGCGCCGGAATCTCCTGCAGAACCTGCACGGCGTCCTCGGCCCGGATGGCGCGCAGCACCCGCGCCGCCAGCGTCCGATCGATCCCCAGCGTCCGGGCCAGCGCCGCGGGCCGCCCCCCACGACCCACCACCTGGCGCACGATCGGCTCCAGGCACTCGCGCAGGCCAAGCGCAATGGCCCGGCTTCGATCGTCCAGGGCATGCTGGAAGGACCCGCTGCCCTGGTTCGAGGCGACCATCCCGCCGTCTAGGACGGGCGTTTCCGGTACGTCGAGACTGGCAGCAGAAGCCAGATTCATGCGCTTTTTCACCATTCCCGGAATGATAACGTGACGGGGAAAAAACAGCCCCAAGGGAATCCCGGTTCAATAGGTGTATCACAAGCGGTGGAAAAGTCAAGATGGGGCTTGCATTAATCCTAGACTCGTGTCAGACTATGGACATGCCCACCGCTTGGTTACTCGCAAGGTGATTTCCCCCGTTTTTTTCCGAGTCTTGGGCTTCGCTCGAATCGCAGACCATTGTTCAGGGGCCGGGTTGGGAAGGAGTGCGCCGTGCCGAGAGGGATTATTCCGTCATTTGGCCTTGCCGTGGTTGTCGCCTGTGGGCTGTCCTGCGCCCGTGCTGCGCAGGGAGCTCTCCCGCCATTCTCGCTCACGCAGGTGTACTCGCAGAACACCTTCATCCAGGGGAGCTCGATCACCTTCGCGTTCAACTCCGGCTTGTACAGCGGTCCGGGGTTTCTCGGCATGGCCATCGGCAACGGGGGACTCTCCTACGTCCACGTCGCCTTGTTCGCGGATCCGCCTCCCCCCCTGCCTCCCGCCGCCATCTTCCGCAACAGCAACCACGCCGTGCTCTCCACCGGGCTTTCCGGCATCAACACCACGCCGTTCCTCTTCGGCGGCGCGGGATACGACGCGTTCAGCACCGGCCCGGGCAGCGTCTTCGCGCCCTCCACCGACTACATCTTCGACGAGGCCTTCTGGACCTCCGCCAACAACAACGGCGTCTGCGCCGTCTCGCTGCGCCTCGGCCCGACCGAGACCAACCTCGTCCTCCCCGTCACCGGTGTCTACGTGAGCGACGGCATCGGCGGCGCGTTCGCCGCCATGCCCGTCAAGGAAGGCGACGCCGTCACGGCCCCCGGCCTCGCTCCAGGCACCGTCTTCGCCGCGTTCGGGCCCGATCGCATCGCCCGCTACCAGAACAACGCCCCCCTCACGGGCATGGTGCAGATCACCGACAACAACCTGCTCCTCGTGGCGGGCAACATCATCGAGAACGGCGTCACCAAGCGGGCCATCCTCAGAGTCGCCCTCGGCGCCACCGGAGCCGTCCTCTCCGAGTCCCTCGTCGCCAAGGAGGGCGGGCCTGTCGGCACCGGTTCCGATACCTGGACCACCCTCGCCACCCTGCCCAACACCTGCGCCATCAACAGCGCGGGGCAGGTCATCTACTCGGGCACCACCGCGGGCGGCGTGGACGGGATCTTCGTCACGACCGCGGGCGGCGCCGGCGGGAGCTTTGTCGCCACCAAGAACGGTCCCGCCCCCCTTGGGGGCCAGTGGGGCCAGCTGTCCGGAGCGCCCGTCGATATCAACCGATCCGGCCACTTCGTCTTTCGCGGCGTGCCGCTCGGCGACGGACAATGGACCGAGGTCGCCGATGCGCCCGAGGTCTTCTCCAACGGGCTCGGATTCGCGGGAACCGCGGGCGGCGGCCCTCTGACCCGGATCTCCGGGGCCCTCTCCAACGACTTCGACGTGGACGTCTACTACATCGCCGTCGGCGATCCCGCCCTCTCCACCCAGACGCCGTTCTCCGCCACCACCGTGCCCGATCCCGGCAGCGGATTCGCCGGCGCGGCCTTCGACTCGGTGCTCTACCTCTTCTCCGACGCCCCCAACTGCAACGGCGCCACGCGGGTGGCGATCGGTCGCAACGACGACGCCGCCCCGGGCGTGATCCAGTCCGCGCTGACCACGGCGAGCCTTCGCTCCTCGCACACGCCGGGGACGAAGTATTTTCTTGCCGTTTCAACGCCCAGGGCCCGCCCGATCGGTGCGTCCGGCGATGTCTGGGCCGCCACGCCCGAGCGGCTGGCGCTGGCCGGTGGGATCGTGTACTGGATGGACCCCGGTCTCGGCCAGATCGGCCGAGCCGACGCCGCCTCGGGCGCTCTGCTCGCACCGATCGCCGTCGGTGTCGTGCCGCAGGGGGGCCCCGGATCGCCGACCAGCCCGCCGTATCTCGACACCAGCCTCGTTGTCCACGACGCCGGCGCCGGCTCGCGGATCCTGTTCTATCAGAAGGGCACGCCGACCACGTTCAGGTCCTGCCATCTCGACGGCTCCGGCCTCGCCGACGTCACCCTCAGCAGCCTCTCCGCCGCCGGTACCACCGCGATGGCGGTGGACAGCGTCCACGCCAGGATGTACTGGGCCACGCTCGCCAACCCCTGGCGCATCAACTCCTGCGACATCGACGGCGCCAACGCCCAGACGATCTACACCGGCACCGGCTTCCAATCGGTCACCGCGCTGGCGGTGGACCCTTCCGGCGCCGGCAAGGTCTATTGGTTCAGCGCCACCAACAACGAGATCGGGCGTGCAAACCTCGACGGCTCGAGCCCCGAGGTCGTGCTCGCCGCGGCCGGCGCCCGGTCGCTGAGCATCGACCCGGTGGCCCAGCGGTTGTACTACACCTCATCGGTTGGGAACAAGATCGGGGTGATCGACACCCCATCGCTCACCGCCCTGGGCGATCTGGTTTCCACACCCAGTCCGTCTGGCGTCGCCCTCGACAGCGCGGCCGGTCGCCTGTATTGGTCCAGCCCCTACGAGCGAATGGTCCGGCGAACGCTCATCGCCTCCCCCAGCGTCGAGAACTGGCTGAGCATCGGCCCCGACTTGGGGGAGCGCCTCTCCGACGGTCCCGCGAACGTTGACTGTGCCGGCGTCTCCGGCTTCGCCAGGAGCGGCACGGCTGGATCGGTCTCGCTCCCGTACCAGATCAAGCTCACCGGGGCCACGTTCGCAAGCCAGGCCGCGATGCTCTGCCGCGACAACACGCAGAAAGTCGTCTCCGGCGGTGACACCCTCCCGGGCACCGGCGGCGCCCCGCTCACCGTCGTCGGCGCTCCCGAAGGCCCCGTGCGCATCAGCGACCGAGGCGTCGTGGCCTGGCGCGGCCGATGGGTGTCGGGCGGCACCAGAACCGGCATCTTCATGAACACCGACAAGGTCTTCGACGACACCTCCACCGCCTTCGGCGGCGCCGAGACCGGCGTGGGCAACATGGACATGTCCGCGAGCGGCCAATACCTCGTCACCTCCACCTTCAACGGCTCGTTCACCACACCGGGCGGCTACCTCGTCAGGGTGGCCTTCGACTCCGTGCCGGGCTGCGCGGCCGACTACAACCTCAGCGGGTCGCTCGAGGTGCAGGACATCTTCGATTTCCTCAACGGCTGGTTCGCGGGAAACCCCGCGGCCGATTTCAACGAGAACGGACAACTCCAGGTGCAGGACATCTTCGATTTCCTCAACGCCTGGTTCGCCGGGTGCTGATCGAGCTTCGTGGGAGCCACGCCATGTTCCAACCATCCGCGGCCCAGTGGGCCGAGTCCTGAGAAGTGCCACGAGTTCCCCGCCCCGCGACGGCGATCCGTCTCGAGTGGACCGGCGCAGCGGGGCATGGGGTGGGTGTGCGGGCGGCCGTGCGGCCGTCCGAAGTTCGATTTGTTCCCGAAGGAGAGAAGATCATGAAGACGTTCAATGTGCTTTCTGTCGCAACGCTGCTCGCGGCCGCGGCAACCCCGCTCACCGCGCTGGCCAGCGACCAGCCCGGCACGACCGCCGACCAGTGGAAGGAAGAGACATCTGGCGCGACCGGGATCAACGGAAGTCCCGACGCCGGCCAGATCCTGGCCCACGCGAACCTGACGCGCGGCGCCGGCCCGCTCAACTTCCTCACCGGCACGCTGGTGAACAACCGCGATGTGGACCTGTATTGCATCTCGATCTCGAATCCGGCGGCGTTCAGCGCCACCTCGACCGCCGACGTCGCGGGCTACAACGGCCTCTGGCTCTTCAACAGCACCGGCCACGCGGTCGCCGGCTATCTCGGCGACGGCTCCATGGGACACACCATCGCCACCATCGGCGCCGGCGCGGCGACGGGCGCGACCCCCGGCCTGTTCTACCTGGCCGTGACCCGCAGTGATTTCGGCTTCGGCTCCGTTGACCAGTTCCCCCTCAGCGCCACCAACGCGTCTCTGTTCAATACCGCTACCAACAGCTCCGGACCCTACGGCGCGATGGGACCGAATCCCTCCGTCACGGACCCGCTGGACCACTGGAACGCCAACCCGTCCCCGGGATTCGACTTGTTCAACACCCCCTACACCATCACGCTCACCGGCGCCGGATACCACACCACGCCCGCCCCCGGCGCGTGCGCTCTGCTCGGGCTTGGCGGTCTGGCCCTTTCCCGCCGCCGTCGCTGAATCGCGGGGGCATTCGGTCCACGACCGCCCGACACGCCCCTCCGGCGGGCCCGCCCCACACGGCGGGCCCGCCCTTTCGACCCTTGGACTCGCGGACGTTCGGGAGCCAGCCGGCATGCCCACAGACCATCGACATTCCCGGGCACTCTGCGCGGCCATTCTCGGAGCGACCGCCGCGCTCCCGTCCGCGCTGGCCCAAACCGCCCAACTCTCCGACCAGACCGCCTCCGCCGGACTCACCGCCATCCACACCACCGACCCCGGTGGCGGCCTCCGATCCATGTCCGGCGGCATCGCCGTCGGCGATTTCAACCGCGACGGCTGGCAGGATGTCTTCGTGCTCGGCGGCCCCCACGCGCCCGACAAACTCTACATCAACAACCACGACGGCACCTTCACCGATCGTGCCACCCAATGGGGCGTTGCCCGCACCCACTGGGGGTTCGCCCTCGCCGTCGGTGACTTCAACAACGACGGCTGGCCCGACGTCTACATTACCAGTGCCGGTACCGACTCGCTCCACTGCCACCACCTCTTGTACGTCAACAACGGCAACGGCACCTTCACCGACGTGGCCGCCACTGCCGGCGTCCAGAGCACCACGCCCCTCGGTTTCGACGGCTTCGGCGCCGCATGGGGCGACTACGACCTCGACGGCGACCTCGACCTGGCCGTCGCCGGCTACCAGTATGGCTCGGGGGGCAACAAACTCTTCCGGAACAACGGCAACGGGACCTTTACCGACGCCACATCCTCGCTTGGCTACAACCTCCAGAACATCCCCTCGTTCTCCCCCCGGTTCATCGACATGGATGGAGACCGGTATCCGGAGCTGCTCTGGGTGGCCGACTTTCACTCCAGCAAGTACTTTGTCAACAACCGCAACGGCACGTTCACCGAGGCGACGGCCGCCGCCGGTGTGGGGCTCGATGCCAACGGCATGGGCATGGCGATCGGCGACTTCGACAACGACGGCCGGCCAGACTGGTTTGTCACATCCATCTTCACCACACTCGGCCCGTATCAGGTTGTCCCCGGCTCCGGCAACATGCTCTACCTCAACCAGGGCAACCACCACTTCACGCAGGCCGCCTCGATCGCGGGCGTCGGTCAGTCCGGGTGGGGTTGGGGCGCCGTCGCCGCCGACTTCCGCAACATCGGTCGCCAGGACATCGCCGCCACCAACGGCTGGGACGACCCCGGCTACGGAACCCAGTTTCTCGCCGATCCCACGTGCGTATTCCAGAACAACGGCAACGGCACGTTTGCGAACGTCGCCCCCGCCTGCGGCGTCACGCACTCCGGCCAGGGGCGCGGCATGGTCGAGTTCGACTACAACAACGACGGCAGGCCGGACCTCCTGATCGCAAGCAACGGCGGCCCCCTCACCCTCTATCGCAACGACACCCCGCCCGCCCCGGGCGGATCCAACTGGCTTCGCATCTTCCTCAACACCCGCGCCTCCCACGGCATCGCCCCCGACGGATACGGCGCCCACGTCGTCGTCACCGCCGGACCCGCCGTCCAGCACCGCTGGATTTCCGGAGGGTCGAACTATCTCAGCCAGAGCGAACTCTCGGCCCACTTCGGTCTTGGCGCGGCTCCGGTCGCGTCGCAGATCCGCGTGGAGTGGCCCGACGGCTCCGTCACGCTCCGGGCCAACATCCCCGCGAATCGGACGATCACGCTCAGCCCCTGCCCCGGCGACTGGAACGCCGGCGGGGAACTCAACGTGCAGGACATCTTCGACTTCCTCAACGACTGGTTCGCCGGCGGCGGTGACTTCGATGCCTCCGGCACCTCGTCCATCCAGGACATCTTCGACTTCCTCAACGCCTGGTTCGCGGGCTGCTGACCGCGAGGACCGCACCGCCCGTGCGAGCCCTCACCGTTCCTATTCGGCTCGTTCCCGCACGATCCCGGCCCGCCCGCGCCGGCCGCACAGACCCGGAGACTCTCGATGCACGCCCGATCCACCCTGCTTCTCACCGCGTGCGGAGCCCTCGCCGCCCCCGCCGCGCTCGGCACGCCCCCGGCCCACACCATCACCAAGATCGCCCAGAGCGGCAACCTCGTCACCAACCCGCCCAACGGCTTCGAGCTGGGCAACATCGACCAGATCAACCAGTTCGACGGCCTGCAACACCGCAACGGGTTCCTCCGCTCCTCCGTGAACTCGGCCGGCTCTTGGCTGCTCCACATCACCACCCCGCAGCCGACCGGCTCGCCGATGCAGGAGGCTCTGCTGCGAACCCAGCCCATCGGCGGCGCCTACACGCCCTACGTCGTGAACGGAACGCCCGGGTATCTCTCGGCGCCGACCGCCACCGCAGTCCCCTCGTCCTTCCTCAACCAATCGATGAACAACGCCGGCGATGCCGCCCTCGTCCTCGCCTTCACGCCCGACGACACATGCTCGGGGTGCGCCACCACCGGCGTCTTCTTCAACACCACCAACCCCGTGCTCGTACAGGGTGCAACGCTCGCGGCCGCCGGCCTCGCTCCCGGAACCACCTGGGGCGCGTTCGACTCGAGCACGTGCCTCCGCCTCGTGGACTCGAACCGTCTGCTCGTTGTCTCCCAGGTGACGGAGAGCGCTGTACTCAGGCGCATCGTCCTGGTGGCGCAGCTCGACGCCGCGGGAAACGTCCTGTCCCTCACGCTCATCGCCAAGGAGGGCGGCCCGGTCGGCGCCGGCCCCGCCACCTGGACCTCCATCGCCCCCGGACGCAACGCCGCCGCCATGAACTCCGCCGGGACCGTCGTCTTTTCCGGCACGAGCTCCTCCGGCGCCGACGGCATTTATTCCACCGCCGGCGGCGGAACATTCATCGCAACCGCCGGTGGCCCCACACCCACGCCCGGCCTCGCCTGGGGCCCGCTCGCCGGTTCGCAGGTGGACATCAACGCCGCGGGCGTGGTCGCGTTCAGCGGTCTCACGGCCTCCGCCTCCGGGACCTTCACCGAGCCTCCGCCGGACGCGGGCGAGGTGATGGACCAGGAAGCCCACACCACCGGAAACGGCCCGCTGAATCTCATCGTCGGATCGCTCGCCAGCGACCAGGACGCGGACACGTACCGCGTCATCGTCACCGACCCCAACACTTTCTCCGCAACCACCGTCCCCGATCCCGGCAGCGGCTTCCCCGGCGCGGCCTTCGACACCGTGCTCACCCTCGTCGCCGATCCGGGCGAGAGCGGCGTGGGGGCCACCCCCGGCGGCCGCACCCAGTGCGACAACGTCTCGCCGACGGTTCTGCAATCCACCATCACCGGCTCCGGCGGACGAACCCGCGTGGGCGGGTCCTACTTCCTCTCCATCTCAACTCCCAAGTCCCGCATCGGCCGCGTCTACCAGCACTACGCGACCAACGCCACCCAGATCATCGACGGTTGGTCCTCCGATCCCTCGTGGGTCGCCTTCAACGCCGCGGGGGGAGGCCTGGTGTACTGGCCCGATCCCAGCGCGGCCGTGATCCGAAGCGCCACCACCGCCGGCGTCCAGCAGCCCGACCTCGCCGCGCCGGCGCTCCACGGGCCGATCGCCATCAACAATGCCGCCGGCAAGATCTACTGGGCCGATCCCAGCCCGGGACGCATCCGGCGCTCCGATCTCGACGGCGGCAACGTCGAGGACGTCATCCCGGGCAGCGGGGTCATCTCTACCAACAGCGGCGACACGCTCTTCGCCGATTCCTGCACCGGCCTCACCATCGACGCTGTCAACGGCAAGCTCTACTGGGCCCAGAGCATCCGCGGCGAGATCAACGTCGCCAATCTCGACGGCACCGGCGCCGCCCGCGTCCGGCGCGACTATGCGTACAACGGCTCGAAGTTCCCCGCCTCGATCACGGTCTCGGGGACGTTCGCTCCCGGGTCGGTCGCGATCGACACCAGCGCGGGCACGACTGGAAAGGTCTACTTTGCCGGGACCATCACCCGCGACATCGAGCGGTGCGACCTCGACGGAACCGGGCGCGTCATCGTCGTCTCCGGCGCCGGTGCATCCGCCATCGCCATCGACAACGCCGCGGGCAAGCTCTACTGGACCAACACCGCGGCGGGCAGGGTCCAGCGGTCAAACCTCGACGGGACCGGAGCCGAGGACGTCGCGATCTCGCCGTTCCCCGTCGGGATCACGCTCGACGCGCCGGGCGGCTTCGTGTATTGGACCAGCACGCTCGATCGAGTGGTTCGGCGCGCCTCCATCGCGGGGGCGCTGCCGGCCGCCCCCAGCGACGTCGTCTCGGTGGGCGCCGATACGGGCGAGCGAGCTCCGGATGGGCCCGGGAAGAACTTCCCCTACTCCGGCTATCTGTCCGGTTGGACGCGCTTCGGGGCGCCCTCGGGCCCCGCGTTGCCCTACCAGATCAGGCTCACCGGCGCAACCTTCGAGTATGCCCAATCCATGCTCGTCAAGGGCGCCCAGAAGGTCGCGGCCGTGGGCGACGCGCTCCCCGGCGTGGTCGGGAGCGTGCTCGTCAACCTGGGACCCAACAACAGCCCGGTGCGGATGACCGATCGCGGGGACGTGATGTGGGTCGCCAGCTACAAGGCGCCCACGGCGTTCCAGAACTACACGTTCCAGGGTTTCCTGCTCAATCAGGACGTGCTGATCTCCTCCGGCCAGACGGTGAGCATCGCCAACGGATCACCCACGCAGGTCTCGCAGCTCGTCACCGGGCCGAGCTGCTTCGGCACGAGCACCGACGGCGGATACGCCCTGGTCCCGGCGAACATGCTGACGGCGCCGTTCGTGCAGCCGGACTACGCGCTGTTGTTCCAGTTCGCCTACCCGGCATCCTCGGGCGCCTGCTGCAACGCCACCGCGTGCTCGGTCTCAACGCCCGCGGCCTGCACCGGCGCCTACCAGGGCGACTCGACGGTCTGCGGCCCACCGGGGAATCCCACCACCTGCTGCCGGGCCAACTTCAACCAGATCGACGGCATCTCCGTGCAGGACATCTTCGACTTCCTGAACGCATGGTTCGCGGGCGACCCCCGCGCCGATTTCAATGGTGGAGGCCTGGGCGTCCAGGACATCTTCGACTTCCTGAACGCGTGGTTCGCCGGCTGCCCGTAGGCCTCCGCCCGCGGGACCACCGGCGGATCAGCGGCGATCGCCCCTTCCTGCCCCCAGCCGGACCGCGCTCCCCGCGGCTGCCCCGCTCCGCCGCTCCACCAAGCACCGTAGGCTCATGCCTGTCATAGACATGGGCCCCGTGGCGGAACGGCAGACGCAGCGGACTTAAAATCCGCGGCCCGGCAACGGGCGTGCAGGTTCGATTCCTGCCGGGGCCATTGCCGAGTCCATCCGCGATTCAGCGCTTCGCGCCGAACTCCACCGTCACCCGCGCCGGGAAGACCAGCTTCGGGTCGCCCCGCTCGTCCAGCGTCGCCGCAAGGCTCGCCACCGTCCGCGTGACCTTCCCCTCGAAGAGCGTCCCGCCCGCCATCGAGACTGACACGGGCCTGTCAAGATCGAGCATCGCGTCGCTCAGCATCACCGTCAGAGCGTCCACGCCCTCCGCCCGCTCGATCTCGATCCGCTGCCCGTCCCGCGAAGCGATGACCAACTGCCCCGCCCTCGCCGTGCCTTCGGGCATCGCCAGCCAGTAGAACCGGTCGTGCGTCCGCGACGATTGCTTCCAGACGACCTTCTCCGGCAGCGGATTCCGCGTAAACCTCGCCATCCAGTCCACCGCGACCTTGTCCTCGAGGTTCATCCAGTGCGGCCGTCCCGCGTGCAGTTGCACCTCGTGGGCATACCCCTTCGGGTCGTCGGTCCGCAAGCCGTCCAGCAGGCCCTTCCACTTCTCCGCGACTTTGTTCCGGTCATACCCACTGTCCAGCGCGCCCACGTGGATCGTGAACCCGATGTTCCGCAGCCCCAGCGGCGAGGCGTCGTTGGGATGCCCCGCCATCATCGCCGCCGCCGCCAGCCGATCCGCCATCCGCGGCGCGAGCTGGTACACCCCGTCCCCGCCCGCCGAGTATCCCATGATGTACACCCGGTTCGGGTTCACGCCCTCGAGCACGATCGCGTCCTCGATCAACCGATCGAACAGCGCATCGATGTGCCCCTCGTGCCACAGGTTCCACGTGTCCGTCGGTGCCCGCGGCGCGATGTACAGGCTGTCGGTGGGTTGGTAGAGCTTGATCTGGTTCTGCCACTGCGAGTCGTTCACCCGCGCCGGTGCGCTCCCGCCCCCGTGCATCGAGATGTACAGGTTCCACCCGTCGGCCGGCTTGCTGCCGAACGACCGGCTCAGGAACTTCATCGTCTTCCCCGCCGCGTGGATCTCCTTGGCGTTCCACTCCGCCGTCCGCTCGGACCGTATCCGCTCGGCATGATCGTTCCACAGCAACGCGCCCGCGCCGGCCGCCCCTTCCTTGCTCAGCGGGGCGCTCGCAAACGCCTCCGTCGCCAGTTCCGGCCGCTCCGCACGAGGCCGGGCCAGCCACGCCCGCAACTCCCGCAGCGCGTCGGCCCCGGTCGCGTCGGATGCTCGCGGCTCGGGCGGCGGGGGGGGCCCCGCCCCCCCCGGGCCGCTCTCGGTGCCCAGTTGCAAGCGCAGCGGCTCCCCGTCATCCCAGTCCGTGCCCAGGTGCACCGTGGCCTCGGCGAGATGCCCCCCGGCCTCGGCCCGCACCAGATAGTCCTCGTTCGCCGCCATCTCGAAGCGGGCGCTCGTCCCCTCGGTTTGCCCCACCAGCCGCCCGGACTCCACCACCCTGAACGTCGCGGGCACCACCCGGCCCTGCGCGTCCACCGCCGTCACGTCCAGCTTCCGCCGCCGCACGTAGTACCTGCTCACGTCCACCGCGGGAACATCGCGCCGCGAACTCCAGATCATCACAAACGGCGTGTGGGTCTGCCGGAAACTCGCCGCGTAGATCCGGTTCTCGGGGCGCGTGTCGTCCGCCTTCGCCGCCAGCGACGCGAACCATGTGTCGTTGAGCGCCCCCGGCTCCGCCGCCCCGATGAACCACCACTGCCCATCCCAGAACTCCACCCACGTGTGGTTGCCGCTGTCGTCCGACCAGCGCGGCGTGCCCACCACCCGCGCCGGCACGCCCACCGCCCGGCACGCGTCCGCCAGCAGGATCGACAGCCCCGTGCACGAGGCGTACCCGACCTCCATGGACTCGTAGGGGCTCTGGTCCGGCTTCCGCCGCTTCGTCGCGTGGTACTTGACGCCGAGGGCCTTGAAGATCTCGCGGTTGAGCGTCTGGGCCGCCTCCGTCGCGCTCGCGCAGTCCTTCACCATGCCCGCAAACCGCCCGGAAAAGTCCTGCCGCCAGTCGTCCCGCCGCTCGTTCACGCTCGCATAGGGAAGAACCGCGTCCAGAAAGATCTCCTCCGGCACGGCCCTCGCCCACGGACGCTTCGAGCGGGCCTCGTACGCCAGCGCCACGTTCCTGAGCAGGTACTCCGCCTTGAGCGATCGCAGGTCGTTCTCGGGCATGTTCGCCAGCAAGAACGCCATGCCCTCGCGTTGCTCTTCCGGGCACCGGCCGATCGCCTCGATCATCTGCCCCCGGTTGGACCCCGCCGCGTCCAGCCGGCGCGACACCGCCTCCCGATACCCCTCGGGCACCAGGACGAGCGCCGCCGTCGCCTCCGTCGGCCCGGCCCCGAGCCCGTGCGAAGCGAGCGAGCCAACACACAGCGCCGTCAGTGCGGCCCACCAGACTCCCCGAGCGCGCTGACGCATGATCAACTCCAAATCCGGCCGATTCCGCCCATCGCCATCCCTTCCCAACCCGATGCCAACGCCCGTGCTGTCATATCTTTGCACGCGCCGACGATTCTCCCAATGAACCCACGCTTAGTTCGCCCCCGCCCGTCTCAAGGGCGCCCCCGGCCAGATCGCGCCAATCGTCTATCGGCATGAATGCAAGTTCTTTCACACCCCCGCCCGCCGTCGTCCTCCTTTCCGGGGGTTTGGATAGCGCAACCACGCTCGCCGTCGCGTCGCGCCCCCGGAGCGGCGAGCCCGCCTTCGCTTGCCACACCCTCGCCTTTGACTACGGCCAGCGCCACCGCCACGAACTCGTCGCGGCCGCGCATGTCGCCTCCGCCCTGCACGCCGCGTCCCACACCGTCGTCAACCTCGACCTGCGATCCTTCGGCGGCTCCGCCCTCACCGCCGACATCGCCGTCCCCAAGGACCGCACCGACCACGATATCGCCCACGGTGGTGGGGGGGTTCCCATCACCTACGTCCCCGCACGCAACCTCGTCTTCCTCTCCCTCGCCACCGCCTACGCCGAAACACTCGGCGCCCGCGACATCTTCATCGGCGTCAACGCCGTCGACTACTCCGGCTATCCCGACTGCCGCCCCGAGTTCATCCGCGCCTTCGAGCACGCCGCCAACCTCGGCACGGCCCTGGGCAACCCGACACTCCGTGGCGGGTCTGCTTCTGTCATCCGCATCCACGCCCCGCTCATCGATCTCAGCAAGGCCGACATCATCCGCCTCGGTGTCTCCCTCGGCGTGGACTACGCCCTGACCCACTCCTGCTACGACCCCATCTCCCGAAGCGGCGAAACCCTCGCCTGCGGCCACTGCGATTCCTGCCACCTCCGCCGCGAGGGCTTCAAGACCGCGGGCATCCCCGACCCAACCCCGTACGCCTGATCCTCGCCCCGCACGCCGTTGCCACGTCCGGCGATCCCCCCTACGCTTCGCCCCTTCCCGGGCGGGGGATCGGGGGATTCAATGCCTCCCGGGAAAAAGAGCCTCTCGCGTAAGCGAGAGGTGTATTTCACCTCTCGAAAGGAGCGTTGGTTTATGGTTCGTATCCGAATGCAGCGAGGCGGCCGTCGGCACATCAACTACTTCCGCATCAACGCCATCGAGAAGCGCGTCAAGCGCGACGGCGCGGTCCTCGAGAACCTCGGGTGGTACAACCCCCAGGCCAAGGACAAGGCCAAGCAGGTCCATCTCGAGATCGACCGCATCAAGCACTGGCTCTCCGTCGGCGCCCAGCCCTCCGACACCGTCCTGCACCTGCTCATCAAGGCCAACGTCGTCGAGGGCAAGGAGTGGGCCGACCGCCTCGCCGCCCGCATCGAGGCCGTCAAGACCAACGAGGCCCGCAAGGCCGCCCACCCGCAGAACCCGCCTAAGAAGGAAGAGAAGAAGGCCTGATCGCCTGCTCAACATTCGTCCAAGTCGCAGGCCCCGCGAGCGCGGGGCCTGCGTTCGTTTTGTCCCGGCGCTGTACGATCATTGAGATCGCATCAACATGCCCCCCATCCGCTTCGACATCCTGACCACGTTCCCCGAGATGTTCGCCGACACTCCGGGCTGCGCACTGAACCACTCGATCCCCGCCCGCGCCCGCGCGGCCGGGCTCGTCGAGTGGCACGCCACCAACATCCGCGATTTCGCCGGTGGAAAGCACGCCAAGACCGACGACCGTCCCTTCGGCGGCGGCCCCGGCATGGTCATGATGTGCCAGCCCGTCTACGACGCCGTGCTCGCCGTCGAGGCCCGCGACCAGCGCCCCGCCACGCGCATCCTCCTCACCCCGCAGGGCCGCCCCCTCACCCAGCCCCTCGTCGAAGACCTCGCCGCCAAGCCCCGCCTCCTCCTCATCGCCGGCCACTACGAGGGCCTCGACGAGCGCGTCATCGACACACTCGCCCCGCTCGAAGTCTCCATCGGCGACTACGTCCTCTCCGGCGGCGAACTCGCCGCCATGGTCCTCATGGACGCCGTCATCCGCCTCCTCCCCGGCGCCCTCGGCCACGAAGATTCCGCCTCCCAGGACTCGTTCGGCAAGATCGAAGTGGGGGGGCAAGGCACGGGCAAGAACAAGACCGAGCCCACCACCGCCCGCCTCCTCGACTGCCCGCACTACACCAAGCCCCGCGAGTGGATGGGCATGCCCGTCCCGGACATCCTCCTCTCCGGAGACCACGGCCAGATCGAGAAATGGCGCACCCAGCAACGCCTCCAGCGCACCCGCGACCGCCGCCCCGACCTGCTCGCCTGATCCTCCCGCGCCCCGTGCTCCTACTGCACGATCCGCCACACCGCGAAGATCATCCCGGGTATCCACCCAAGCAGCGTCAGCACGATGCTGATCACCAGCATCAACCCCAGCCCGTCCTTCACCGCCACCGCGATCGGCGGCAGAAAGATCGCCAGAAGCACCATCGCCAGTTTGTTCGCCGCAATTCCCTCGGCCATCGTCCGTCTCCTGTCCGTCCCTCGGCTCCCCCGATCACGATATCAGCGCTCCACCACCCCCAACGCGCAAACCCACTCTGCACCCTATCATCCCCCCCACAAAGTCGGTCGCCACGACTCAATTGTGGACCACCCCGCCCCTCGCGCTTACCATCCCGGCCCATCGCGGCGCGGCCACCAATGCCCCGTCCGCTCCGGTTCCCGCACTTTCAGAGCAGAAACGAGCACGACCATGGCCCGCACGAGCGCCGTTGAAATCATCGAAGGTCTGAACGCCGGTGCCCTCAAGACCGACATCCCCGTCATCGCCGTCGGCGACACCGTCAACGTCCACACCCGCATCGTCGAAGGCGACAAGGAGCGCATCCAGGTCTTCCAGGGCGTCGTCCTCGCCCGCACCGGGCGCGGCGTCACATCCATGATCACCGTCCGCCGCATCGTCGAGGACATGGGCGTCGAGCGCATCTTCCCGCTCCACTCCCCGCGCATCGCCAAGTACGAGGTCCTCCGCAAGGCCGACGCCCGCCGCGCCAAGCTCTACTTCCTCCGCGACCGCGTCGGCAAGTCCCGCCGCCTCCGCGACAAGCGCCGCGGCCTCGAGAAGGCCGTCGCCGACACCGCGACCGCCAAGGCCTGATCCGCTCTCCCATCCTGGCTCGACACCGGGCCTCCGCCCTGCCACCCCGAGACTTCAAATCTGGAATTTCAAATTTGAAATTTCAGATCCGGCTATGCTCCGCGCATGAAGGCCCTCACCATCTCCCGTCAGTCGGCCCCCGCCGAGCCCATCCAGCCCAACATCCGCCTCGTTGACAACTGGCCCGAGCCCCCCGCCCCCGGCCCCGGCCAGGCCCTCGTCCGCACGCTCGCGGCCGCGCTGAATCACCTCGACCTCTGGGTCGCCCGCGGCGTACCCGGCCTGAAACTCGAGTACCCCCGCGTCAGCGGCTCCGACGCCTGCGGTCAGGTCGAGGCCGTCGGCCCCGGCGTGGACCAGTCCTGGGTCGGCAAGCGCGTCCTCCTCAACGCCGCGATCGATGTCTCCCCGCCGCCCACCGCTACCGAGGGCCCCCGCACGAGCCTCGCCCCCATGTACGAACTCATCGGCGAGCACCATCAGGGCGTGCTCATGGAGAAGTTCCTCGCCCCCGTCACCCACCTCCAGCCCATTCGTGACGATCAGGACCCAGCGGAAGCCGCCGCCTTCGGCCTCACCTTCCTCACCGCCTACTCGATGCTCCACACCAAGGCGAACCTCGCCCCCGGCCAGTCGGTGCTCATCACCGGCGCGGGCGGCGGCGTCGCCTGCGCCGCCCTCACCATCGCCCGCCACTTCGGCTGCCCCGTCGCCGTCACCAGCCGCCACCAGTGGAAGATCGACAAGGCCAAGTCTCTCGGCGCCGAGTTCGGCGTCGTCGATGCCGGGCAGGATTGGTCCAAGGACATCCGCGCGTGGTCCAAGGGCCGCGGCGTCGATGTCGCCGTGGATTCCGCCGGCAAGGCCACGCACATCAAGGCCCTCAAGTCCCTCGCCCGCGGCGGGGCCTACGTCACCCCCGGCTGCACCTCCGGCCCCGACGCCACGACCGATCTCGCCCGCATCTTCTGGAACCAGCTCCGCCTCCTCGGCTCCACCATGGGCACCCCCGACGAGTTTGCCGAGGTCGTCGCCCTCTATCGCTCCGGCGCACTCAAGCCTGTGGTTGACGGCGTATTCCCCCTCGACCGCGGCGGCGAGGCCTACGCACGGCTCGAATCCTCCGAGCAGTTCGGAAAGATCGTCATCAGATTCTGAGGCCTCGGATCGGGTGGCACTGGCAGCGTGCTGCCAGTGGTGTCGCAACCGCACCAACCAGGATGCACGGGCGGTGCGTCAGGCCTTGCTTCGGGCCTCTCTCGCCTTCGCCACAATCGCGGTCGTGCTCTTCCCGTCCACCATCGTCACCAGCACCACGCGCCCGCCGCGCCCTTGCACAACATCCGCCCCGACCACCTTGTCCACGCTGTACTCCGCCCCCTTCACCAGCACATCCGGCCCCACCGCCCGGATCAGCTCCGCCGGCGTGTCCTCACCGAACACCACCACCGCGTCCACGCACTCGAGCCCCCCGAGCATCTCCGCCCGGTCGTTCTCGTTGTTGATCGGCCGCGAGGGGTCCTTGCCCCCCTTCAGCCGCCGCACCGACTCATCCGAGTTCACACCCACGATCAGGAAGTCCCCCTCATCCGCCGCCCGCCGCAGCAGTGTCAGGTGCCCCTTGTGCAGCACATCGAAGCACCCGTTGGTGAACACGACCTTCTTCCCATCATTTCGATGCGCGGCCACTTCCACGAGCAGTTGATCCAGCGTCCGCACCTTCCCGTTCATCCCGCCGTGGGCCCCCTCGCGCAACATCACCTCCCGATGGATCTTCTCGATCGACATCGGCACCACCCCGAACACCTCCACCTCCAGCCCCGCCGCCGCGTTCGCCAGGCGCACCGCGTCTGGCCACGAAATCCCATTCGCCCGCGCCCCCGCCAGCGCGGCCAGCACCATGTCTCCCGCGCCCGTCACGTCGTACACCTGGCGGGCCACTGTCGGCACCGTCAGGGCCTTCTTCCCCTTCTCCAGCAGCAGCGCCCCGTGCCGGTCCAGCGTGATCACCGCCGCCTCCAGGTCGAGGTCTTCCATCAGCTTCTTCGCCACCGGCGCATGCTTCTCCGGCGCGGCGTCGTCGGCAATCTCGCGCCCCGTCGCCAGCGAGGCTTCCGTGCGATTGGGCGTGATCGTCGAGCACCCGCGATACTTCGAGTAGTCCTCGATCGCCGCGGGATCCACCAGCACCGGCACCCCGCGCCCGCCCCTCGCCTTCTTCGAGGCCCGGATCACCGCCTGGCACAGGTTCTGAGTGCACACGCCCTTGTTGTAGTCCTCGATGCACACCACATCGGCCGATTCCACCAGCGACTCGAACCGCGCGATCAACGCCCGCTCGATCTCCGCCGACAGCGGCTCGCGTGACTCGAGGTCCACGCGGAACATCTTCTGCGGGTGCCGGTGCTGCGCCAGCCCGATGAGCGACCGCTTCACCGTGGTCGGCCGGCTCGCATCAGTCACCAGCGAATCCGCGTTCACGCGGCTCGACACCAGCGCCGATCGCAGCAGGTCCGCGTCCCGGTCGTCCCCCGTCACGCCCAGCGCGTGCACCGTCGCCTTCATCGCCACCAGATCCAGGCACACGTTGGCCGCCCCGCCCGGCCGGTCCTCGCTCCGCTGCACGTGCAGCACCGGCACCGGCGCCTCCGGCGAGAGCCGGTCCGCGTTCCCGAACACCAGTTGGTCGAGCATGTAGTCGCCCACGACGATCGCCGTGAACGGCTTCCACGCGCTCAGTTGCTCAAGCAGTCTGCTCATGCGCCCTCAAAAGAGCCTCTCGCGTCAGCGAGAGGTGCCCATCCACCGCCTCCCCGGCCCAGAGTTTAGGTTCATCCCCGCGCCTTCCCCACCCCTCTCAAGACCATCCCCTCAAACACCTCCCGCCCCTCATCAAACACCACCGCCAACTCCGGCCGCACCACCGGGCACGGCCACGTCGAATCCGGCAGCCCCCGCAGCTTCGACCAGTCCTTGTCCGTCACCACGATGTACTCCGCCCTCGCCTGCCGCGCCATCTCCGCCAGCGCCCCCACCCGCGCCGGCCCGAACGGATCATGGTCCGGCAGCACCATCATCCCCACCCGGTCGGGTTCTCCCGCGGGACCGTTGACGATGCGTGACAGCGACGCCCCGAACGCGCTCGGGTGCCCGATGGCGCAGCACCCCGTCACCGCCCTGCCGATGAGCACATCCAGCGGCAGCATCCGGTCCTCTCCGTCTATCCGCTGCCGGAGCCCCGTCCACACATGCCGCGTCACCACCACCGGTGCGCTCGTGTGCCGCCCGATCTCATCCTTCAAACGCCCGATCCACTCCCGCGATTCCAACTCCGCGTGCGTGAGCACCACGATCGACGCCCGCCGCAGACTCTCCACCGGCTCGCGCAGCCACCCCGCCGGCAAACACCGATCCGCGAACACCGACCGGCTCGCCGTCGCATCGATGAGCACCACATCCACATCCCGCGCGATCTGCCGGTGCTGGAACCCATCGTCCAGCACGATGCAGTCCGGCCGCCGGGTACCCCGACACTCCGTGGCGGGTTCTTCGCCTCGCGAGCCTCCAAGAAGTTCATCCAACCCCGCGATCCGATCCGCCCGCGCCACGATCGCCATCCCCTCAAACGCCCGCGCATACGCGTCCGTCTCATCCGGGGTTCCATCCCCACTCTTGCTGTACCCCCGCATCGCCACGCACGGCCGCCGCCCCGCCTCCATGAGCACCCGCAGCGTGTGCATCACCAGCGGCGTCTTCCCCGTCCCGCCCACGCTCAGGTTCCCGATGCTCACCACCGGCACATCAAACCGCCGCACGCCCACGCCCGCATCGAACCGCGCGTTCCGCCGCGCCACCACCCACCGGTACACCGGCTCGATCATGCGTCCGACCACCGGCAGCGGCCCGCGCCGCCGCGCCATCGCCCCCTCGATCCGCCCGGGCTCCCGTTCTTCGGATCGCTCACCCACGGGGGGGCTCTCCCGATCGCGTCGCCCCCATCATCCTGCGCGTCTCGCCCCGCAACTGGCGCCGCATCCGCATCCCCGCCCGCACCGTCCCGACCGCATCGATCACCGCCAGCACCACCACAACCCCCAGCAACCCCAGAATGCCCACCCACACGGCGATGAACGCCTTCGCCTCCCCGGGGTGCGAGGCCGCATCCTTCACCTCCGGCGCAAGCCCCAGCGCATACGCCAGCAGCGTCGTCACCAGCATCATCAACAATCCGTTGGCGATCCGCACCCTCCGACGCACCGGATCCAGCCCCGACGTCTCCACCCGAAGCACGTGCCGCGCCGTCACCACCAGCACCACGCCCGCGATCGGAATCACCACCCACCCGGGCAGGATCGTGCTCGCAGCAGTGATGGCAATGCCCGCCGATTCCGGCATGGCCGATGGTAGGGTTTGAGTACCACGGGCATCCTGCCCGTGGCGGGCGCACGAGGCGTGGCCGTCGATCACCCGCGCCGCTCGTAGTCTTCGCCGTTGTGCGCGTGCTTCCGCCCCGGCACGGGCAGGGATGCCCGCGCTCCACGCTCACCCCCCGGCCACAAACGCCGCCAGCCTCCCCGTCAATCTCCGCATCGGCAACCCCATGATCGTCCCCGGATCACCGTCGTACTCGATGGGCCACCCCGCCGCGAGCCGCTCGCTCAGGTTGTACGCCCCCGCCTTCCCGGCCCACTCGCCCGAGGCGACATACGCGTCGATCTGCTCGTCGGGAACGTGCCCCACGCGCACCACCGCCCGATCCACGAACAACTCCCGCCGACCCGTCGCCGGGTCCAAGAGCGCCACCCCCGTCACCACGTCGTGGACATCATCCCGCATGGCCACGATCATCCGGCGCGCATCCGCGGCGTCCGCCGGCTGCCCCAGCATCGCCCCCCGATGCACCACCACCGTGTCCGCCCCGAGGACCACCCGCGCGCCGAGCGCACCATCCGCGCCCTCGCTGCGCGCCGCCGTCGCCGCCTTCAAGTACGCCAGCGCCATCACCCACGCCTCCGGCGACACGTTCCCCGGCGACAGCTGTCCGTCGTCCACCCCCGGGTGCGCCGCCTCGTGCTCGATCCCCGCCCCGCGCAGGAGCTCCCGCCGGCGCGCCGACCGGCTCGCCAGATGCACCCGGGCCCGCCCGATTCCGCCGTCCGAAGTTGCCGCCGCCTGCTGTTCCATGCGTCCGATTGTTTGCGCGATGCACACCCGGCACATCCTTCCGTTCGAGTTTCCCCCCCGCCTCCCCCCTTCCCCCCCCCTCAACTACGGACGCCCATACCCATTGCATCCCCCCTATTCCTTCCAATCCGCGACACACACCCTCCCGCCCCGTAGCCTTTTCCACATTCTTCAGTCCATCGCCCGATTTCTTGCATCCCGCTCGGCACTCGGCACTCGGCACCACGCACTCGCATGAAAGCCCACCTCGTCCAACTCGACATCCGCTGGGAGGACAAGCCCGCCAACCGCGCGGCCGTCGAACGCCTCCTCCGCGCCGCCCATCCCGCGCCCGGCGACCTCGCCGTGCTCCCCGAGATGTTCGACACCGGTTTTTCCTTCCGCCTCGACCACACCGCTGATACCGACAACGCCACGCTCGGTTTCCTCTCAGCGCTCGCCAAGGACCTCCGCATCACCATCCACGGCGCCCGCACCACCATCGGTCCCGACAACCGCGGCCGAAACTGCGCCACCATCGTCGGCCCCGACGGCGCGCTCCTCTGCGAGTTCGAAAAAATCCACCCCTTCACCCTCGGCAAGGAGGTCGAGCACTTCACCGGCGGCGATCAGGTCCTGACGTATCCCTGGGCACTGGGCACTGAGCACTGGGCACTGGTCTCCCCGGCCGTCTGCTACGACCTCCGCTTCCCCGAACTCTTCCGCCTCGGCCTGCTCAAGGGCGCCGAGATCTACGCCGTCGGCGCCAACTGGCCCGCCAGCCGCGAGGCCCACCGCCGCGCCCTCTCCATCGCCCGCGCCATCGAGAACCAGGCCTTCGTCCTCTCCGTCAACCGCTGCGGCGCCGACCCGCACCTCGAGTACGGCGGCGGCACCATCGCCATCAGCCCGCGCGGCGAGATCCTCGGTGAACTCGGCAAGGAAGAAGCCGTCCTGAGCGTCGAGATCGACACGGACGACCTGCGCCGCTGGCGCCGAACCTTCCCCGCGTGGACCGACCACAGGCTCATCGGGCGCACGCAGTAGCGCGGGCGATCGTGCCCCTGCCGGGCGCACGCCACGCGCTCACCCGCCGCCCACCGCGGCCCGCATGCGAGGGCTCCGGCCCACCAACTGCGGGGAGCGGGCCCGCGCAAGAACGGCGAAAACACGTCCGAATAATCTCCGTTCCCGGGGACGGATGTTCCGTCCCCGGGAACGGACCGTCCGTCCCCGGGAGCGAGGCCCTCGTTCCCGGGAGCGGATCGCCCGTTCCCGGGAGCGACCCATCCGCCCCCGGCTCCGGACCACTCGTCCCCGGGTCCGCGTGTGTCGCTCCCGGGAGCGAACGCTCCGTCCCCGGGCCCGAGACCCCCGGACCCCGCCGCGCACAACCCCCCCGCGCGCGGGCGCCGCTCCGCTCTGGAAATGCCCCATCCCCGCGTACGCACGCGCACGCCCCATCCCGCGCTCCGCCGTCCCCAGACCCGACGCTCATCGCGCCTCGCGCACGTACTCCTTCCCCGCCCACTTCACCGGCACGCCGCGCCGCAGGTCCCGCGCCGCCCCCAGCAGAATCCCCCCCGCCGCCCACGCCCCGATCGGGTACATCGGCACGCACCACACCGGCGTGTGCCCGATCCGGTACGACCACACGAGCGTGAGCAGCATCACCACCATCCC
>OEIU01000667.1_pt1 | contig 29330 bp, 26 predicted proteins | sample 1539221 | NCBI WGS metagenome assembly OEIU01 (sample SAMN03792071, study PRJEB22550) | activated sludge metagenome | feature: wastewater treatment plant; material: activated sludge; isolation source: Wastewater treatment plant of a petroleum refinery complex | place: Argentina: Zarate | collected...
GGCGGTGTAATATTAAATCCAAGTTGTTTAACCCAGGTTAAATCGCTGAATGCTATCCACTCACCCGTAAGTTTATTGTTATGAAAATAAATTATACTGAATCCGGGAATTTCTATTTTGCTTCCTGTTGGCGGTAACTCATTTTCTCCTTTGTAAGTGCCTTTGAACGTCCACGTAACAACAACAGCGGTATCACTTATAAAAAGTTTTTCAGTTTCTTTTAAGAAAAAATCAGGAACAACATTGCGGGTACCCATTATGTAATCTTCCAAATTTTTAATTCCACGCACAGGTTTATAATCGGGAACTTTTCTCAGTTCAAAAGTAGAATCAACAACATTACTTAAATCAGAAAGATTGCCTGTATTCCAGGCATGGATATATTTATCCAGAACCGGATTTATTTTTTCCGCATAATTCTTTTTAGCACAGGATAGGAATAGCGATAGTGCTATCAACATCAACAAGATTAGAAATAACTTTTTCATAGAACCTCCTATTAAATTAATGATGATTAATTTCTAAAGTGTTCAGCCACGAGTGTTTTCAGAATGATTGAATACTCTTTATACTTATTTAACCTCTATGTGTTTTTAGCCAATGGTGGTTTGACTAAGAAATAACCAAATCCCAATGTAAAAAACAGATAGATGAAAACAATTAACCAACCTAAAGGATTGAGAACTCCAGCAATAACTGTAATTAAAGTCATAATAAATGCGATAAGGTCGTAAACAAATAATCCGAGAATAATTGCTCTTCTTGCATCAGATTCTGCTGCATCTTTAGCAAACCAGCAAATAAATAAATTACCGAAAAGTGAAGAACCGTATTCCCTTGCTGTAAAAATTCCTCCGCCGCTTAATGTTGCTCCGAATATTGAAAGCAATTTATCGGGTACGGCAAGTAAGAGAATGCCGAAAGCCAGACATACTATTGCTTTGATAACCATGAGATTTTTGAATTTCATAACTACCTCCTAATAAATTAATGATGATTAATTTCTAAAGTGTTCAGTTGCAAGTGTTTTCAGAATGATTGAATACTTTAAATATTTTATTTTTGCCTTGGGGGAACGGTTCAGTGTGGCGAGCTAAAATCAATTTCCAAAAGAGAATCTTCTCTCAAGGTCTAAGATTAGTTTCTACTTTTTTAAGAAAACTAAAACAATTAATTAGTGTTGTCAAGAAGAATAAGATTGCTGTTTGTTAAGAATTGACAAATGTTAAAGAACATGGTTGCTTGAAATTTGATATTAGATACACTCTCTTCTAAAAATATTTTTGTAATTTTGATTTGAAATTATTTCTAAAATATTTGGAGAAAAAATGAGTTTCGAATTATTAAACCAGATTAAAGCTAAAGCAAAATCAAAAAACAAAACTATCATCCTTCCGGAATCACACGACGAAAGAGTTCTTAAAGCAGCACAAATTTTAACCAAAGATAAAATTTGTAAAGTAATTACTCTCGGCAATCCGGGAAAAGTAAATGCAGATGCAAAAAAACTTGGTGTGGATTTAAATGGAGTTGAAGTTGTTGATCATTTAGTTCATCCAAAGTTTGATGAGTTTGCAAATATTTATTATGAGTTGCGCAAGAAAAAAGGAATGACTCCCGAACAAGCTAAAGAAGTTTTACATCGTGATCTTTTCTTTGCAGCAATGATGCTGCGCGAAGGTTTGGTTGATGGAAGTGTTGCCGGTTCTTTTGCTTCAACTGCGGATGTTATGAAAGCAGGGATTCAGATTGTTGGAATGCCGGCAGGAATTTCTATCGTATCAAGTTTCTTTTTGATGTTGTTTAAAGATAAAACATACAGCTTCGCAGATTGTGCTGTTGTTCCAAATCCTGATGCTGAACAATTAGCTGATATTGCAATATCAACAGCTGATAATCATAAAAAACTTACTGGTGAAGAACCACTTATTGCAATGCTTTCTTTCTCTACAAAAGGCAGTGCAGTTCACGAACTTGCTGATAAAGTTATTGCTGCAACACAAAGTGTAAAACAAAAACGTCCCGATTTACAGGTTGACGGCGAACTTCAGTTTGATGCAGCAATAATTGAATCAATCGGGAAGAAGAAAGCGCCGGACAGTACAGTTGCGGGCAAAGCAAATGTTTTAGTTTTCCCTGATTTGAATGCGGGAAATATCGGTTACAAAATTGCTCAGCGTCTCGGTGGTGCAGAAGCAGTTGGTCCAATGGTGCAGGGATTGAAAAAACCATTCTTCGATTTGAGTCGTGGCTGCAGCGTTGATGATATTGTTAACACAGCATCAATAAATATTTTGATGGGATAGGAAGCCTCTCCCTAACCCCCTCCAAAGGAGGGGGCTTTTTTATTTTAAGAGATACACATCACAATTAATTTTTGTCCTCTCATTAATATTTTCTTAAGTTCGCCCAACAAAAATTAATCCAATAAAATGAATCTATTATTAATTACGTTAAGCGTTTTTGTCCTTAATATCCCATTTGGTTATTGGCGGGCGAATGTTAAAAAGTTTTCACTTCAATGGGCACTTGCAATTCATATTCCTGTTCCGTTTATAATATTATTAAGAATTTATTCTAACATTGGTTTTGCGTTTTATACTTATCCAATTTTAGTCGGAGCTTTTTTTCTAGGACAGATTGGTGGGAAAATAATCTACAATAAAAGAAAAAATTTAAATCGCTTACCGCTCACCTCTTGCATGGTTATGGATTTAGTTCGTAATGATTGATTTAATTAAATGACAAATGTTCTTTTCGGCAAATTGAACTTTATTCGAATAATCGTGGTTTCATACAAAAAGGAGATTTATAATGAATAAATTAATGACAAAAATTATCTACGTTTCTATAATTGCTCTTATGTTTTTTTATTTGCCAGTTCAAGCTAACAACAATAAAAAGGGAGATCAAATGAATAATAACATCAGCAAAATAACAGTTAAAGATATCGATGGGAAAACAGTTAATCTTTCATCCTACAACGGAAAAGTTTTATTAATTGTTAACGTTGCAAGTTATTGTGGATTTACAAAACAATATGCGGGACTTGAAGAGATTTACAAAAAGTATAAGGATAAAGGATTTGAAATCCTGGCTTTTCCCTGTAATCAATTTGGCAGCCAGGAGCCAGGAACAAACGAAGAGATTAAAAATTTCTGTTCATCAAAGTTCGATGTAACTTTCAGATTATTTGACAAGATTGATGTTAATGGAAAAAATAAATCCCCGCTCTATTCCATTCTTACAGATAATTCAGTAACCGGAAAAAGTGATATTCAGTGGAACTTTGAAAAATTCCTGATTGATAAAAAAGGAAATATTATTGCACGTTTTCCAAGCAGTGTTGAACCTAAAAGCGAAAAAGTAATTTCGGTTTTAGAAGCTGAATTGAAAAAGTAAACTTTTATAAATGTCACACATCGATGTATTCTGTGTGACATTTTTTTTACCAAAAAATTGCGTATAAAACTAAAGTAACAAAAATTACTGCGCCTCCCCACCAAATTAATTGTGGAGTCGGACTTAAATCAATATCTGTTCTTTTGGGAAGTTGTACAGGTTCTTTAAGAGGTTTTATTAATGTAATAATTGTCATCAATAATAGTACAACACCAAAAGTAATAGCCATTCTGTTTAAGAATGCAATTTCACCAAACTGCCACTGCAATAATCCATACACAGGAACACATGCTAACAGTGCAGTAACACCAGCAGCAGGCGGAGCTTTCTTAACCAATATCCCAAAAACAAAAGCTGCTAAGATGCCCGGAGAAATGTATCCCTGAAATTCCTGTATATAAGTAAAGATTCCTAAAAATTTTGGATCACCTAAATACGGTGCGATAAGACAGCCGAGTAAAACAAAAAGCAAAGTCATCATCCTCCCCACAAACACCAGATTTTTTTGTGATGCATCCTTTTTGATGTAAACTTTATAAAGATCTAATGTAAAAATTGTAGAGGCAGAGTTGAGCATTGAAGCGAGAGAACTGATGACAGCACCGGCAATTGCTGCCAGCATAAATCCTCTTAATCCTGCGGGAATTAAATTTTTAATCAGCAAAGGATAAGCTGCATCAGTATTCCTCATCGAACTGCTGTAAAGTTGTGCAGCCATAATTCCCGGAAAAACAATTACAAAAGGAATAATAATTTTAATAGCAGCGGCAAAGATAATTCCCTTTTGTCCTTCGCGTAAACTTTTTGAAGCCAATGTTCTCTGAGTGATGTATTGATTCAATCCCCAGTAATAAATATTTGGTATCCACAAACCGATGACAAGCGCAGTCCAGGGAAGCACCGGATGATCAGCGGGTAAAATCATGTGAAGCTTATCTGCATTATGAGTAAAGAAACTATCAAATCCACCAACAGCAGTGAGACCAAAAACAAGAACGATGGCACCTCCAATAATTAATGCGGTACCCTGAAAAACATCAGCCCAGGCAACTGCTTTAAGTCCTCCCCAGGTTGTATAAAGAGCTGCAATCACTCCAATTCCCCAAACTGCAGTTTTAATATCAACATTAAATATTGTATAGATTGTAATTCCCCCTGAATAAATAACTGCCGCAATAGTAACTCCGACATAAATTACCATCGTGTAAAAAGCCATCAGTGAGCGTGCAGTTGAGTTGTATCTGTATTGAAGAAATTCCGGGATTGTATAAATACCACTGCTTAAAAATCTTGGTAAGAAGAAAAACGCTACGAACACAAGCGTGATAGCCGCCATCCATTCGTAACTTGCAATTGCTAATCCAACATTACCTGCACTTTGACCTGACATCCCGACAAATTGCTCAGAGGAAATATTAGCAGCGATTAATGAAATACCAATGATTGGCCAAATTAACCCGCGGCTTGCAAGAAAAAAGTCTTCGCCGGTTTCTTCTTTCCTGCTTTTGTACATACTTGTACCAACAACGATTAAGAAAAAAAGTATAAAAATACTTATATCAAGTAGACTTAGTTCCATAAAGAATCCTTACTAAATATTATTTAATGAGATGATTTACTTTAACCCCATCTGCTGCTTTACCCAAAGTTTTGAATTTATAATTTGTTTATGTTCAATACTTAAGGTTGCAGCAATACGTTTGATTAATTGATCTTCATAAGCATTTAACTTTTCATCCTGATAAATTAATTTCCATAAACTTTCAATTAATTTAATTTTTTCATCATAGGAAAAAGTTGAGTTAATGATACCGGTAAACTCATATGAGCTTACGCTTTCTTTAATCTCTCGTTCCGCTAATTCCAAAAGTTCATTAGCACAATCATCTTCAAGATTAAAAGTTTTCTTCATTTCAGAAACGATAAATTCTCTTTCACTATCAGAAAATTCTCCATCCGCTTTTGCCATTTCTATAAATAGAGCACAGGCAGCAATCTGAATTTTTTTATCATTATTATTTTCTGTTGTGTTGTTGCCTATTAATGATTCATTTTTTTCATCTTGTGAAAAGATTTTTTTTAAGTATTCAAGCATATTGGTTTCTTTATAATTGGCGGTTTTAAGTTATTTTAATTTTAATTGCATCCTAAATAATGCTCTTCGATAATTTGATTTTATCTGTTCGTGTACGATTTCAAATCCGAGATTTTTATAAAGATTAATTGCTGCAGTCAATTTAGGACTCGTTTCCAAAATTATTTTTTCGGCTCCTTTTTCATAAGCGAATCCGATAGCCGTTAAAGCTAATTTTTTACCTATTTGTTTTCCCTGATAAATTTCCGGAACAGCCATTTTAGATAATTCATAAATTCCATTACTAATTTTTTTGATTGCACAAGTACCACAAATCTCGTCATTAATAAGTGCAAAGAAAATCTCTCCGCCGCTTTTTATATAGTAAGTATCAGGATTTTCTAATGCTTTTAAATCTTCATCTTCAACTTCAAAATATTTATTAAGCCAATCTAAATTCATCTCTTTAAACTTCTGTCTATATTCATCGTGATATTTTACAATCTTTATACTTTTTATTTGTTCATTTTTAACTTTTTCACTAACCCTTTCAAAAATACTTTTGGATTTTATTCTTTCTTCAATCAAACTTAGTGTTATAAAAAATTTGGGATCAACTTCATTTATAATTTCTTTATAAGATGTATCAATTTTATCAGCTACTGATTTAAGTGATTCATAAGCTTTTTTCCCTTTGGTGGTTAATCTAACAATTGTAACTCTTTTATCTTCAGGTGAATCGTATTTTTCTACAAATTTTTTTTGAATTAGTTTATTAACAAGTTGAACTGCAGCGGGATGTGTGATTTTTAAGTATGAGGATATTTGTTTAATTGAAAGAGACTCTTCTTGAATTAAAAGCAAAAAGATATTAAAGGAGCTTTGATCAAAATTTTCTAAAGTCTGGTTAAATATTTTTTTTGATTCTGTTAAGAGAGTTTGAGATAATATTTTTAATCTGTTTGCAAGATTAAAATTTTCCGAATCTGCTATAATATTATTATCAGTAATCAATTACGTAAGTACTTACTTATTATACTAAAAAATACTTAATTTCTCCAAATAATCAAACCAAATCTATTCTAATTCACTCAATAAAGCTGGCAAGTCAAGGGGTTTAGTAACCATCACTATATTTCCGTCTTCATCCTTTGGCCACTGCTCAACCAAACGATCTGCATATAACTCAATTCCATTTCCGTCCGGATCTTTAAGATAAATTGATTCGGAAACACCGTGATCCGAAGCTCCTTCGATAGGATAATTCGACTCCCAGATTTTTTTGAAGGCTCTCGCTAAATCTTCTCTTGAAGGATAAAGAATTGCAAAATGATAAAGCCCTGTATGTCCTTCGGGTGGTGGTGTAGCATTTTCTCCTGCCCACGTGTTTAATCCGATATGATGATGATAGGTACCCGAAGAAAGAAAGACGGCTGTTTTATTAAAGCGGGCAGTAACTTGAAATCCCAAAACATCCCGGTAAAAAGCAAGGGCTCGATCTAAATTTGAAACGGTTAAATGAATATGCCCGATTCTGGTTCTGTGATTTAATTCGTAATCCATTATTCCTCAATTTTTTCTGAATGATTAATTTTTACCGGTTTAACTTTCCAAACTTTTTTTGTGTACTCTGCAACGGATCTATCACTTGAAAATTTTCCTACTCGCGCTACATTGTAAATAGATTTTTTAGTCCACTCTTCTTGATTTAAATAAAGTTCAGCTACCTTATCCTGAGCATCTATGTAAGATTGATAATCCGCAAACAAACAATAATAATCAACATTCATCAGTCCTCTGATCATATCATCAAAAATACCGTGTTCTTTCGGGTTAAAATAATTTGTTGCAATCATATCAACAACCTGTTTAAGGTTTTTGTTTTTTTCATAAAATTCTTTTGGATTATAATTGCTTGATTTTAGTTTAACAACTTCATCAGCTAACAAACCAAAAATAAAAATATTTTCATCACCGACTTCTTCTCTAATTTCAACATTTGCACCGTCCATTGTTCCAATGGTTAATGCGCCATTAAGTGCAAACTTCATATTTCCTGTTCCGGATGCTTCTAATCCAGCCATTGAGATTTGTTCGGATAAATCTGAAGCAGGGATAATTTTTTCTGCAAGTGTTACAGAATAATTTTTAAGAAAAACTACTTTCAATTTATCACTAACGTCCGGATCATTATTAACTACTTCTGCTACCGAATTGATAAGCTTAATTACCATCTTTGCGGCAAAATATGCCGGCGCGGCTTTACCTCCCAAAATAACTGTCCGGGGAACCATATTTATTTTGGGATTACTTTTAATCCGGTTGTATAAAGTAATGATGTGAAAAACATTTAATAACTGTCGTTTATATTCATGAAATCTTTTTATCTGCACATCAAAAATTGAATCAGAATTAATCTTAATGTTTTCTTCTGTTTCGATAAAATCAATCAGTAATTTTTTATTTAGCCATTTTACATTTTGCCAGCTTTCAATAAACTGCTTATCGTTAATAAATTTTTCCAACTTTTTAAGTTTAGAAAGATCCTTTACCCATTCGTCGCCAATCTTATCAGTTATAAGAGCCGATAATGCAGGATTAGCAGCTTTCAGCCATCTTCTTGGTGTTATACCATTGGTTATGTTTACAAATTTTTTCGGATACATTTTATTAAAGTCGGGGAAGATTCTTTTCTTTAAAATTTCTGTGTGCAACGCAGCTACACCATTAACAGCAAAACTTCCAACAATAGCCAGATTAGCCATGCGAATTCTTTTTTCATCACCGCCGGAAATGATAGAAAGTTTGGCAAGAATATTTTCATCAGTCGAATACGATTTTTTTACCTCTTCTAAAAATCTTCTATTGATTTCATAAATTATCTGAAGATGCCTTGGCAGCAATTCAGCCATTATTTTTTCTGACCACTCTTCAAGTGCTTCCGGAACAACAGTGTGATTGGTATAGGCAAAAGTTTTACTTGTAATAGCCCACGCTTCATCCCAGGTATATTTTTCTTCATCAATTAAGATTCGAAGTAACTCAGGTATTGCGATAACGGGATGAGTATCATTTAGCTGTATGCAGGTCTTTTCAGTAAACTGTTCAAAATCTGGATGATCTATTTTGTACTTTCTAATTATATCCTGCAGAGTTGCAGAAACGAAGAAGTATTGCTGTTTTAACCTTAAAAATTTTCCTTCAACATAAGTATCGTTTGGATACAAAACTTTTGAGATTGTTTCGCTGTCATTTTTCTTTGCCACTGACTCTACATAGTTTCCTTTATTAAAATCAGAAAATTCAAAATCGCTGCAAGCACGCGCCTGCCATAATCTTAAATTGTTAACTGTGCTATTTCTGTAACCGGGGACAGGGACATCGTATGCAACAGCTAATACATCTTCAGTGTCAACCCATTCAAACGAAAAACTTCCATCGGGGTTTTGCACTGTACGAGTTTTACCATAAAACTTTACACGATAAACTAAATTTCTTCTTAATATGTCCCATGGATTCCCTTTGTTTAACCAATTATCCGCATACTCAACCTGATAACCATTTTCAATTTCCTGTTTAAAAATTCCATACTCGTATCTTATTCCATAACCAAAAGCCGGTAGTTCAAGCGTTGCCATTGAATCTAAATAACAAGCTGCAAGCCGACCTAAACCTCCATTACCCAAACCCATATCAGGTTCAAACTCTAGAATATCTTCAAGAATGTATCCATCTTTTTTTAGGATATCAGAACACTCTTTATAAAAATCAAGATTGATAAGTGCATTGCCAAGAAGTCTTCCCATCAAATATTCGAGTGAAAGATAATAAACCCGCTTAACATCATTATCCATATAAACTCTTTGAGTGCGGAGCCATTTTCTTACAAGTCTGTCTCTGATTGCAAGCGATAAAGCAAAATAAGCATCATCACCAGTAACGGTGTAACGATCCTTAACTAATGTAAACTCAAGATGCTCTGCAAATTGATTTGAAATTGAAAAACTTTTAGGATCTTCTTTATCTGTAAAAAATATTGATTCTTTATTTTTCTTTGCCATAATTTTCTTAAAACTCCAATGAACGTTTAATTCAAAATAGTGTGAACAAATTTAACTTACTATGATTTTTAATACAAAGTAAATTTTATTTGATTAATACTTATATAAAATACAGACCAGTAGAAAAGATTTTACTTATGAAATGATATAATAAATATTCTCCAATATTTATTTCATTAAGATCATTTTACGACTCTGTATAAAATCTCCAGCACGCAATTGATAAAAATAAACACCGCTTGTAATTGCCGAAAAATCTTTACTGCCAAACTGCGTAAGGTTAAACTCGATCTCATATTTTCCAGCTTGCTTGTATTCATCAATGAGAGTTGCTACTTCCCTGCCAAGTAAATCATATACTTTTAATGTTTGCCAGCCACTTACCGGCGACTGCCAAATTATTTTTGTACTTGGATTAAATGGATTGGGATAATTTTGTTCAAGCGAAAAGCTAAGCGGCAATATTTTTTTATCATTAACATTAACTGTGTTGTCTTTTCCAATTCCGGTAATGATAATAGTTTTTGTTCCAACATTTGAATAGACTGTAACCACAGCGTGATAACTCTTTATCATCTCAGGATTAAATTGCAGTAAAATTTTTTTTACTGAAAAAGGCGGGACTGAAAAAGAATTTTTATCTATCATAAAGTTTGCATCAGAAATTGTAACCGAATCTATAACAAGTTGAGCATTTCCTTCATTTGTAATATAAACCTGTCTTGCTGCAAAATTATTAATCACAACAGAATCAAAATTTATTTTGAAAGGAAGTGCGTTTAGCTTTGCAAATGTGGGGCGTGTATTGTTTGTTGCAAAGCTATAAATTCTTTCAACAAATTCGGGATGATCAATAAAAGGATTTCTTTTTAATTGCAATGCAGCAATTGCATTATTACGATTTGATTCAGCCAAATCAACAGGATCAAGTTTATTCCATTGTCTAAAAACATTTTCCTGTGTTTGAGTAAAGAAGCCGCCATAGTTTATGGGATAACAGGTGATAAAATAAAACATCGAACGACTTACATTACCTTTATGAACATCTCTGGGTTCAAATACAATTTGTCCCAGATTATTTGTACCGAGTTTACTGCCTGCATTTTGCCAGGTAATATTTGAGACAACGTTTCCAAAGGGATAATTTGCTCTCATACTGTTTGCGGTTACATCAGTTGGATATAAATGATACAAATCTGATTTCATTGGTTCAGCTTCGCTAAAATTTGATTGCGGCCAGGTATGCTCTGTATTAAAATTATAAGTAGTACTCTGAGCATCTGTTCTACTTGTGTAACCAACCGCAAGCCGTCCCGTGTAAACACATTCAAGAGTATTTACCGTTGCTCCCTGCCCATTTACTTTTTGGTTATCAATTTCCATAAACATTTTATCGCGGGCTAAATTATACCCAAGAGAATAATGATTACTTACTAATTGCGTCAGAGCGTTTTTTAATTGGATATCATATAGATTAAATGTAGTTGCATCGTAACTGTCTCCAAATTTACCCGAACCACTTAAACTAATTACAGTTCCAACCAAACTGTCATCACTCGTAATAAAAATTAAATCGTTATCTATTACATTTTGATCAGGACTATATTTTACCCAAACGATGGAACTGTCAAATGATGAAATGGAAATCATTGTATCAGAAAGAGTATAAACATCTTTGAGATTACTCATCTTTATAATAACGTTATTTTGTGATTTGTTAATTATGTAAAACGAAATGCTGTCTGAAGAGTTAGTAAATACTTCAGGAAATTCAATTGCCTGAACATTGGATGTAACTTGAGCGCTTAAACTAAGAGACAGAGTTGTTAAAAGAATGATTAAGTATTTAGCCATAAATAAATTGTATAAATTAATTGTTATAAAAATTGAGGCACAAATTTACAATCTAATTATGTAATAACAAGACTTATACTAATCTTGTATTATGGCGGTAGCTTCTATTTCGATAAGCATTTGCGGAGCGATCAATGATTTTACTTCAATCATTGATGTTACGGGTTTTATGTCTTTAAAAAATTCCCCGTGAGCTTTTCCATATTCTTCCCAACGTGAAATATCAGTTACAAACATTCTGGTTCTGACAACATCGTTTACAGTTGCACCAGCTTTCAATAATGCTTTCTCAATTTTCTGCAAACAGAATTTTGTTTGTTCATAAGCATTTCCAATTCCAATAATTTTATCACCATCAACTGGTGCAGTTCCGGATACTTCAATAATATTTCCAACTCTTACTGCACGTGAATATCCGACTATATTTTCCCACTTTGCGCCGGAAGAAATATTTTTTCTTTTCATATTTTTCCTTTTAAATAAGCATTGCGTTTTTGTTCGGTAAATTTTTCTATTGCATAACGTAACATCGTTCTCGGCATTTTCTTGTAATGCTTTCTTAAAAATTCCTCTTCTGTTTCCATATCACGATTTCCAACTTCTCTAAGCATCCAGCCAACAGCTTTGTGAATGAGATCGTGTTTATCACTAAGCAAGATTTCAGAAATATTCAACGTATCTTCAAAATAATGCTCACGTATAAAAGCTTGAGTAGAAATAATTGACGTCCGTTTTTCCCACAAATCTTTTGAACGTGCAAACTTGTAAAGCAAATCTTTTTCTTTATCAATTAAATATGCCCCAACAATCTTAGGAGCGGAGAGGTCAACTAAATCCCAATTATTAATTCCCTTTCTATTCTTAAGGTAAAAATTGAAAATGATTTTTTTCTTTTTTTCATCTCCACTTTTGAATTGATCTACAAGAATAAATGCTGCAATTAATCTTTCTTCATGTACTTTAGACAGAATTAAATTTTTCAAATCATCTAAAGCTAAATCCTTAAATTGTTTTGCTATAATTCGCTGTTCAGGGACTTTTATTCCATAAAAAATATCTCCTTCACCATACTCGCCTTTTCCCGTTTTAAAAAATCTTTGAAGGTTAACCGCTTGAATTGGATTTTTTTGTTTTAAGATTGCTTTTCTTATTTCTGTTAAACTCATTTTACCAATTTTAATTAATTAAGATTGAAAATTATAATGTAATTCCCTTGAAAAAGGGAATCCTATCTTCAGTTGTAAATGAATTAGATTCCCGCTTTTGCGGGAATGACGCACTGTTCATTTAGTTACTTTTTTAATCCAATCCAACATTGTTTCTAATGCTAATGGCGAAATTGTTTCTTCAATCTGGCTATACTCTGATACTGCTCCTGTTTTTGCTGTTTGGAATAAATGATTTAAACCCGGTAACATTTTAGTTTCAAAATTTTTATTACCGCTTTTCTTTAGGGCTCTTTCTATTGCTGATAAATTTTCTTTAGGAGGGACCTGTAAATCTTTTTCTCCGTTTATTGCAAGCACGGGACATTTAACTTTTTCAAGTGTAGGAACAGGATTGTAAGAAAGAAAATATTTAAACCACGGACTTGTTAAAGTTTTAAGCTGTTGATTAATATAAATTTCAGGATCACCAATTTTCTTTTTTTCATCTTCGGTCATTTGGGAAATTTCAGAATTAAACTCTTCTCTCAATTGATTCTTTAGGGTCTCATCATCTTTACTTTTTATGATCATAGAATAAATTTTTCTATTTATATCTAATGTTTTATTTATTTCCTCTTCAGGCGTTCCCTCTGCTTTCTGTATTAACTCACTTTGCAAAATCAAAATGGAATCGCCGGGAATTCCAGGACCAGCCATTAGGACTATAAAAGCAACATCTTTATCATCAACGGCAACGATAGGTGCAATAAGTCCTCCTTCACTATGTCCTATTAATCCTATTTTGGAATGATTAATTTCTTTTCTGGTTTTTAAATATTCTACTGCAGCTATAACATCGCGAGAAAAATCCTGTGTTGTTGCAGTAGAAAAATTTCCTGTTGATTTAGCAGTTCCTCTGTCATCAAATCTTAAGACTGCAATACCGTTACGGGTAAGATAATCTGAAAGAACTAAAAAAGGTTTATGTCCTAGCAATTCCTCATTTCGGTTTTGAGGACCCGAACCTGTAATAAGAACAACAGCAGTAAAATCATCGCCATTTTCGGGCACTGTTAATGTGCCTGCAAGTGTAACATTATCAACTTTATTTTCAAATGTAACTTCTTCTGATTTATATGGAAATGGTTCTTTTGGTTCTTGTGGTCTTTTTGCTTCTTCAACTTTTTCCACCTTGCTAATAATAAGGTCTAGTGTCATTCCTCCCTGAACCCATTTACCATCAATTTTATTTTCATCATAAATAATTTTACCGGAATAGTAACCTCTAACGGCTGGAATTTTAATAAGAATTGAATCCTCATTAATTTCTGTTGATTCAGTGGCAATACCTTTTGCTCCCTGGTCGGGGCTATCCATCGTAGAAGTATAATTACCGGCTTCATCTTTTTGAATATGAAATACAACTGTAAGTTTTATAGTATTGGGAAGTTCAAGTTTACCAGACCAGATGCCGGATAAATCATGCTGTTGTCCAAAAATCTGAGCAGCAAAAATAATAGTAAGTAATATTCCTCTTATAATTTTCATAACTACTCCTGTTTTTTAACTAATATTTTAATATAAAGTTCTAAATCAAATTTAACCTTTTTATATATACTTAAGTTAAAAAACTAATTGATAGGATATTAAACTATTTGAACGGAATAATAAAATTCTGAATTAAAATTTTCTTATCAACCAAAGGATCAAAGAAATAATTGCGCTAAGCAAAAGCATAGTGGTAATTGGAATATAAATTTTAAGGTTGGGCTTATCAACAATTATATCGCCGGGCAGCCTACCAAAAGGTAGTTTTGATAACCAGGGCCATGTTAATCCGATGATAACTAAAACAACTCCAGCAGCAATTATTATTTTTTGAGTGTTACTCATCTCTAACTATTTGGGAATAAAATTCATCTAAAACATCATTGTAATTAAAAGCTAACTTTGTTTTTCTGATTCTATCTAAATTAAAATATTCAACTCGCTGTCCTTCTTTTAAATCAATTTCCGATGTATTCAAATCTAATCTTTTCCAGAAAATGTAATCAGTATTTTTTTCTGATGTAATAATTTTGAACAACTGTATTTCGCCTAAATCCGTTAGCCCCAACTCTTCATTCATTTCACGTCTAACAGCATGTTCCGGGGTTTCACCATTTTCCACTTTTCCACCCGGAATATCCCACATATTAGGAAAAGGAATATCAACTTTATCATCACGCAACAATAACAAAACTTGATTATTGCTGTTAAGAAGTATTATCCCGGCTCCGATCATTGAATCCATCTCTTAAGTTTGCTTATCATACCAAATAATTTTAAAATTAGTGTATAAAATTATCTTCATCAGGGCGAATCTCACAAATAAAAGTAAAAAATTTAAGGTTTTGGAACTAAATATAATCCAAATCCGTTTAGGTTAATATGACAAACAAAAAATCAAAATCAGCAATAATTATCGGCAGCGGTCTTGGTGGATTATCTACCGCTTTAAGACTTTCGACTGAAGGATATGAAGTAACCGTAATTGAGAAACATTCCAAACCCGGCGGAAGATTAAATCAGCTTAAGCTTGATGGATTTACTTTTGATGTTGGTCCTTCTTTTATGAGTATGAGCTGGGAGCTTGAAGAATTATTTAAAAGCAACGGACTTAAAAATCCAATCGAACTTGAAGAACTTGATCCGCTTTATCAGGTTTATTTTGAAGGTGAGAAAAAACCTTATCGCATATTCAAATCTCTTAACAATCTTGAAGAAGAGTTTAAAGACATCGAACCAAATCTTGCCGCAAAAGTTGAAAAATATTTAGCACGCGCTGGTGAATTTTTTCACGATACTGAAGACAAGGTTGTAAAATCAAATTATAAAAATGTTGTTGATTATATTTTAAAGTTAACACGTGTTCCAAAGAAACATCTTCCCTACTTATTCAGAAATATGTGGAGTGAAGTTGAAAAGAATTTTGAATCAGAACAAGTGCGTGTAATTTTTTCTTTGGTAGCATTCTTTCTCGGATCAACTCCATTTCATACACCGGCAATATACTCGCTTCTTAACTATACAGAAATGAAGCACGATGGTTACTGGAAAGTTAAAGGTGGAATGTACAAAATTGTTGAAGAGTTGATGAAAATTTTAGAATCACGCGGTGTAAAATTTGTTTTTAATACTGAGATTGTTGGCGTTGCAAATTCAAATGGCAAATTAAATTCTTTGCTTGATAAAAACGGTAAAATCTGGAGCGCAGACATTTTCATTTCCAATTCTGATGCTGCTTCGTTCAGAGGTCAAATTCTTGGAAGAAAAAAATTCACTGAACAAAAATTAGATAATATGGATTGGACACTTGCACCATTTACAATTTATCTTGGCTTAAAAGGTAAAATAGATTCACTTCAGCATCACAATTATTTTCTTGGCAGCAACTTTAGAGGTTATGCAGATAAGATTTTTACATCTTCAATCATCCCGCAAAAACCTTATTACTATGTAAATGTTTCATCCAAAACTACTCCGGAATGTGCGCCTGAAGGATGCGAAAATGTTTTTATTCTTTGTCCTGTTCCCGATAGAAGATTTAAAAAAGATTGGGATGATAAAGAAGAAATTGCAAACAATATCATAAAAGACTTATCAGAGCGAACAGGATTTGATATTGAATCTAACACTTTAGTTAAACAAATTTATTCTCCAGTAGAGTGGGAAAAAATGTTTAATCTTTATAAGGGTTCAGGTTTAGGATTGGCACACGGCATCAATCAGGTTGGTGCATTCAGACCAAAAAATAAAGACGAAGAATTTCCAAACTTATATTATGTAGGCGCTTCAACAACGCCGGGCACAGGATTACCAATGGTTATTATAAGTTCAAAACTTGTAACAGATAGAATAAGGAGTGATTATGGATCTATATAATAAGACTTCGTATGCAATTAGTAAAGTGGTAACTAAAAATTACAGCACTTCATTCAGTCTTGGTATCTCTGCATTTGCACCACAATACCGTGATGCTATTTACGGTATTTACGGCTTTGTAAGAATCGCTGATGAGATTGTTGATACCTTTAACGAGTTCGATCAAAAACAATTGATGGAAAACTTCCGCAAGGAAACTGAAGAAGCATTAAAAACAGGAATATCAACAAACCCAATATTACAAGCTTTTGTTCACACAGTTAAAGAATATAAAATTGATTATCACTACATTGATGCTTTCTTAAATAGCATGGAAATGGATTTAACAAACTCTTACTACGAACCTCAGCAATACAATGAATACATTTATGGTTCAGCAGAGGTTGTTGGATTAATGTGCTTACAAATTTTTGCTGGAAACGATGATAAATTATTTAATGATCTTGTTGCACCCGCAAGAAGTTTGGGTTCAGCTTTTCAGAAAGTAAACTTTTTAAGAGATATAAAAAGTGATATGGAAGAAAGAGAAAGAATTTATCTACCTGGAGTTAATCACGCTATTAAGATTGATGACGTGCATAAACAAGATTTAGAAAAAGAAATCGCACTCGAATTTAAAAATGCTCTGGAAGGAATTAAGAAATTACCGGTTGGGGTAAAACTCGGAGTTTACTCGGCATATCTTTATTACCAGGGCTTATTTAAAAAGATTAAAAAATTAAAAGTTAAAGAATTGATGAAACAACGAGTGAGAGTTTCCAACACAACCAAGCTGGCTTTGTTAATTAGAGGTTTGCTTGAAATAAAAGTTTTTAAGTTAACCTGAAACAAAATTAAAATTTAATTAAGTTGCCGGTAGCAATACCGGCTTTTGTTTTATATGAGCACATACTTACTGATAAATATTGCAATCATTTTCTTTCCTCTGATTTTATCATTCGATAAAAATTTAAAATTCTATAAAAAGGTTCCTTATGTTTTGCAGTCAATAGCATTCATAAGCACGGCTTATATTGTCTGGGATGTGATTGCTACGAAACGCGGTGATTGGGCTTTTAGTCCTGAACACTTGATTGGATTTTATATTTTGGGTTTACCACTTGAAGAGATTCTGTTTTTTATAACTGTTCCCTATTCCTGTATTTTTATTTTCGAGACAGTTTCATTTTACGTTAAGGAAAAGAAATTAAATTTTAACAAAAAACTATCTATGATTCCCGCTGTGTTATTAATAATACTCGGTATAATTTTCTACGATCAGAACTACACATTTACGGTTTCTATATTTGCAGCAGCTTTTTTTATCGGGGCAGTTTTGTTTAATGAATCACTACTTGCTTCCAGAAATTTTTGGATAACAATACTAATTGGTTTTATTCCCTTTCTAATCGTTAATTATTTTCTTACTTCCATTCCGGTTGTTACTTATAATGAAACTGCTTTCAGCGGAAAAAGATTTATAACTATTCCTTATGAAGATTTTCTTTATTCCTTCTCAATGATTTCTTTGTGGATCCTCTTTTATGAGTTAGCAAAGGAAAAGAAAAAGTGAAAAAGAAAATCTGCGTTATTGGAGCAGGACTTGGCGGATTATCTGCAGCAATAAGACTTGCTAACAAAGGTTTTGAAGTAGATTTGTATGAACAGAACAGCACACCCGGCGGTAAAGCTGGCGAAATAAAAGAAATTGGATATCGATTTGACACCGGTCCATCTCTTTTAACAATGCCTCAAGTTATTAAAGATCTGTTTTCGGAATGTGGTGAGGACATTAAAGATTATTTAAGCATAAACCGATTAGAATTAATTTGTAAATACTTTTATCCAGATGGCTCAATCATAAATGCCTACTCCGATCAAGATAAGTTTGGAAAAGAAATTGATGAAAAAACTTCTGATAATTCTGCCTCATTAAATAAATATCTTACATACTGCAAAACTATTTATGATTTAGCCGGTGATTTATTTCTAACTAAAGATCCTTCGAGTATTTCAACTTATCTAAATTCCAAAGCGCTTAAAACTTTATTGAACGTTGGTAAGATTGATCCGTTCCGAACGATAAATAAAGCCAATGAAAGTTTCTTTAAAGATCAAAGACTTGTTCAACTGTTTAATCGATATGCAACATATAATGGTTCAAATCCATATTTAGCTCCCGCAACTTTAAATATTATTCCACATGTTGAATATAACCAGGGAAGTTTTATTCCTGATGGCGGAATTTATTCAATATCAAAGGCACTCAATAAATTAGCCGAGAAGAAAGGTGTTAATATTTTCTTAAATCAAAAAGTCGATGAAATCATTCTTGAAAATAGAGAAGTAAAAGCAATCAAGGTTAATGATGAGATTATAAAGTATCATAAGATAATTTCTAATGTTGATGTGAACTTTACTTTTAAAAATCTGATAAAGAATTTTGAAAGTCGTGAATCTAGAAGATATGAAAAGAAACTTCCTTCATTTTCAGGTTTAGTATTTTATTGGGGAATCAAAAAAGAATTTCCGGAGCTTGAAACACATAACATTCTTTTTTCAAAGGACTATAGAAAAGAGTTTGACGATTTGTTTAATAACAAAACCATCCACAATGATCCAACAGTGTATATTTATATTTCATCAAAGCTTAACAAAGGTGATGCGCCGACAGGAAAAGAAAACTGGTTTGTAATGGTCAACGCACCACACATTCAAAATCAAAATTGGGATAACGAAATTAAGACTGCGAGAAAGAATGTTGTAAAAAAAATAAATAATTTTCTTAATACGGATATTGAGAGTTTAATAGAGTTTGAAAAAATTATGTCTCCTGTCGATATTCAAAACAGAACTGGCAGTTATCTCGGCAGCATATACGGCATTTCATCAAACGATAAATTTGCAGCGTTTATGAGGCAATCCAATAAATCTAAAACCGTTAAGAACTTATATTTCTGCGGCGGCAGTGCGCATCCTGGCGGCGGCATTCCGCTGGTTATCTTATCAGGCAAAATTGTTTCAGATATAATTGAAAGTGAATATCAATAATGATTAAAGCTGATCATAAGAAATGGGCTGAGTTTATTTTTGATATTTATCTTAAACGATTATTAAAAAAATCTTTTTATGATTTTAGAATAATTAATGAATTACCTGTGTTTGATTACTCCAAAAGTATTATTGTAACTCCAAATCATTTTTCATGGTGGGATGGTTTTTTTATTTACTGGACAAATAAGAAATTCTTTAACAGAAAACTTTACGTACTAATGCTTGAAGAACAGCTAACGCGATATTGGTTCTTTAAAAAACTTGGATGTTATTCAATTGATTTAAATGATAGCCGTAAAATGATTGCTTCTCTAAAATACACAATGGATTTGCTTTTAAAACCAAATAATCTTGTTACTATTTATCCGCAAGGTGAAATACAAGCTTACGATGAAAACCATATTGTATTAAAAGAAGGAATCGATTTTATAACAAAGAAAAGTAAAGTTGATTTTCAGATTCTTCCTATTGCATTCAAAATCCACTATACTAATGAGAGATTGCCAATTGTATATGCGCGATTTGGAAAGTTATTAAACTCAAAAGATGTTGCTCAAAATCCACAAATATTTAAAGATGAGTTTATAAATAATCTTAATCAGATTAATTCTGAATACTCCATATCAAAATTTAAAAGTATTTTGTAAACAATGTTTATAGTGTTACTAATATCGTTAAGTGTCTTTAGTTTTATCTCAATCTATAATCTTTTCACAGCTCCCGTATTAAAAAGAGTGTCTCAACCTTCAGACAATCGAAGCTTTGTCTCGGTATTAATTCCAGCAAGAAATGAAGAAATGAATATTGAAAAATGTATTAAAGGTATTTTGGCTCAAGATTATCAGAACAAAGAAATTATTGTGCTTGATGATAGTTCTACTGACAATACTTTTAAATTCGCTTCATCTTTTAGTACGAGCAATGTAAAAGTTTTAATAGGCAAACAACTTCCACCTGATTGGCTTGGAAAAAATTGGGCATGTCATCAACTTGCACAAGAAGCTAAAGGTGAATATTTACTTTTTGTAGATGCGGATGTTGAAGTTACACCTGAAGTTATTTCGTCTGCCGTTTGTGAATTAGAGAAATCAAACGCAGCATTACTCTCAATTTTTCCAACGCAAATAATTAAATCATTCGGTGAACATTTAATTGTTCCGCTTATGAACTGGCTGCTTTTAACTTTTCTTCCATTAAGATTTGTTTATAGTTCTTCCAGTAAGTCCTTCGTTGCGGCAAATGGACAGTTTATGCTTTGGAGAAAAGACGATTACTTTAAAATCGGCGGGCATGAAAAAGTAAAAAACAAAGTTGTTGAAGATATGGAGCTTGCTAGATTAGCAAAACAGAATAAATTAAAAGTTAAAACAATGTTAGGCGGTAAATTAGTTTTTTGCAGAATGTATGAATCATTTAATCAAGCTTATAATGGATTTACAAAAAACTTTTTTGCTGGATTCTTGTTACCTCCATTTTCATTCCTGGCTATTATACTGTTTCTGTTGATTGCCTTTGTATTACCATTTTTATTTTTAATGCCACCTGTTTATTCATTTATCCTGATCGCACTTATTTTGATAACGAGAATATCTGTTTCTATTCTGAGTAATCAAAACTGGTTTATTAATATTTTACTTCATCCAGTTCAAATGCTGTTTATGTTTTGGATAGGAATAATTTCTTTAATTAAGTTTAAAACAAAAAAGATAGTATGGAAGCAAAGAAAATTATAGTATCAAATAAAGAAATCACTTTCCTTTATATTATTTTCTTTGTAGGAATCGTTGGTCATCTATTTGGTCCATTGCGGAATCTTATGCTGTTATTAACTCCGGCAACATTACTTCTTACCGGACTAATTGTTTTATTTTATTCATATAAATCTTCCACCAATAATTTTTTACTTTGGGCTGCTTTTACCTACATAATTACTTTTTTATTAGAAGTAATCGGAGTTAAAACGGGAATGATTTTTGGCGAATATAATTATGGTTCAACTTTAGGAATAAAATTATTTGATGTGCCTTTAATAATTGGATTTAACTGGGTATTTGTAATTCTTGGATCTATCGCAATTTCAAGGCTACTAACAAATAATATTTTTCTATCTTCATTAATTTCTGCTTTAATTGCTTTTATTTTTGATCTGATACTCGAGCCAATTGCAATCAAGCTTGATTACTGGTCATGGTCTGAAGGTATAATTCCAATACAAAATTATTTAGCATGGTTTGTAATTGCATTTATAGCGTCAGTTTTTTTTCTTAAACTTAATTTAAAATTGCGCTCTGATATTTCAATCCATTATTTCTTTATTCAACTTGTATTTTTTATAATTTTATTAATTTTTTCTTAGGCAGGTTATTATGGGTATTTTAATTGCACTAACTATAATATTTCTATGGGCATCACATTTATTTTACAGTTTAGCTTATGTGCCCGTAAATTTTTCTGATCCTTTATTTTACTTTCATATTTTACTGCAAGGATATTTATACACAGGGTTATTTATAACCGGACACGATGCAATGCATCGCACTGTATCAAAGAACAAAAAATTAAATGATGCAATTGGTTGGATAGCGACATTACTTTTTGCCGGTTTATCTTATAATAAATTAATCAAAAATCATTTTGAGCATCATAGAAATCCCGGTGTGGATAGTGATCCCGATTTTTATTCTAAATCACAAAATTTTTTTATTTGGTGGGGTATATTTTTTTGGCGATATACAACTGTAATTCAATTAATAATAATGGCTGTTGCATTTAATGTTTTAAAAATATGGTTTGATCAAACATCAATAATTGTCTTTTGGGTTATACCTGCTTTTTTAGGAACATTCCAATTATTCTTTTTCGGAACGTATTTGCCGCATAAATATCCTCACACAGAAAACATGCAGCCGCATAATGCAAGATCATTAAAAAGAAATCATTTATTAGCGATGCTCACATGTTATTTTTTTGGATATCATCATGAACACCACGAACGCCCGGCGACGCCCTGGTGGAAGCTTTATAAATTGAAAGATGAAAAAACCAGTTTAGTTTAATTTAGATTCTGATACTACTTTCATCAGATCAGATTTGCCAAATGGTTTAACTAAAAATTTTGTTGCACCGGCAGTATAGAATTCATTTATTTTATCTTCGATATATTCACTTGAAATTATAATAATAGGCCGCTTATACGGATCATGCTTTTTAATATCACGGCATATTAAAATTCCTTGCTGCCAATAATTTTTATCAACATCAAAAATAAAATGACTAAATGAGCCATCCTGTATAGATTCAAGTTTAAAATCTCTGATAGTAGTACTAACAACATTGTATGAATTTTTTAAAAATGCTCTGACTAATTCAAAAGTTTCACCTGTATTATCGATCATAAATATTTTGTTAGTACGTGTTACCTCATCCTGACCGCTTATTACAGATATCATTTTAGTATGACTTAACGGCAGTGTAAAAGTAAATGTTGATCCAACACCTTTAATGCTGTCAACCAAAAGTGATCCGCCTAATTTTTCTATATATCTCTTTGCAAGCGCTAATCCAAGCCCGTTGCCTTCATAATTTCTTCCAACATTTAGATCTTCCTGGCTAAATGGATGATAAAGATGATCAAGATACTTTGTAGAAATTCCAATACCTGAATCACGTACTTTGCATAATGCTAATTCTCTTTCTTCAATAATGTTTACTTCAACTTCAATAAAACCATGATTTGTGAATTTAACGGCATTACTTAATAAACTATTAATTGCATTTTGAACACACTGAATATCCGCATCCACATAAACTTTTTTATGAGAATAGTTTGTTTTGATTTCTATATTTTTTTCTTTGGCAACTTTTTGATGCTCCGGTAGACTTTCTTGAATCAAAGCTACCAGATCAACAGTTTCAATATTAAGATGATAATTGCCCGCCTCTATCTGTGCAAATTCCAACATCTGAGTTATGCTTTTAAAAAGTCTTTCGCTCCCGCTATGAAGATTATCCAGATAGATTTTATCCTCGGGACCAAGTTTATCGTTCAGATTTTCTTTAATTAAAGATGAATAACCAAGTATAATATTAAGCGGCGTTCTTAGTTCGTGTGATAAAACATTTAAGAAAGTATTTTTCAATCTATCTGATTCGTTGCTCGCATCACGGGCTTTTTTGACTTCCTCTTCTGTTAACAGTATTTCAGTCTGATCTTCATGATACATTACTATATATGATTCTTCATCTTCTTTTATTAAAAATATATTTGTCCGTAATATCGGTACAGCATACTCGCGTGATCTTAATAAAGAGTCCTCAAAATAATCTATTGCTATATAGCTTTTGCCATTAAAAATTTCATTTATTTTTTCAATTGTTTTATTCTCAATCAAAACCCCATCGTTAAATATTGAGTACTCGCTTAGTTCATGCAAATGATATCCCCAGAGCATTGTAAATGCTTCATTGATGTAAACTATTTTTCCTTTCGAGTCAATTACCTGAACAGGAAAACGAACTTTATCATAAAGCAGCGAAACGTATTTTAAAAAATCTAATGCTACCATTTATTATTCAATCGGGATAGTGATTTCAATTGCAGTACCGCTTTTTGTTTCCAATAATCTGATATCTCCATTATGTCTATCAACAATACTCTTACACAAAAATAATCCATAATTATTCTTTTTAGGAGTGTACGATTTGAAAAGATCTTTTTTAATTTCAGCAGGAATTCCCGGACCATTGTCTTCAACAACAAGAATAATTTTGCCCTCAGCGGATTTTGATGTGATTTCAATTGTGGCATCTTTTTTTGCATTCACTGAATTGGTAAATAGGTGTACAAGCAAGTGCTGAATCTGCTCTGAATCATAATTACAAAGTGGAATAGTATTTAATTGAGTTTTAAATACCACCTGATGAAATTTCTTCATTGGAGAAATATATTTTATAACAGATTGTATTGTTCTATTCAGATCGCCGCTATCTTTATTCAAATTCATTATAGCAGTTTCCAGCAATACCTGTGCAAATTTTTGAATGCCTCTAATACTATCTATTGCTACTTTGGATTTTAATTTTAATCTATCAAACATCAAAGATTCTTTACCACTACCAGAATCTTCCTGATCTTTCTTAAATTTTTCCACTAATCTCAGTAAACTTTCATTCTCCAAAAGCGCAATATGAACAAGTCCCTGTAATGATTGCCCAATTTCCGAATCAATACTAGCTTTTAAAGCTTTTCTTTCTGCTTGGATTAATTGTGAGTTCGCTTCCTGCAAAGCAGCGTTTGCCAATAATTGTCCCTGATATAACTGGGCATTTCTGATTGCAACTGCAGCTTGTCCGGCAAGAATTTCAAAAGTGCTTGTGGTTTCTTTTTCTTTGATCTTATGCAAATGTTTGCTATCAACATAAATGACACCAATTTTATTTCCATCCGTAATTAACGGCGAACAAAGAATTGTTTGTAAGTCTAATCGTAAAATACTTTTACTATTTTCTAAAGTTGAATCACTTTGGGCGCCTTCAATAAATCGTGATTGCCCATTATAGAAAACATCTTCAACAACTGAATTACTTATTTGAAATAAACTTTCTGGAAGTTCTTTGCTGTTGGAATCTAAGCCGAGTTTAAACTCAAGAATACCTGATGGATTTTTTAAAACGATAAACCCACGTTCTGAGTTAGTTAGCCGAATTGCATTTTTTAGAACAAGCTCAAGAACATCTTCTAGAATTAAAGAACGGTTTATACTGTTAAGGATATTTAAGATAACCTCAAGATTTTTTGCTTTCTCAGAGGTTAAATCATTATCTAAGCTGCTTTTTATGCCGCTGTCAATATTTTTTTTAAATTCAGAAAATTTCATTTAAATTATTCTAATGATAGTTGCTTCAAGCACACCACAATATATGCAAAAAATATACCGTTTTACATCTTAAATATAAACGATTTATTCACATTGTGAAGTAAAAACTACAAAGATTATTTACTAATCCTTAAGTAGTTTCCACGAGATAAACCACTCTGTGTCATATCCACCCTTCCACCATGCTTTTGCTATTCCTGCGGATATTGTAGATTCAAGATTATACCAATGCTCAAACATAATATTAATTTGGGCTCCGACATCTATCCATTTATTTATATCGGGTGTGTCAGTTAATAAGCCCTGGGTGAACAAAGACAAATTAATATTTTTTAATTCAGTACTGCCAACAGCAACGTTTGGAATACGCAACGGCGGGAGAGAATTTTCAAACATCACTTTAATAAATTGATCTGATATGATATTATAGATGGGAACACCCGGAAAGCGAAACATTTTTTCAAATTGCTTAACTGGCTCATTTTCAATTTCTCTATTTCCAAATCCGCCAAAGAAAAATTTTGTCTCAGGTAACTCTTCGTTTTTAAAGTGATATCCGGCTGTAAGTTTAAAATGAGATACGTTATGATCTGCAAGGAATAAAAAATAATTATCCCATTCCCCCATAATTTGACCGGAATATTTTAGTGCTTTTGGATCAGAGGCATAACCAAGGACAGTAAATCTTAACCAATCACCTGATTCCCAATCAATACTGCCAATTGTTTTTCTTAAATCTCTTATATCCAGTTCCGATTTTAAGACTGCAAAATCAGGTTGTCTTACTTCGGTTAGGTTATCATTTATAAATTTAATTCCATTATAAATTGCTAATTCAGTATTTTGTTTAATCTTTAATGGATTATCATAGACCCAATAATTAAGGTACCCTAAAGTATATTTTGAACCGAGCATTCCTCTTTTTCTTTTGTTAAAAAGATCATAAAAATCAGCAGCATTATATTCAGCTGAAAACAAATATTTTTGATTCAAACTATACTTTGCTCTTAAATGAAATTTAATATCTTTTGTGGTTTCCTTAAATGGTGATATACCTGCTTCAAGAATTAAATCATGAACGAGAAGCGGATCATTCAACTGAAAGAAGAGTCCTAAAACCACGCGTTTTTGAAATCCTGAAATAACCGGGATAAATGTTTTAACAGATAAGTTTTTAAATCCTGAATATGTTTCTTCAGGTTTAAATGTATTTTTATCCACAACCTCAGAGGCAGGTTTAAGATTCCATTTAAGAACTTCGGGATATTTTTCAATAATTCTTTGTCCGAAATAATTTATAGCGGGTAATCTGATCGCTTTTTGATTTTTAAATTTTACCGGAACAAATCCTGTTGTAGTAAATTCCATCGCTAAAATTGAATCAGCAGATAATTCAACAGGTCGGAATAACCCGGCAACAGTATTTGTTAATGGTATAATTTCTTGATCAGTAAGATCATACTTATAAATATTTGAAACACCGTTCGTATAAGCATTCCAGTAAATATAATTTCCATCAAATGACCAGGATGGATTTTCCGGTGAGCCGCTTGATGTGATTACTTTATATAAAAATGGACTGCCTTTATCCAGCCGCGTAATGTCCGAAATTATTATCGATTGTGAACCATCATTCCTGTGAAGTGCAGCCGCTAAAAGATTTCCATTTCTGTTTATTGCAAGCTGATAAAATTCATCTCCAACATCAAAAACAGCAAGAGATTGCAATTCCAGGTAAGGATATTTTGATCTAACTAAAATTGCTTTGCCGCTTAAATGCTGGATTCCCCATAATTCATGTGTGACAGGAGAAATAGTTAACTGCCCGACTCTTGAATCCTCAAACAAACAAACATTTCTGTCATTGTTTAAATCGTACAACCAAACGTCTCTGTATAGAAGATTATTATTAGTCGTATAAAATATTTGTTTATATACATCATCATACGCAAGAGAAGCCACCTGAACCATACTTGGGGATTTAAGCGTCGTTACAATTTTTGATTTGGATGTTTCAAGATTATAATTTTGAATTTCTGCTAATTCACCCGCCCGATGATATCCGACAAAAAGTGAATTGGAGTTTTTATCAAAGTATGGCTGTGTTATCCAACCAAAAGAGTTTTTTGATAAACGTACTACATCAGTCAAAGGATATTTTTCTATTATCCCGATATTTTTTTTCTGAAATTCCTTCTCATTAAGAATAAACTCCTCCCATGCTTCATTCAATGATAATCCATAAGTCTTTTCAAATTTATTATCATATCCTGATAATATTTCCGTTGAATTTAAGTTTATCCATTCAAATAATTTATCAGTACCATATTTATCAACTATAAATGAAATAAATCTAGTGCCGTATAAGTAGAATAGATTTTCCAGAAAAATGCTGGTATGTGTTTTAATTTGTTCAAGTTCAAGTTCAGATGGGAATTTCTCGTTGTTAAGAACCATTGTTCTAAAATACATTTCATCAAAGCTGCCAAGAATTCTTCCATATCCTCCACTAAACCAGGTTTCAATAAATACTGCAATTGCTTCCTGGTACCATCTAGGTGTATATCTATTATTGTTTGTAAGCAAACTAAATGGAACAGTCATCGGTTCAGATTTATCAGGCGTTACTTTACCCATAACTGATCTAAGCGCTGCTTCAAAGTTGGTTTCCATATCGTTAACAACTATATGAACTAACTCATGACTTATCAGCCATTGAATACGTTCGTTATAAGGTACAATTTCATAGCCCGGTTCAAGCGGTTCGATTTCTATCCTAATATAATTTTGGGGAATTGTAGTTGTTGCTCCAAAACCATAATCGTTAACATCATAGGTATTAATAATTATTTTCTCTGTCGGTTTATAATTAAAAAGTTTAATTAATGCTGTCAAAGAATTTTCAGCGGAAGCAAGTATGTGATTAACCAAATGAGAATGTGAATCACGATAAATTATTTTGAAGTGTTCGCTTTCTTTGGAATACCAATCCCCAAATTCTCTATGACTGATTCTTACTGTTAATTCATTCTCTTCATTACTCAGTATCTCTGTAATAGTTTCGTTATCATTTAAAGAAAATTTCAACTCTGTAAATTCTGGATTTTTTAAGATATCAATCTTATCTACAACATCATTTGATTTAGGGATAATCATTGAATCATTAGAAACAGCTACATCCCACAATATGAGATGAAGATTTTTACCACGATAGAAATTATAAAAGTTATTTACTTTCTCGCTGGTTTTAATTTTAAATACAGAAAAATCGTCTCCGGTTTTAACAGAAACACTTAATAAGCTAACCCCTTTTTCTCTATTTGTTCGTTCCTTCGCGTAATTAAAATTTGAATCAATTATCTTAATTCTGTTTGCCGCAAGCTGAATAAGACCTTTGCTCCAATATTTATCAAATAGTTCAATTGTATTTCCCAATGATAAAAACATCCGATTACTTTTAAGATAAGGTATATTTAAAAGCTGCTGTGTTTTAGATACATTATTATTTTTATCAAGAATTGTTACGAAAGGAACTGTGCTGTTAAAGGTTAAAGAGTAATTATCTAACTCTATTGCTACTTTTTTCCCGTTTTCAGTTTCAGAAATTGGAATTGAAAGTTTTTTTGCAAGCTCATTTAAAGAAATGTAAATAATACCCGACTGATTTTCTGCTTCGATTAGTTCATAGTTATTATCTTTTATCAAGGCAATCTTTGTCATCTCCTGAGAAAAAACCTGACCAAGATACAGCAGAGAAAAAAGAAATATTAGAAATGATTTCATGAAAATTTTATTTTTTTACAACAATAATTTAAAGTTAAAACTCTCATGTCAAATTAAAAAAAAAGCCTTCAATTATTTTGAAGGCTTTTTAAACTAAGTGACTGAAGAAGATTATCGTGACCAACCGTATCTTCCACCTAACTCGTCAAGCTGAGATGATGATCGTGACCAACCA
>OEIU01000668.1_pt1 | contig 29326 bp, 27 predicted proteins | sample 1539221 | NCBI WGS metagenome assembly OEIU01 (sample SAMN03792071, study PRJEB22550) | activated sludge metagenome | feature: wastewater treatment plant; material: activated sludge; isolation source: Wastewater treatment plant of a petroleum refinery complex | place: Argentina: Zarate | collected...
AGCATCGCGGCCGTGGCAAATGCTCGTTGCCGAAAGATTCTCACACTCTGAGGAGCGTCGCGAAGCGATGCGTCTCGAAGGATGTAGGCCACAGACGGGCCTGCATGGTTCGCCCGGCGAAGCGAAGCATCGTCCGGAGACGCGCTTCGCGCTCCTCACCATGAGGTCCAAATAGCTACGGCGAGGAGGCGACGGGTCACGGGTGGTCCCGATCGCAAACAAGCGGCGCTTCTTGGAGGTGACCGGCGACGTGCTGGAACACGTCGACCCCATTTTCTTCGGAGATACTAAGACAGCCGCCTTTAAGGCTCTCGGGATCAACTGAGCCTTGATGGGTAAGCCGAGCTGAGCCAGCCGCAATGCTGAATCAGCCGGCCGCGATCTCGGCGCATCGCTGGCGGGCGTAGTCCCAGGCCGAAAACTTGACGGGCGCGCCCTCGGGGCCGTCGGAAACGATGAAGGGATCTTCCCCAAACGCGGTGTAGCTCTGGAATAGGTCGTCCGCCGTCATGCCCGGCTTGAAGGCGTCGGTCAGGTAACCGTCGACGATGGATTGGCAGGCCATGACCGCTTCTTCCGGCGTCGCGAAGACGCCGTGCTTCACGCGTTCGGATTCGTCCTGGTAGTGGAAGTTGTCGTCGATCAGGACTTGGTAGGCCATTGCTGTGCCGTCCTCCTTGCAAGTCGCTTCACATTGAGGGCGGGTCCGGCGTCCATCCCTGATTCAGGACGAATTTCGCGAACTGGGACCTTCGTCCGGAGTGCTTGTCGATCCAGGCGATATTCCCGCCCCAGGACGAGATCTCGGGTTTCAGTTCTCCCGGCGGTTGGGGGAAGGAGGCGGTAAGGCGGTCACTTCTGAAGGCTGCCGCGCATTTCGCCAAGAAAATCGAGACGACCGCGCGATACTTCTTTGCCGCGGATCGTGCGTCCTGATCTGTCTCCGCTCTTTCGGACCAGCGCTTTTGGGCCGGTCCCTTTTTCAGGGGGAATTCAGGTCCTTCCTTGAATCGCGGAGTCCCATCCTCGTCATACGTGCCCGAGGTGCTTCCGCCGTGAAAATGCCCCTTGCCCATCAAAGTCGCCCCCGAAGCTTTTGACCTGCATTGTGGATTGAATCTCTCCAGCGGCACAGTCGACTTTCGACCGTTCGAGAAAAACCCGCCAAAATGGCGGGTTTCCATGATCGCGGGCGTGTGTCCCTTGCTGCATGTCCGAGTCGTTGAGATCGCAGCGCGTCGCCGGACGTCGATGAAGAAGGCGGTCTGATTGCCGCTTTGCTGCGCCCGGTTCGCGGACACGGAAATCACTCCGACCGGCAGGTTGCCGCCGAACTTCCTGACCTGGGACGAAGGGGAAATTTGTCCAGACGAAATCGCCAGGCGCGAAGGGCCTGGTCATAGGGAAGTGAACATCCTCAGCCGGTCCTGGTAATCGTCTTCCGACTCCCCTGGGACGCGGTCCATTTCGTAATGTTCCAGGCTGAAGGGCGGCATTTCGGGCGAAGCATCCTGGAAGAGACTGATGTACTCGGCATGACGATGCACCAGGCTTTCGACCAGCGTCGGCACGTCGATTCTGTCGAGTGCGGCGGTCCGCTTGGCGGCTTCGTAGGCCTCGTCGCTGATTTCGATCGTATGCATCAGTTCGCTGCTGCTCCGGGAATTCCGTTGTCAAATATAAGCAACGTTGCCCGGCAGTGGAAGCCCTTCGCCCAAAGTCAGCCTGAATGGCTTGTGTCTGTGCGATGTCATGCTCCAAGAAGCGCTATCTGCATCTCAGCGTCGATTCATGTTTCGTTCGGTTGGCCGGTTCGCGGCGAAGCCGAAGCCCGCCGCGAACCTTTCTCGTTTCACCCGGCACCGGCGGTGCCGAGTAGATCGCCTACGAAAGCAGGGGACGCATTAGTAGAGGGCGCGCTATTATGAGCCCCAGCGCAAGCTCACGAACACCCCGTCGTGCTGCCACACGTATCGCACTTCATGCAGGTCCCGTTCCGCACCAGCGTGAAATTCCCGCACTCCGAGCACATCTCGCCTTCGTAGCCCTTGGCCTTGGCTTCGGCGCGGCGTTCGGCCTTGGACGGGGCGACGGCGACTGCGGCGCTGCCGGCCTTGCTCCACTGCAGCGCTTCCAGCCGTTCGGTCGGCGAGAGGTCGTGGCTGGCTTCCTGCTTTAGCGCTACCGCACCTTCGTGGGCGTCGGAGGCGCGGGCGCTGGCGCCGTGGGAGGCGATCGCGGTGACGTTGCCCGAGCCGCGGGCATCGACGTCGCCGCCGCGCATCACCACCAGATTATCCGTGCGCGAGCGGGTCAGGCCCTTGGACAGATATTTTGACGCGTGGTGGCCGTCGCCCGGCTCCTTGCCTTCCTCGACGCCCTTGCCGAGCGCGTCGAAATTCGACTCGGTGGGATCGACATGGGCGAGGTCGAAGCGCGACATGTAGCTGACCGCGAGCTCGCGGAAGACATAGTCGAGGATCGAGGTCGCGTACTTGATGCTGTCGTTGCCCTGCACCGGGCCCGCCGGCTCGAAGCGGGTGAAGGTGAAGGCGTCGACATATTCCTCCAGCGGCACGCCGTATTGCAGGCCGAGCGAGACGGCGATCGCGAAGTTGTTGATGAAGGAGCGCAGCGCCGCGCCTTCCTTGTGCATGTCGATGAAGATCTCGCCGAGCCGCCCGTCGTCGTATTCGCCGGTGCGCAGATAGACCTTGTGGCCGCCGACCACCGCCTTCTGGGTGTAGCCCTTGCGGCGGTCCGGCATCTTCTCGCGCTCGCGCATCACGACGATGCGCTCGACCAGCTTCTCGACGATCTTCTCCGAGACCTGGGCGGCACGCGCGGCCATCGGCTTGTCGTAGAGCGCCTCGACCGCATCGTCCTCGTCGTCATCATCGCTGATGAGCTGCGAGTTGAGCGGCTGCGAGAGCTTCGAGCCGTCGCGGTAGAGCGCGTTGGCCTTCAGCGCGAGCTTCCAGGACAACAGATACGCCGACTTGCAGTCGTCCACCGTGGCGTCGTTCGGCATGTTGATGGTTTTCGAGATCGCGCCCGAGATGAACGGCTGCGACGCCGCCATCATGCGGATGTGGCTCTCGACCGAGAGATAGCGCTTGCCGATCTTGCCGCAGGGGTTGGCGCAGTCGAACACCGCGTAATGTTCGGCCTTGAGGTGGGGCGCGCCCTCGACGGTCATCGCGCCGCAGATGTGCACGTTGGCCGCCTCGATCTCGCGCTTGGTGAAGCCGATGGCCGAGAGCAGGTCGAAGCCGGGGGCCGCGATCACTTCTGAGGGCACGCCGAGCGCTTCGCGCAGGAAGTCTTCGCCAAAGGTCCACTTGTTGAAGGCGAACTTGATGTCGAACGCGGTCGGCAGCGCCTTCTCGACCTTGGCCAGCGCTTCGTCGGTGAAGCCCTTTGCCTTCAGCGTGGTGGCATTGATGCCGGGCGCGTTGGAAAGCGAGCCGTGGCCGACGGCGTAGGCCTCGATCTCGGCGATATCGGCCTCGCGGTAGCCGAGCGCGCGCAGCGCCGCGGGCACAGCCTGGTTGATGATCTTGAAGTAGCCACCGCCGGCGAGCTTCTTGAACTTCACCAGCGCGAAGTCAGGCTCGATGCCGGTGGTGTCGCAATCCATCACGAGGCCGATGGTGCCGGTCGGCGCCACCACCGTGGTCTGCGCGTTGCGGTAGCCGTTGGTCTCGCCGAGCGACAGCGCGTCGTCCCAGGCCCTGGTCGCATGTCCGACGAGATCGGCCTGCGGGCACGAGGCGTGGTCGAGCGGCACCGGGTTGACGCTGAGCGACTCATAGCCTGTTGCGTTGCCGTGCGCGGCGCGGCGGTGGTTGCGGATCACGCGCAGCATGTGCGCCGCGTTCTTCTTGTAGCCGGGGAAGGTGCCGAGCTCGGCCGCCATCTCGGCCGAGGTCTTGTAGGCGATGCCGGTCATGACAGCGGTCAGCACGCCGCACAGCGAGCGGCCTTCCTTGGAGTCGTAGGGCAGTCCCATGGTCATCAGCAGGCCGCCGATGTTGGCGAAGCCGAGGCCGAGCGTGCGGAACTCGTAGGAGAGTTCGGCGATCGCCTTCGACGGGAACTGCGCCATCATGACGGAGATTTCCAGCACGATGGTCCAGAGCCGGCAGAGGTGCTCGTAGGACTCGATGTCGAACCGCTTGGTGGCCGTGTTGTAGAACGTCAGCAGGTTGGCGGAGGCGAGGTTACACGCGGTGTCGTCGAGGAACATGTATTCCGAGCACGGGTTCGACGCGCGGATGTCGCCGGACGCCTTGCAGGTGTGCCAGTCGTTCATCGTGGTGTTGAAGTGCAGGCCGGGATCGGCGGAGGCCCAGGCGGCGTAGCCGATCTTCTCCCAGAGCTCCCGGGCCTTCATCGTCTTGGTGATCTTCTTGTTGGTGCGGCCGATCAGGCTCCAGTCGCCGTCGGTCTCGACCGCGCGCAGGAAATCGTCCTTCAGCGAGACCGAGTTGTTGGAGTTCTGGCCGGAAACCGTGAGGTAGGCCTCCGAATCCCAGTCGGTGTCGTAGATCGGGAAGTCGATGTCCTTGTAGCCTTGCTTGGCGAACTGGATGACGCGCTTGATATAGTTGTCGGGCACCAGCGCGCGGCGTGCCAACTTGATTTCACGGCGCAGGGCAGGGTTCTTTTCCGGATCGAAGCAGTCGTCGCCCGAACCCTCGCAGTTCACGCAGGCCTTCAGCACGGCCTTGAGGTGCTTCTGGTTGATCTTGGAGCCGGTGACAAGGGCGGCGACCTTCTGCTCCTCCTTCACCTTCCAGTCGATATAGGTCTCGATATCGGGGTGATCGGCGTCGACCACGACCATCTTGGCCGCGCGGCGCGTGGTGCCGCCGCTCTTGATGGCGCCCGCCGCGCGGTCGCCGATCTTGAGGAAGCTCATCAGGCCCGACGAGCGGCCGCCGCCGGACAGGCGCTCGCCTTCGCCGCGCAGGCGCGAGAAGTTGGAGCCGGTGCCGGAGCCGTATTTGAACAGGCGCGCCTCGCGGACCCAGAGGTCCATGATGCCGCCCTCGTTGACGAGGTCGTCACCGACGCCCTGGATGAAGCAGGCGTGCGGCTGCGGATGCTCGTAGGCCGACTTCGATTTCGTCATCTTGCCGGTGAAGGGGTCGACGTAATGGTGGCCCTGGCCGGGACCATCGATGCCGTAGGCCCAGTGCAGCCCGGTGTTGAACCATTGCGGCGAGTTCGGCGCGACCATCTGCTTGGCGAGCTGATAGCGCAGCTCGTCGTAGAACGCCTGCGCGTCTTCATCCGACGAGAAGTAGTTGCCCTTCCAGCCCCAATAGGTCCAGCAGCCGGCGAGGCGGTCGAACACCTGCTTGGCCGAGGTCTCGCCGACATAGCGCTCGGATTCGGGAAGCTGCGCCAGCGCCTCGGTGTCGGGCACCGAGCGCCACAGGAACGACGGCACGCTCTCTTCCTCGACCTTCTTCAGGCGCGCGGCGACGCCGGCTTTCCGGAAATACTTCTGCGCCAGAACGTCGGAGGCGACCTGCGACCAGAACTCCGGCACTTCGACATTTTCCAGGCGGAACACGATCGAGCCGTCGGGGTTGCGGATCTCCGATGTGGTCAGCCGAAAGCCGAGCTCCGCATAGGGAGACTGGCCGGAAGTGGTGTTGCGCCGCTCGATTCGCATTTTTCGTGCCCCGTATTGCCGGTCCGCTTTGTTGCGGTTGCCGGATGTTTCAGTGAGCGAACCTCCCGCCCCGAAGTCGCTGACCTCGGTGCCTTGATTCGCAAGCTCTACCGGTGAACCCGGCCCTGTTTCTGTTTTCGCCACCCCAGGGGTTCGTCCCGCCTAATGAGCGAGGCCAACCCCATTCCCGTCTTCCCGAGCCTGACAGGAAACGCCGCCTACCCAGTCGGCCTCCGCACCATGCTCGAACTCAACGCCGCAAACCGTCGCCTGAGCCATTCGGCTCGTTATTTGGGCCCCGGATCACCCCTGATTTCGGGCAGACAAGCCCTCGACCCGTGCCTCAACCGGCTGACGGAGTGCTCGTTCGGAACCCGTTTGGGAGTGATCGGCGGGACCCTGAACTCAACTCGCGCCGTCTGGAAGCAAGGCTAGGCCAAACCCGTCGGGCCCGTCAAGGACTAGTACGGGTTCCCTAATCAAACACTAAATATGGTGGAAAGGATGGGAAAACAGGGGTCAATACCGCGCCTGTGATGGACGCAACTATCGGTGAGTCCTCAGGGATTCCCAAGGGAAAAAATTTGTTCTTACCCGTGTGGAAAGCGGCTTCGCCCGCTGTTCACAGGGCAGGTATTTTTTCGCCCCGCGGGGTTGCACCTCCGAGACTCACCTGGGGCCACGGGGGAGGGAGGGCTGGCATGTCCGCGCACCCGTGGTCGCGGTGCCCGATAACCGGCAAAGTGCGGCCGATTCCCACCCTTGTCCTTACCCTTGCCGGGTTCCATGACAGAATCAAAACTGACCGCGCCGGCGCGGATTGCGCCCGCAGGCCTCATGTTCCTCGCCATCACCTCGGTGGGCTGGGGGTTCAACTGGCCTGTGACGAAGTTCCTGCTGAGCGAACTGCCGCCGCTGACCCTGCGCGGCACCACCGGCGTGATCGGCGCGACGCTGCTGGCGTTGCTGGCGCTGGCGCGCTCGCAGAGTCTCAGGGTCGAGCGGCATCTCTGGCCGCGGCTGATGCTGTTGGCGCTGCTCAACGTCACCGGATGGATGGTGCTGATGGGGCTGGCGCTCTTGTGGCTACCGGCGAGCGAGGCGGCGCTGATCGCCTACACCATGCCGGTGTGGGCCTCGCTGCTGGCCTGGCCGGTGCTCGGCGAGCGGCCGACGTGGTTGCGCACCGTGGCGCTGGTGATGGCATTCGCAGGGCTCGCCGCCATCATGGGCGGCAACGGCATCTCGGCCACGACCGAGAAACTGCCGGGCATCGTGATGGCGCTGGGCGGCGCGGTCGGCTTCGCGCTCGGCACGGTGCTGGCGAAGAAGCTGCCGGTGCCGCTGCCGCCGATCCCGGCCGCCGCCTGGCAGATCGGGCTCGGCTGCTTCCCGATCGTGCTCCTGGGGATCGCCTTCGAGACCACGCATCTGGAGAGGGTGACGACGCTCGGCTGGTGGCTGATCCTCTATTCCACGGTGATCCAGTTCTGCATCGCCTATGTCAGCTGGTTCGCCGCGCTGGCGCGGCTGCCGGCATCGGTCGCGGCAATCGGCACCATGGCGGTGCCGGTGATCGGCGTCGTCGCGTCGGCGATCGCGCTCGGCGAGCCGCTCGGGCCGGTCCAGATCGTGGCGCTGCTGTTCACGCTCGCCGGCGTCGTGCTGGCGACAAGGTCGTGAAGTCCTCCTGTCCGATTGTAATGCCTCCCGCTTTGCAGTAGGCATCGGGGCGGGCAATGCTGGCATAATGAGTGCCAGGCCTGACGGACCCGGCATCATCGGTGAAAGAGAGAGCATGGCACGCAACATTCTGATCCTCGGGGCTTCCTACGGCTCCCTGCTGGGGACCAAGCTTCTGATGGCCGGTCACAACGTGACGCTGGTGTGCCGGAGCAAGACGGCCGAGCTCATCAACCGCGACGGCACCGAGGTTCGCATCAAGCTGCGCGACGAGGCGGTGCACCGCGCGATCTTCTCGCGCGATCTGCCCGGCAAGCTCGACGCCGTCACGCCGCAGAACGTCGACATCTCCCGCTACGACCTGGTCGGCCTTGCGATGCAGGAGCCGCAATACACCAACCACACGATCCGCGTGCTGATGGTCAAGATCGCCGCGGCGAAGCTGCCGTGCCTGTCGATCATGAACATGCCGCCGCTGCCGTATCTGAAGCGGATCCCGGCACTGGCGGACATGGACCTCGAGGAAGCCTACACCAACGCCCGGGTCTGGGAGCGCTTCGAGCCGGGGCTGGTCTCGCTGTGCTCGCCCGATCCGCAGGCGTTCCGTCCGCCGGAGGAGGCGGCGAACGTGCTGCATGTCGGGCTGCCCACCAACTTCAAGGCGGCGATCTTCGAGGACGAGGCGCACAGCAAGCTGCTGCGCGAGCTGGAGGCTTCCATCGACGCGGTGACGCTCGACGGCCACGACGTGCCCGTGAAGCTCAAGGTGTTCGACTCCCTGTTCGTGCCGCTGGCCAAATGGTCGATGCTGCTGACCGGCAATTACCGCTGCATCACGCCGCATGAGCCGCAGTCGATCCGCGACGCCGTGCACGGCGATCTAAAACTGTCGCAGTCGATCTACGAACATGTCGACGGCATCGCCCGTCGCCTCGGCGCCGACCCGGCCGACCAGGTGCCGTTCGGCAAATATGCCAAGGCGGCGGAGAGCCTGCTCAAGCCGTCCTCGGCGGCCCGCGCGGTCGCCAGCGGCGCGCCGTTCATCGAGCGCGTCGATCTGCTGGTCAAGCTGATCTCGCATCAGCTCGGCGCGCCCAGCGCCGAGATCGACCGCACCGTCGACACCGTCGACCAGAAGCTGAACGAGAAGATCGTGGCGGGCGGATCGGGGGCGCAGTGAGAGGGGCGCCCTTGCAGGTCACGCCTCCATGCCGATCTGTTTCACCAGTTCGGGAATGAGCTGCCTGAGCTTCCCGTGACTGATAACCGGCGACGCGGCGATCTCGGCGAGCCGCCGTTCGACGTCGGGCCATTGCCCGGTCTCGCGCGGATCGGCGTCGCCCTTGGCGAGGTTGCAGGGGTAGCAGGCCAGCACGCGGTTGATCCTGCCGTTCCGGCCACCCTTCGAGAGCGGGATGAAATGGTCGATGCTGGCCCTGACCTTGCCGCCCGTCTTCATCCGGGAAAGCGCCACGTCGCAATAAGCGCACCGTCCGCCCCAATCGAAAAAGAGGCGCTTGTAGATCACGTCGGCCATCAGCGTTGACTCTTCCTGCGAATCCCTTCGCTCATAGTTTCATACCTCCAGTCCGCACGGAAGACGGCGTCGCAAGAAGAGGCGAAGCCTTCCTGTTCACTCCGACAGCGCGCGGCGGACCATGTTCGCCAGTTGCGATTTTCGGTACGGCTTGGTCAAGAGCAGCACCCCGGGATCGAGGCGACCCTGGTGCACGATCGCGTTGTCGGTATAGCCTGATGTATACAGCACCTTGACGCCGGGCCGGCGCTTGCTGGCCTGCTCGGCGAGCTGACGGCCGGTCATGCCGCCGGGCATGATGACGTCGGTGAACAACAGGTCGAACGTCTTGCCGTCCTCGATCAGCGTCAGCGCCGCCGGGCCGTTGGCGGCCGCGATCGTCCGGTAGCCGAGGCTCTGCAACTGGGCGATGACGAAGTTGCGCACCAGCGCGTCGTCTTCCACCACCAGGATGGTCTCGTTGCCCTGCGGCAGCGCGGGTGCCGCCGCCGGCGCCGTCTCGACCGGGCCGCGCGCCGGCGGCAGATAGAGCCTGATCGTGGTGCCGTGGCCGACCTCGCTGTAGATCCGGATGTGCCCGCCGGATTGCTTGACGAAACCGTAGACCATGCTCAGACCGAGACCCGAGCCCTTGCCGACCTCCTTGGTGGTGAAGAACGGCTCGAACACCTTGTCCAGCACGTCCTGCGGCATGCCGGCACCGTTGTCGCTGACAGCGAGCATCACATAGGGGCCGGGCCTGGCGTCAGGGTTCGCCTGCGCATAGGCCTCATCGAGCACGACGTTGCGAGTTTCCAGCAGCAGCTTGCCGCCGTTCGGCATGGCGTCGCGGGCGTTGATCGCCATGTTGAGCAGGGAGTTGGCGAGCTGCGAGGCGTCGATATGGGCGACCGCCGCTTGCTGCTCGAGGATCGAGTCGACCTCGATCTGCTCGCCGAGGGTCGGACGCAGCAGCTTGGCGATATCGAGCACGGTAGCGTTGATATCGACATTGCGCGGCTGCAGCGGCTGGCGGCGCGCGAAGGCCAAGAGGTGCTGGATCAATTCGCTGCAGCGTTCCGCCGCCTGGTCGATCAGCTCGGCGGTCTTCCGCAATCCCGGATGGTGGGCGAGACTTGCGACCAGCGTCTCGGTGGTGCCGGTGATCACGGTCAGCATGTTGTTGAAGTCGTGCGCGACGCCGCCGGTGAGCTTGCCGATGGCGTCGAGCTTCTGCGATTGCAGCAGCTTGTGCTCGGTTTCGCGCGAGGCGGTGGCGTCGTGATAGACCAGTGCCGCGCCGCTGATGGCGCCCGAGCCATCGCGCAGCGGGCGGCCGCTAATCAGGAGATGCACGGGCGGGCTGCCGCTGACCGGGCGCACCACCATCTCGCTGACGTCGAAGGTTTCGCCACGCAACGCGCGCGAGGCGGGCATGTCCCGGACCAATAGCGGCGTGACGCCGTCGGCATGGAAGACCGTGCTGAGCGATCGCAACAGTTCGACCGTCATGCCCGGTCGGTAATGCAGCATCTTCTCGGCGGCGGGGTTGGAGAGCAGCACCTCTCCCTTGGCGTCGATGACGAGCACCGCTTCCGCCATGCTGTGAAAGGTGCTGCGCAGCACGGCCGCCGAAAGCCTGAGTTCATCATGGGCTGCGACCAGATGCTCGGTGCGCTCGGCGACCGCAGCCTCCAGCGCCTCGTTGGTCGCCTTGCTGGCGCTGAGCGAATCCTGCAATTCCCGGCGCGAGCGGCGGGCCGACAGCGTCAGAAGCGTGGCGAGAACCAGGATCAGCAGGACGCCCGCAAGATCGATCGCCAGCAGAAACCTGCCGTTGGTCTCGGACGCGGCACGCCTGACCGCCAGCAGCCGGCGCTCCTCCGCGACCGCCTGTTCCAGGTTACCGGCGATCGCGGCGGTGGCGGCGCGATCCTCCCGGCCGACCAGCGCCGCGACCGCTTCGGTGTCGCCGGCAGTCCGGAGCCTGATCAATTCGCCATGGACGGCGATCTGACGCTCCACCAGCGCCTTGGTGTGCTCGATCAATTGCCTTTCGGTGGGATTGTCCCTGACCGCTTCGATCAGGGCCGCCAGCGCCGGCACGATGGCATCGCTGGCCTCGCTATATTCGCGGGCGAATTCCTGATCGCCGTTGATCGCAAAAGCGCGCGCCGCGCTCTCCGCGCGCCGCAGCAGCGGGCGCATATCGGAGATCTTGCTGAGTATTCCTAGCGCGCGGTCCACGGACTCGGTGTCGGACCGCGACTTGAGGTCGAGACCGATCGAGGCGGCGCCGATGACAAGAAGGATCGCGAGGCCGATTCCAAGAATGATACGCTGGGAAGGCATTGCTTGCTATTTCGAGTCGCGCGTGGACGCTTCTGGTTAGGTGATGCATTGGTTGACCGAGGTCAACAGCGCGTCCGGCGTAAATGGCTTGCGCAGGCAGCATGCCGCGCCGAGTTCGATGGTCATGCGCAGGAAATCCGGTGCGCGTTCACCATTGGCGAACGCGTAACCCGACATCGCGATGATCGGCGTGTCCGGCCTGCGCTCGTGGAACATCCGGATCGATTCGAAACCACGCATGTGCGGCATGAACACGTCGATCAGCATGACGTCGAAATCGCACGTTTCGAGCGCGCGCATTCCGGCCTCACCACCGTCGGCGACGGTGACCTCGAACCCCTTGCGCGTCAGACAGGCCTCGATGGCTACGCAGACCATCGGGTCGTCATCGACCACGAGAACGCGCGGCACGATGCTTCCTTCTCCCTGGGCGGCGGTCAGACGACCCCCATCCCACGCGACGATTAAGTCGAAACGCCGACAAGTCGTCTGTATGCTAGAGTGCACATAAAAGTTGCCGAGGGCAATTCCGTTTCGTTGTGTCAGAACGAGAACAGATTTCACTTCCGGTTCCGGATCCAGGCCTGCCATGTCACCGATCAAACATGCGGAACGTAGTTTGGCCTTCGGGCTTTTCCTGCTTGCGGTCACGTCGGTGGGGTGGGGCCTCAGCTTCCCGATCATGAAACACTTGCTTACCGAATGGCCGCCGCTGTCCTCGCGCGGCCTGGCCGGTGTCGCCGGCGGCTCGACGCTGGCGCTGGTTGCGCTAGCACGCGGCGAGAGATTGAGCGTGCCGCGGGCGATGTGGTCGCGCCTGCTGCTGGTCTCCGCGTTGTCGATCAGCGGCTGGGTCGCCTTCATGGGGCTGGCGCTGCTGTGGCTCAGGGCGAGCGAAGCCGCCTTGCTCGGGATAACGATCCCGGTTTGGGTGGCGTTCCTGGCGTGGCCAATCCTGGGTGAGCGGCTGTCGTTTCTTCGGGCGGCGTCGCTGACAATAGCGCTTGCAGGGATCGTCGTGCTGCTTGGCGGCAATGGTTTCGAGGCCAGCGTCGAAAAACTGCCGGGCATCGCGCTGGCATTGGTGGCTGCGATCGGCGTCGGGCTCGGCATCGTGCTGACCAAGCATTTTCCTCTGGCGACGCCGCCGCTTTCGCTCGCCGCATGGCAGGTCGGGCTCGGCTGCCTGCCTGTGGCGATCGTTGGCCTTGCGGTCGAGCAACCGCACCTTGCGGCGCTGTCGTGGATCGGCTGGGCGTCACTTGTCAGTATGACGCTGATCCAGTTCTGCCTCTGTTACGTCTGCTGGTTTGCCGCGCTCGAGCGGTTGCCGGCGGCAACGGCGTCGATCGGAACCCTGCTGGTCCCCGTCGTCGCCGTGCTGGCGGCGGCGGCGGTGCTGCACGAGCCGCTCGGCCTGCGCGAGATCGCAGCGCTGGTGATCACGCTCGGCGGCGTCGCTATGGCGCTGCGGTCCTGATCTGAAACGAAAGGGCGGCGCACCGAAATGCGCCGCCCTTCGTGGCTCACGAGATCGTGTTATTCCGCCGGGCAGGGATGCCGCTGTCCGTCATAGCCGAGATAGGTGCCTGACGCCGGGTCGTAGGATTTGTAGCGCTGCATGCAGTACGCCACGGCATCGTCGCCGGCCGGGGGCGCCACGGCGACCACGCTGCTGTCGTCATAGTAATAAGAGTCATCGTAGTAGCCCGGGCTGCCGTAATAGCCGTAGGCTGACCCGATGCCGGCGCCGACTGCGAAGCCCGGCCAGAAGCCGCCGCCGCGGTGATGGTGACGATGGCCACCATGCCAGCCGCCGCCGGACCAGTTGCCCCGGTTGCCGGTCGCGACGGCTACGCCGCCAGCACCCGGACCCGGGCGGAAACCCGCTCTCGGGCCGGTCGCGAAGCGGTCGCCAGCCATCGAAGGCGCGCCGGCTCTGACGCCGGCGGCACTGTTGGCCGCCATGCCGCCGCCTCTGAACCCGCCACCGGCGCCAATCGCCGCACCACCACCGCCGCCTCTAAATCCGCCGCCGCCAATTGCCGCGCCGCCACCGCCGCCGCCTCTAAAGCCGCCACCGCCACCCATTGCTGCGCCGCCGCCACCACCGCCGCCACGGGCTGCAGCGGCACCGCCGCCGCCACCTCTATCCTGCGCCTGGGCAGCGCTGAAGCTTGCGGCCACCAGCGCCATCGCTGCCGCAGTACTCAAAACCTTTAGACTGATCATTGTCGGCTCCATTTCCGGGAATACAGGGGGCCTAACCCCCCTACGGGACGTAGGTTCCGGAGTCCTCGCATCGATTGCGGGCACGCTCAGCCTGCGCGGCCGGAACTGTATGCGGCATGAACGGAATGCGCCGATTCCGCGGCCATGCGCCGGACGCTATCGGGCAGGCCCACACCGCCCCGGGAGAGGCTGAATGCCGGCGCCTGTCTGGACAATCGTGCCGGCGGATGGCATCAGAGCGGCACGTTTTTCTCGAACCGGCCGAATCCCATGAAGCAGTTTTTGCTGAAGTTTTTCACCTGGTGGAGCGGCCAGACCTTCGGCACGCAATTGTGGACCTGGCGGTTCGGCGAGCTCGTCGGCAAGGACGAGCAGGGCAACCTCTACTACCGCACCAAGGGCGGCAAGATCGACCCGACGCTCGGCTTCGAGCGGCGCTGGGTGATCTATAATGGCTATGCCGAGGCGAGCCGCGTGCCGCCGTCATGGCATGGCTGGCTGCATCACACTGTCGATGTCGCGCCGACCGAAGAGAGCTACACCCCGCGCGAATGGGAAAAGCCGCATCAGCCGAACCCGACCGGCACGCCTGCGGCCTATCGTCCTTCCGGCTCGACGCTGGCCAGCGGCCGCCGTCCCAAGGCAACCGGCGACTATCAGGCCTGGACACCGGGAAGCTGACGACGCGCGGTCACCGCCGCGCTGGCGTGGCGGTCGCCGTTGCATGCGCTTTGGCTTACAACCATCCCTGTGAATAGCGGGATCAGCGGGGACATAGACTGGCGGCGACTTGTGCTGTCCGCGATATCGCGGCTCAATGGGGACATCCTGCGGAGATGGGAAACCATCGCGTCGGTGTCGGGCTCCAGTCGCGACTGCCCCGATTTGCAGCGGTCACCGAGTAGAACACCGCCGGGAAATAGGCCCCTGGCGCGGAAGTTCTGAAATCGCCCGCTAATGTGTGACTGCCGTAGGACAGGAAAGGCCGTCTGGGTAACCAGGCGGCCTTTTTCTTCGTGTGCTGGTTTGCATGTCCCGGACGCGACGCGGCGCGAAGTGCCGCGACGCAGAGCCGGGACCCAGACGATCGGTATTGGGTCCCGGCTCTGCGGTGCAGCGTTGCACGCATCCGGGACACGAAAACGAATGCAGCTTTGCGTTACTCCAGCCTTGCCGCGGCGCGGTCGATCATCTCGGCGCGGCGGACCTGCGCCGGGGCGATCCGGTCCTTCATGAAGGCCAGCACGTCCGCCGGTGCGGTATCGGGCGAGCCGGAGTTGAACGGCGGCGCGGGATTGTATTCGAGGCGGAGCTGGATCGCTTCCGCGGTCTTTTGATCGTGAAGCAATGAGACCAGTGTCAGCGCAAAATCGATGCCGGCGGTGACGCCGCCGCCGGTGACGCGGTTGCGGTCGACGCAGACCCGCGTCCTGGTCGGGATCGCACCGAACGCGTTCAGGAAATCCATCGCCGTCCAGTGCGTCGCCGCGCGGTAACCCTTGAGGAGGCCGGCGGCGCCGAGCACCAGCGAGCCTGTGCAGACCGAGGTGATGTATTTGGCGCCGGGCGCCTGCTTGCGCAGGAAGGCCAGCATCTCCTCGTCGTTGATCATGTCGTCGGTGCCGAACCCGCCGGGCACGCAGATGACGTCGAGCTGCGGGCAGTCGGCAAAGGTCGTGGTCGGCGTCAGCACCAGCACGGAGTCGCTCGTAACAGGTTCGATCCGCTTCCAGATCAGGTGCACCTGCGCGCCCGGCAGGCTGGAAAACACCTGCAGCGGACCGGTGAAGTCGAGCTGGGTGACGCGCGGAAACAGCACAAGACCGATCTGCAGCGGCGTAGCGGTTGGAGACGGCGCGGACATCGTGACCTCCGGAAGATTTGCCTTGACGGAAGGCATCCTGCCATGGTCGCTTCGTGTCAGAAATGGCAAATATCCCTCATTTCAGGACATGGGCCAAAATGACGCTTGAAGCTCTCGACGGACCGGCATCATGATCGGCGTTCTCGTCTTTCCGGATTTCCAGTTGCTCGACGCGGCCGGGCCGATTTCGGCCTTCGAGATTGCGGCGCGCTTTGCCGAGGGCGCGCCGGCGATCCGTGTGCTGGCGGTGACGCCGGGCCCGGTGCGCTCATCGTCGGGCGTCGAGATTGTCGCGCGCGGATTGAAATCGGCAGCCGCGATCACGACGCTGATCGTCGCGGGCGGTGAGGGCGTGCGCGAAGCGGCGAGGTGCGAGACGACGCTCGGCTTCGTGCGCGCGGTCGCGAAGCGCGGCATCCGCATCGCCAGCGTCTGCTCCGGAGCCTATGTCCTCGCGGAAGCCGGCCTGCTCGATGGCCGCCGCGCCACCACGCACTGGCAGCGCACGCGGCATTTCGTGAAGGCCTATCCGCAGGTGAAGCTGGAGGCGGACCGCATCTTCGTGCGCGATGGCGATGTCTGGACCTCGGCGGGCATATCGGCCGGCATCGACCTGTCGCTGGCGATGATCGCCGAGGACTATGGCGACGGGATCGCGCAGCAAACCGCCAAGCAGCTCGTGCTCTATCACCGCCGCGGCGGCGGCCAGTCGCAATTCTCCTCGCTATTGGAGCTGAAGGCGCCAAACGGCCGCTTCGGGCCGCTGCTGGCCTGGGCTCGCGAAAACCTCGATGCGCCGCTGACGGTCGAGGATCTTGCCGAGCAGGCCGGCATGAGCTCGCGGCATTTCACCCGTGCCTTCATGGCGGAGACCGGCACCACGCCATCCAAGGCGGTGGAGCGCCTGCGCATCGAGGTGGCGCGGCAGCGCGTGCAATCCTCCAGCGAAGCGATCGAGCGCGTCGCGCAGAGCACAGGGTTTCGCGATCCGGAGCGGATGCGCCGCGCCTTCATCCGCGCCTTCGGCCAGCCGCCGCAATCACTGCGGCGTGCGGCGCGGGCGGGGTAGGCGGCTCAGGCCACGTCGGCCTGCGCGCTCGGCTGCTGCTGGTCTGACAGCAATGCGTCGAGATCGACGAGCTGCGGATCGTCGTCCTGCGGTTCGCCGTTCTGGCCGGCGCTGCCGTGAAGATGCATCAGGGTCTGCACGCGACGGGCGTTGAGGTGATCGACATGCTGGTGCTGCAGCGCGATCGGCAGCAGCGCCTTGGGCAGCCCGACCACGGCAAAGGCCGCGACACGGCGCACCTCGTCGCCTTCGCGCCAGCGCAGCGGATGCAGCGTATAGATCAGTTGCCGATCGACTTCCGTCGAGGCCAGCTGTTCGGATTCCGACAGCGTGATGCTGGCAAGGTTGGCGTTGCCGGCGCGGGTGCGCACCGCGGCGGAGCGCAACTCCCAGCAGATCAGGTCGGTCGCCGCGCGGACCTCGCTGCGCACAGCATCCACGCTGCTGGAAAATCGCGTGGCTTCCGGGATCGACAGGTCGCTCCCGGTGACGGCATCGACCAGCGCCGCGGCGCCGGATTCGAATCCAGGTGCAGCCTGTTCGATTGCCGTCGCCATCGCCTCGATCTGGTCGGCGAGTGTGTCGCGGTCGCGCTGGGCCTTGGCATCGGCAAGCGCGCGCTCGGCGGAAGCCACCTGGTCGTCGACCTCCACCAGTTCGGCGCGCAGCGTCTTGGCGCGGTCTTCGACCGCGCGCATGCTGGCTTCGGCGCGATCAAGTCGGGAATTGTTGGCACCGGCGACCGCCAGCTGTTCGGCAGCCGTGCGCTTTTCGGCAAGTTCCGCATCGGTGACGCTGAGCCGCTCGGCCAGCTTCCGCCGCGCCGTGAGCTTGTCTTTCAGCGCGACCTCGAAGCGCTCGATCGGGCTGAGTTCGCGCTTGAAGAATAACATGGCGGTTCCTCGCGAGGTTGCGGCCATCCGCCAGAATCACCTGGCAGATTCGTTTGCGTGCCAGAACTAGTGCGAAACTTGGATAACATTGCGGCCTGAGTCGGTACAGTTGCGATGGCCGGGATAAACCGGCCACCGCATTTGTGCGGATATGCTGAACCGCGCGCTGCGAATCAGTGCCGCTTCAGGAAGATGCGCCCGCTCTGGATGTTCTGCGCGGCATGGATGCGGGCGCGCTCCAGCGGGGTGATGACCCCGCCGCTCGCCAGCGCCTTGTTCTTCAAGTTCTGGACGCGCTGCTGACCTTTCTGCAGCTTCAGCGCTTCGTTGAAGGACAGGTCGCCCTGCTGGATACCCTTGAAGATGCGGTGCTGCTGGGCGTTCTGGCGTGCGTCGATCAATGGCGTCGCGGCAAAGCTCGTGGCCGAGGTGACGGCCAGAACCAGCGAAGCAAGAATGATAGTCCTCATCACGATTCTCCTTTGCGTTACTGCCGCGGCGGCGACGGCACCATGCCGGCGCTCGATCCCGCGAGCACGCACAGGATGCGCGACACGCGCTCCTCGTGAATGTGCGCGTCGTCACGAAATATCGTTTAGTTACATAGGTTTAATGAGGTCGAAGATGAATGGATCTTCAGAATTGACCCCACCTAATGCGGCGCGTCGGGATGCCAGCCGAGCACCGCCAGCATCACGAAAAACCCGACGACATAGGCCAGCGCCACCGGCCAGCCCTGGGAGACCCAGCGGCCGACGGACTTGGCCTCCGGGTACATGTTCGACAGCGCAACGCCCGCGGACGAGCCGAACCAGATCATCGATCCGCCGAAGCCGACCGCATAGGCGAGATAGCCCCAGTCGTAGCCGCCCTGCTTGAGCGCAAGTGCGGTCAGCGGAATGTTGTCGAACACGGCGGAGACGAAGCCGAGGCCGAGCGCGGTCGGCCAGGATGCGGCCGGCAGTTTCTCGACCGGCATCAGTGACGCCGCAGTGACGAGTGCAAGCAGGAAGATCGTACCCTTGAAGGTTTCCGGCATCACCTTCCAGTCCGGCGCGCGCCATCTCGCCGTCAGCAGGATCACCGCCCAGACCGCGATGCCGAGCACCGGAACCGCATCGAGCAACGCGGGGAATTTCAGATTGGCGGTGATGTTGGCGGCGAGTGCGGCGAGCAGGATGGCGGCGACGATGCAGACCCTCGCCGGATCGATCTTCAGCCCTTTGGACGGATCCTTCTGGATCGGCGAGTAGCGCTGCTGCTGGATCGAGGCCGGCACGGCAAAGATCAGCATCGCGACCACAGCCGCGACATAGGCTTCGACCACGGCGAGCGGGCTGACGCCGTCGATCCACATCATCGTCGTCGTGGTGTCGCCGACGACGCTGCCGGAGCCACCGGCATTCGAGGCGGCGACGATCGCGGCGAGATAGCCGATATGGACCTTGCCGCCGTAGACGTGCCGCGCCACGGTGCCGCCGATCAGGGCGGCGGCGATGTTGTCGAGGAAGCTCGAGAGCACGAACACCAGTACGAGCAGGACAACGCCGCCTTTCCAGTCGTCCGGCAGCAGCGCCGGCATCTCATCCGGAATCCGGCTTTCCTCGAAATGCCGGGACAGCAGCGCAAACCCCATCAGCAGCAGGAACAGATTGGCCAGCGTGACCCATTCATGCGCCATGTGATGGCCAAGGCCGGCGATTCCAGCACCATGCTTGAAGCCGGTGAAAACCAGCTTGTAGACGATGATCGCCGCAAGCCCGGTCAGAGCAACCTGAAGCGTCTTGTGATGGAACAGCGCGACCCCGAGCAGCGTCAGCGCGAACAGGATAAAGTCGACGGGAATTCCGAATACAAGGATGGGGTCGATCATCACGGCCTCGAAGACGCTTGAGGGAAAGATGTTCCAGCGCTATTTCAGCGCCTTCAGCCATGCGGCGATTTCGCTGACGGCGACGTTGGCCTGGTTCAACAGCTTGCCCATGGTGAAGAAGCCGTGGAACTGGCCGGGGAAGTGCCGGTAGGTGACGGGCACGCCGGCTTCCTTCAGCCGCGCGGCATATTCGGCGCCCTCGTCGCGCAGGGGATCGGCGCCCGCGGTCAGGACATAGGCCGGCGGCAATCCTGCGAAGGATTTGGCGCGGGCAGGCGAGGCCTTCCAGTGATCGATGTCGGCGGTGCTGCCCAGATAATGGTTGCAGAACCATTTGATCACGGAGTGCGTCAGCAGAATGCTGGTCTCGGGCTCGCTGTGCGAGGGGTGTTTCATTGCAAAGTCGGTGGCGGGATAGACCAGCACCTGGCCGGCGAGCTTCGGGCCGTCGCCATCGCGCGCGGCCAGCGCCACCACGGCAGCAAGATTGCCGCCGGCACTGTCGCCGCCGACCAGCAGGTGTTCGGCGTCGATGCCGAACTGGCCGGCATTGGCCGCTATCCATTTGGTCGCGGTGATGGCGTCGTCGGCGGCTGCGGGATATTTGTGCTCGGGCGCCAGGCGGTAGTCGACCGAGATGACGATCAGTTCGCCCTCATGGGCAAGCTTCTGGCAGACCACCTCATGGGTATCGAGATCGCCGATCACCCAGCCGCCGCCGTGAAAGAAAACGAGGCACGGCGCCAGTCCCGCATTCCTGCGCAGCGTCTTCGGCGTGTAGATGCGCGCGGGAAGCGTGCCATGCGGCGCAGGGATCGCGAGCGGCTTGTTCGATTCAAGCGCCGGCGGCTCGGGATTGGCGACGACGCGGGCCGCCCGATAGTACTCGCGCGCTTCCGGCGCGGTCAGCGTCTCATAGGCGGGACGGCCCGCGTCCTGGAAAGCCTTGTAGACGGCGGCGGCATCGGGATCGAGCGTGACGGGCATGATTTCAGGAGACCTCTGTTTTCGGAATGACGATTGCGCGTTACGCAGCAGTGCGGCCGCCGTCGACGGTGTAGGCGGAGCCGGAGACGTAGCTCGCTTCATCGGAAGCAAGGAACGCCACGATGGAGGCGACTTCGGAGGCGAGGCCGAGCCGCCGCGCCGGGATCCGGTCGACGACCTTGTCATTCGGGGGCGGCTCGTTGCCGGGATTGCGGCCCTGCAGGATCGTGCTCAGCATCCGGCTGTCGATCAGGCCCGGGCAAACGCAATTCACCCGCACCCCGGTGCCGGTGCATTCCCAGGCGGCGCTCTTGGTCAGCCCGATCACCGCGTGCTTGCTGGCGCTGTAGACCGCGATCATCGGCGATCCCATCAGGCCGGCGATCGAGGCGGTATTGATGATGCTGCCCCTGTTCTGCTTCAGCATCACCGGCAACACGTGCTTCATGCCGAGAAAGACGCCGACCACGTTGACGTCGAGCACGCGGCGAAAGCTTTCCAGCGGATATTGCGGGATCGGCTTGATGTCGCCCTCAATGCCGGCGTTGTTGTAGAACGCGTCGATCGTGCCGAACCGGTCGACGGCCGCGCAGATATATTCCGCGACTTCGTCTTCCTGGGTGACGTCGGCGGCAACGGCCAGCGCCTCGGCGGAGGCGGGCAGGCCGCTGATGGCAGCCTGGAGGTCGTCTTTCCGGCGGTCGACCGCGACAATCCTTGCGCCGCGTTCGGCCAGCAGGCGAAGGGTCGCGGTTCCAATGACGCCGGCCGCGCCGGTCACGACGGCAACCCGGCCGTCGAGGCGAATTCGATCTGGCATGTCCTGGGGTTTCCTCTGGCTTGTCCGGTTGTTCCGGATTTTGGTGGTTCTCGCGCGCGACCGCGCGACGAGGGCAACTATTTCATCTGAAACGGGGCATGGCTAGATCAGGCGACGCCTGTCTGGAAACCAATGGAGGCCTTTCGGGATCCGGATTCCATGCGGCCGGAAGGGGGCAAACCGCCCTTTCCCCGCCGTATTCGCCGTGTTAACCGGGAAGGACGCGAGCGGCGGATAAGTCTGTACTATGTCGCGAGCCCGATTCGCCCCTTAAAGCCGCGCGAGATGCTTCGAACCATAGCCCTGACCGGACTTGCGGCCCTGATCGCCGCCACCATGGCCTCGCTCGCGCCATCGCCCGCGCAGGCGCAGATCGGCAATATCTTTTCCGATCCGCCGCTGCGGCCGCCGGGCGCGATTCCGCGCGGCAATCAGCAACAGCAGCAGCAACAGTTCCCGGACGACGACGAGGAAGTGCCGGAACTGCCGCGCGGCCGCCTGTTGCCGACCCCGAACCGGCCGCCGCCGGGGCAGGGCGCACCGCCGCCGGGAAGCTTCCAGTCGCAGCCGCTGGCGCCGCCGCCCGGCACGCCCCAGGGCACCCAGCCCGGCGTCGCGGTTCAACCGCCGCCGCCCGGACAGCGCCAGCCGCCGGCTTCCGCGGCCAAGAGCGTGCCGAGTTCGCCGGCGACCCTGCAGCCGGGCGACGAGGTCGTGTCCGAGCCGCCGGCCACCAAGATCACCAACAAGAAGGCGAGCTTCTCCGGCCTCGACAAGATCACCGGCCGCATCATCAATTTCGACGAGGACATCGGCGAGACCGTGCAGTTCGGCGCGCTGCGCGTGAAGACCAGCGCCTGCTACACGCGGCCGTCGACGGAAGCCGCCAACACCGACGCCTTCGTCGAGGTCGACGAGATCACGCTGCAGGGCGAGGTGAAGCGGATTTTCTCAGGCTGGATGTATGCCGCCAGCCCAGGCCTGCACGGCGTCGAGCATCCGGTCTACGACATCTGGCTGACCGACTGCAAAGGGCCCGACCAGACCATCGTCAGCGCGCAGCCCGATCCGCCGAAGCCGCCGGCGCCGCCGCCGGCCGCCAAGCGTCCGTCGCAGCCGAAGCAGGCTCAGCCACGTCCGCCGGGACCACCGCCGCAGCCGCAATTCCAGCAGCCGCAACAGGCGCCGCAGCAGCGGCCGGGCGGGCTGTTCGGCGGGTTGTTCGGGAACTAGCCGTCAGGAGCGCTTCGCGACGATCGCGAGCGCGTCCGCGCCGCTGATGCTCGCAGGCAATCGCATGAAATCCGCGGGCTCGCCCGCGATCGCCTTGTCGAGCAAGGCGCGATAGCGGCGCCGCGGAATCTCGGCGGCGCCGAAGCTGCGCAGATGTTCGGTGACATATTGCGTGTCGAGCAGCTCGAAGCCGCCGGCGATCAGCCGCGCCACCAGATGCACCAGTCCCACTTTCGATGCGTCACGAGCGCGGTGAAACATGCTCTCGCCGAAGAACGCCCGCCCCAGGCTGACGCCATAGAGGCCGCCGGCGAGGTCGCCGTCCTGCCAGACCTCGACGCTGTGACAGTGCCCGAGTTCGTGCAACCCCAGATAGAGATCGCGGATGCGCTTGTTGATCCAGGTGTCGTCGCGCCCGGGCTGCGGCGCCGCACAGCCGGCGATGACCGCCTTGAAGGCGGTATCGACAGTCACGCTGAATCCATCCGAGCGCACGGTGCGGGCGAGGCGCGAGGCGATGCGGAAGCCGTCGAGCGGAATCACCCCGCGCATTTCCGGCTCGACCCAGAACAGCGTCGGATCGTCAGCGCTCTCGGCCATCGGAAATATGCCGCAGGCATAGGCCCGCAGCAGCACGTCGGGCGTGATTTCGGAAGCGGCGGACTCGCGCGAGGTCATCTGCCGATGATAGCAGGACGCACGGGCCTCATGCTACTTGCCGAAACGGCTGCCAATCCCGGTAGCCGAACAGCCTGGCCGGGTTGGTCACCAGGATCTTCTGCAGTTCCGCCGCATCTGCCACGTAGCGATAAAGCAGTTCGAGCAGGTCGGCGTCGTTCGGCGGCTGCACCACCGAGACCGGATGCGGCCAGTCGCTGGCCCAGACGCAGCGGTCGGGAGCGGCTTCGATATAGGCGCGTGCGATCGGAATGACATCGTCCCAGGGCGGCCCCTTCTTCGAGGTCTTTTCGCCGAGCGACAGCATCACCCAGAAATTGCCCTTCGACAGAAGCTCCAGCATCTTCTGCAGGTTTGGATCGTCCTTGCCGGCCGTCGGATCGGGGCGTGCCATGTGGTCGATCAGGACGGGCACGTCGAGGTTCTCGTACTTGGCGACGCTGGAGACGATGCCGTCCATCTCCGGCTGGATCTTTGCGTACCAGCCGAGCTCGCGGATGCGTGCAATGGCGCGCGCGAAATCCTTGTCCGAGAGCACCGCGCCGAGTTCCTGCCGGAAGCTGAAGCGGGCGCCGCGCACGCCGGCGTCGTGCAGCTTCGAGAGATAGGTGTCATCCGCTTCGGCGAACACCAATGCGTTGGCGCAGCCGCGATAGTTCGGTCCCGTCGCCGCGAGCGCATCGAGCACCACGGCATGGTCGGCGCCGTAGGTCGTGGTCTGCACGATGATGCCGCGCTCGACGCCGAGCGTTTGTGGACGCGCAGCGCCGCTTCCCAGGTCGCTGATGGCATCTGATAGGCGGCACCAGGACGCACCGGATATTTCTCCGGGGCTAAATTCAATCCAATTGGCCGGTCGAATACCAGTTCTGCAACCGCTTAAGCGCCCTCTCACCCATCTGCTTATTGATTGGGTCCGCAAACTTGACGAAACGTTGCAATGCTGCCTTCCAAGCGTCGATAACCGACGCGTCATCCGAACGGTTGCGGGCGGCTGCCGCACAATCTAACAGCACATCCCGCTCCGCTTTCCATTGCGCATACAGATTGGCGATCTCGGCATTCGACATTTGAGGAGACTTTCCAAAGAATTGTTCGAAATTTCGCTCTTCGTCTAAGCCCGCGTTGTGTGATGTCGCCGCAATTATTTGAAGCGTCGATGTTGCGATGCTCAATTGCTTTGTGAATGCCTCAAAGTCCTTACTGTAGAGATCGAACCGCTCCGGATGAAAGCTGCTGCCAGGAAGCAAAAACTTGCTACGTAAGTGCGCAGACAGGCGGAGTAAAATGAGGGCATGATCAACGTCGAATTGTAGGGGATTTGAAAGAAAGGGGATAAAATAAACGTGCATAGAGCGAGTGCCGTCGTAATACTCGAAGTAGCGGGTAACAATAACCCTGTACATTTGACGTTTGGCAGACAGAAAAATCTGATCGTTGTCGACAGGACCTTCATCAAAGGCAGACTTAATTGCGCTCTCTATCGCTTCAGTCACAAACGGCGCATTCTTCGGATGCTTTCTGCATAATTCATCCTTGAAGGTCTTCCACGAAGCTTTCTTTCCAAAGGGCAGCACACCGAATATCTCGTAAACTTTTGTGTTTCCACTAGTGAGCTTAGTTTCATCACAAACCTCTTGTGCCGGTACTGGACAAGTCTTGTCCCATTCGAAATGAATGAAGTGTTGTTCAATATTGTGGCGCGCCACAACGCTCGAAAGCGCCTCCCTCAAATCCAGCTTCAATTGCGGGACGATCTTAACGCTTATCTCTGCTCGTCCTCCTTCCTGTGCGTTGACTAAGTCGGCCTCCTTTAGTTTGTCCTTGAACAAAGCAATGAATTTTCGGCGAACGATAAGATCGGACAGTTCGTGGAAGAATTTCTCTAACGCGTTCTCAGGGTCGATCTCCGCAGACTTATTTTTTTCATCCAGAGCGCTGACATCCAGCTTAATTCCTATCAGTCCTTGTAGCGGGCCTGGTGGCTCTTCGAAATATAAAGACACCGTCCGTTTGTCAGTGTGCTGGCACTCCTTCAGCTCCCTGTCGATCAGGTTAGCAAAGGCTCCAATTTCAAATCCGGTAAACGAATAGCTATTTTTAAGTCTCTCCGTATAGATAACGAAAAGAACGTCGCTCTCCTGTAGCTGATCGTGAATCTGACCTGTCAGCGAACCGCCCTGCTTAAAGGTGTGAACGTCGCGGACGATTGTCAGATTGGGATTATCGTCGTCTCGAAGCGCGTAGAATGCCTTTTCTAGCGCCGCAGCAATCAAGGTATCTTCGTGCGCGTAAGATATGAAAACTTGAGTATTTAACTTTGGAACAGGTGACGACGCGTTCATGGCTGAACTCGCTATCGGCTATTTTTTCCCACTCTTAAGTTAGTTGTGCACGGGAAATGGAGCAACCAAAATCTGTTTTGTCGTGAGGCCGCCGTGACAAATTAACCTGAAGCCCGCGACGGATGTTGCGTGTGCTGGCCCGCTGCGGACAATAGGCGCTGCACTGCACGCGAGGTGGTGGTCCCGGCGTCCTCTATCCACCCGGGGGCGGCTGGAGGCGGCGCCCGCGACAACGTAACGGCGCCCGCAAGCCAGTTGCCGCATCTTCGCGATAGCGGCGTCCAAAAGAGGGGATGCAAGGACTGCGAAGCCGAAGGTCCGCGCCTATCGTAAGAAATGTTGCGCAGAGCGCGACAACGCTCATATCAAGCAAGCGCGATCGAAGCGGCGACGCCGGCCTAACTCGCCGCGGCGCTGGCCGGTTTCGGCGACGCTGTCGGACGGATGCGGCGGAAGCGCAGCACGATCCGCGTGCCGTTATGATCGGGATCGCGTTCGACCGTGGCGTCGAGCTTGGAGGCCATCGCGCTGACGATACGCTGTCCCATCCCGGTGGAGCGCGGGTCCGACTTGCCGTTGAGACCGACGCCGTTGTCGGCGATCGCGACCACGAGGTCTTCGCCCTCGGTCTTGAGCTCGACATGGATCGGACCGGCGCCGTCGGGATAGGCGTATTTGACGGCGTTCATCACCAACTCGTTGACGATGATACCGATCGCCACCGCGCGGTCCGGATCGATCTCGATCGTCTCGGCCGCCAGCGTCAGGCGCGACATCTTGTTGCCTTCGGCCGAACGGCGCAGATCTTCCAGCAGGGCTTCCAGATACTGGTTCAGCAGCACGCTCTTGAGGTCGTGCGAGGTGTAGAGGCGGCGATGCACCTGCGCGACGGCGGCGACACGGCCCATTGCATTGGTCAGCGCCGCCTTGACGTCGTCCTGGCTTGCCGAATTGGCCTGCAAATGCAGCAGCGAAGCGATGATCTGCAGCGAGTTGCCGACGCGGTGATTGACTTCGCGCAGCAGCACTTCGCGTTCGGCGGCGAGCGCCGCATAGCGATCGCGCGAGGCGTGGACCTCGGCTTCGGCCTCGTCGCGCGCCCGCTGAAGTTCGGCCTGCCGGAGCGCGCCGCCGATCGCGGCCTGGAGCAGCGGAATGAACTCGCCGCCGACGTCCTTGACCAGATAGTCGGCGGCGCCGGCCTTCAGCGCGGTGACGGCGATTGCCGAATCCTGCGCGGCCGTGACGAACACGACCGGCGGGGCGCCCGGGATCGCCAGGATCCGCTCCAGCGTTTCGAGGCCGTCGAGCCCCGGCATGTACTGGTCAAGCGCAACGACGTCGATGCCACCCTGCGCCAGCCGCGCCAGTCCTTCCTCACCGCCGGCTGCGTGCACGACCTTGAAGCCTGACCGCGTCAGGCCGCGATCGACCAGCCGGGCAAGGCCGGCGTCGTCGTCGATATAGAGCAGTGTCGGCGTCGCAGGTTTCATGTGGCGGCCGGTGGGACCTGAATAACGGAAAAGAACAGACCGAGTTGACGGATCGCGTTGGCAAAGCTCTCGTAGTTCACGGGCTTGGTAATGTAGACGTTGCAACCGAGCTCGTAGCAGCGCTTGATCTCGTGCGAATCGTCTGTCGTGGTCAGGACCACGACCGGCGTGGTCTTGAGATACTTGTTTTCCTTGACCCGCTTCAGGATGTCGATGCCGGTCGTGTCGGGCAGGTTGAGGTCGAGCAGGATCAGGAGCGCGCTGCCCTTGTGGTCGAGGCCCGTTCCGTCCTGGCCGAACAGGTAGTTCAGCGCGGCTGTACCGTTGGTGAACGGGACGATCTCATTGTTGACACCGGAGCGGCGAATGTTCCGCTCGATCAACCGCGCGTGGCCTTCATCGTCCTCGATCATGATAATGGTAACAGGATTAGTCATGTACGTGTGTTCCGACTGGAAGACCAATTGATGGGCAATGTGATCGTGAACGTGCTGCCCTGGTGAAGTTCCGACGCGACCGACATGGTTCCTCCCAGACGTCGCACCAAAGCGCGGACATGCGCAAGGCCGATGCCTTGCCCCGGCCTGTCCTGGGTTCCCGCGCGGCGGAACAGGTCGAATATGCGCTGGTGGTCCTTGGGATCGATACCCCGTCCATTGTCAGATATCTCGAAGATCGCGAACCCCAGCTTGGTACGGCCACGCACCGTAATTTCACCGGGAACCCCAGTCTTCAGGTATTTGAGCGCATTGTCGATCAGATTGGAGAAAATCTGTTCCAGCGCAAGGCGATCACTGACGATATCAGGCAGCGCGTCGATCCGGATCTCGGCCTGGGCCTCGGCGGCCTGATGGGCCACGGTGGTCACGACGGCTTCCATCAATTCCCTGGTGTCGATCAAGACCGGATCGAACTCGCGCCGGCCCTCGCGGGTCAGGTTGAGGATCGCCGATATCAGGCGGTCCATCTTGCCGATCGATGACTTGATGAAGCCGAGCGCCTCGGAGAAGTCCTCCGAGAGCTGCTTGTCGGCGCCTTCGAGCTCGGGCTCGGCGGTATCGGTGGCGTTTTCCGCGGTGGCCGGCACGGCGGAGTGTGCGCGGGAGAGTGTTGCGATGCGTTTGAAGATGTCGCCGCGCAATTCCTCCAGTTCGCTGGTGAAGCCCATGATGTTCACCAGCGGCGAGCGCAAATCGTGGCTGACGATGTAGGCGAAGCGCTGAATCTCGTCATTGGCCTCGCGGAGATCAGCGGTGCGCTCGTCGACGGTGGTTTCGAGGTTGAGGTTGCTGTCGCGCAGCTTCGCCTCGGCCGCGTCGCGGGCGCGCGAGGAGCGCCGCACCAGGAAAATCGAGAGACCGGCCAGCGCGATCACCAGGCCGGATCCGGCGATCGTCACCGAGGAGGCGAGAACCTGCGTTCGATCGGCATCCTGTCTCCGCACGGCGAACAGGCGATCTTCCTCGGCGCGCATATCGCGTCCGGCCTGGGCGATGGCCTGCAAGGCGCCAGTCGCGGTGCCGTTGCGCAACACCGTTATGCTGGTGGCGACGTCGTTGTTCTTGACGCGATCGATGCCGCGGGCGAATTCGCTCAGGCGCTGCTCGACCGCCTTGCGCAGCCTGGCGTAGTTTTCGACCTGAACCGGGTTGTCGCCGGTAATTCTTGCAAGTTGGTCGGCTGCGGGCAGGATGTTGCCGGCCGCAGTCTCGTACTCGGCAAGGAACTGGGGCGCCGATGTCAGGAGATAGGCGCGCGTCGCGCTTTCGGCACGACGGATCTCCAGCAACAGATTGGAGATCTGGCTTTCGACCTCGACGGTATGCACGACGAGGCTGCTGGCATCACGGGCCTTGTTGACCAGGAGAACGGAGGTGGTGCTGATGGCGACCAGCACCAGAAACCCCGCCGACAGCAGCAGGATTTGCCAGACAGCGCGTCGGCGCTGAGCATCAGCCGTCACAATGATCTCGCGTCATGAAAATAGAACCGCCCCGCCAAAGCACCCCAGCACGTCATAATGCCGGAAGCCTCGATTGGTTCCATCGCGGCGGAACATTTCGGGCGGTTACGGCGCTTTGCCGTCCAGAGGCTGGCCGGCAAGGTACTGCTCCAGCCAGTGGATGTGGTAGTCGCCGTTGATGATATCGGTCTCGCGCACCAGCGCCCGGAACAGGGGCAGGGTGGTCTCGATGCCGTCGACCACCATCTCGTCGAGCGCCCGGCGCAGCCGCATCAGGCATTCGGCGCGCGTCTTGCCGTGCACGATCAGCTTGCCGACCAGCGAGTCGTAATAGGGCGGGATGACGTAGCCTTGGTAGACTGCGGAATCGATCCGCACGCCGAGCCCGCCGGGCGGGTGGAATTGCGTGATCCTGCCGGGCGAGGGGCGGAAGGTCTGCGGGTTTTCCGCGTTGACGCGGCACTCGATGGCATGGCCGATGATCGCGATCTCTTCCTGCTTCGCGGGCAGGTCGCCGCCGGCGGCGATGCGGATCTGCTCCAGCACGAGGTCGATGTCGGTGATGCTCTCGGTGACGGGATGCTCGACCTGGATGCGGGTGTTCATTTCGATGAAATAGAACTCGCCGTCCTCGTAGAG
>OEIU01000669.1_pt1 | contig 29314 bp, 30 predicted proteins | sample 1539221 | NCBI WGS metagenome assembly OEIU01 (sample SAMN03792071, study PRJEB22550) | activated sludge metagenome | feature: wastewater treatment plant; material: activated sludge; isolation source: Wastewater treatment plant of a petroleum refinery complex | place: Argentina: Zarate | collected...
GGAGCCCGCTTTTGCGATCTCTCCTCAATTGCCGCGCCAGCGGCTTCGTTCAATCTTGAAAATGAAATTGCAAGCTTTCCGGCCTCCCGACCCCAAAAGCTTGCAATCTCAAATCCGCAGCGGGGCCAAAAACCGACTCTCACTCAACGGCTTGGACACTTCTTCACGGACGACGAGTTATTGTCGACCCTTTCAAGCCAGATTTCGCGCCACCATGCGTAAATGCTTCTTGGGCAGAACATTCGACAATTGCTGTAGCGGGATTCACACCAAACTCCTTCAAGAATCACCGCCGGTGTCTTCATGTGAGACATCTTGCCGGTTTTTTCATTGATGAAGTTCTCCACTCTCGCCTGCACCTTATAAACCCGACCACAAAACGGAACGAGTTCCGCGTCGAAGGTCATCCCACGATTTGATACGCCGTCCAGCGTCGCAAGAATTTCGCTGTAAGGCCTCACCCGCACGAGCTCCCCTGGCTGCAGGTTCAGCGTGACGGCCGGGGTTGGCTGCCCCGGCGCGATGGTTCCCTTCCTGCGTGGAAACGGTATGCCGCCGATCAGGCATTGAAAACGGTCATACAGCCAACGTGCCGGGCCACCCGACTTGCCCCGCTTCGCCAAGGTCAAGTTGTAATACAGGACGTAGATAAGTCCGGACGCAATGCGGCCCAGACCAACGTTTCCGGAGCGATAATCCTCAAGATACTGGCTCATATCCCACCACGGAAGCGGCGTGGTGTAGGACGGCAGTTCCGTCGCCTGGCAAGTATAGCGCATCTCGCCGTCTTTATCTTGGGTCCCGATACCGTTCCGGACGTCTTCTTCGGTACACAGGGCCGCCACGACCCCTTCCTCTCCCGGATTGGAAGGACGTGACGCAACCGACTCGTTGTTGATAGGTTTGAGCCACGCCTCCTTCCAGAACAGCAGACAGGCTGCCTGGCAGCCACCGTACGCAAGTCCGTCGCAGCGAAGGTCAAGATGAATTGCGTCGTTTACGCGCTTGCCCGCGACCGGGTTGACTGTGTCACACGTCTTGTGTGCCCGCTTGTAAACCTTGAAACGTTTCCCGCAGAACTGCATCATCTGCGGCATGAAAGGCATCTGCTCCAATCGGCCATTCTTGTCGAGCGTCGCGAGGATCTCCTGCCTGCTCCGCACTTCGACCCAGTCGCCCGCGCGTAATTCCATCTTTCTCACCGTTGCAATGCTTTGAAACCTATCACCGGCTCAAACTTCGGCCTCAGCCGACCTGCTTCCTTTGACGCCTCTGAAAAGGTCAAGATACAGCCCCTTGTCACCCATGACAAACAACAACGTCACGAAATAGACTATAAACATGACGCCGCCTTCCACCGCCAACCGCAGGAAGGCGGGATTCAATTGTGCGATGAAGAATTTGGCGAAGAAAGCCACTCCCCCGGCCAGCACAGCCGAAATCAGCGGCTTGCTTATCGCGAACAAGACGTCTCTTGGAGAAATCGCAGTGCCGTGCACGCACCAGAATATGTGCGGAACGAGCCAGACCATCATCGCGGTCGAGTATGCCAATGCGACGCCGGTCGGGCCGAACGGCAGTCCGATGCAGTAGGCCGTAATGACCAACGGGGCAATCACCAGAGCAATCTTCAAGCTTCTTTCCTGCAATCCCGTCGACATGAGCAGCCAGGCGAACGGATTGATCATCCCGAAGATCAGGATCGTCGGACTGAGGAGGCGAAAGATATCCGTGGCCTCGATCCACTTCGGCCCCAGCAAGACCAGGATGATGTCATCGGCGAACAACGCGCAGAACATCGTGGTCGGCAATGTCAGTGAATTCGCGAGGCGATAGCCCTTCAGGAAATAGCTATTCAGTCGAGGCGGATCGTGCTGAAGCCGCGACAGCGCGGCAAAGGTCACTCCGCCGATTGCCGAGTTGAGGTTAGCCGTCGGAATATTGATGAGTTGGTAGGCCCTGCCATACAGGCCGAGCACATCCGCCCCCCAGAAGCGGCCGAGAAGAAGCTTCTCGAGGTTATAGGCGACATAAACCACCAGGCCGTTCAGGGTTACGGTACCACCAAAGCGCAGCATCGAGCGGGTCCCGGCGCTGCGCCGCGGCAATCCGGGAATCCAGGCGGCGATCGTCCAGACACAGCTAACGAAGACGATTTGCGAAGCGATCGTCGCAGCCACGAGCGACCAATAGCCAAAACCCGCGAGGGCCATGCTGATGCCGACGGCAATACTGGCCAACTGGCAAGAGACTTCGATCGCCGTCATGATGGCAAAACGCAGGTGGCGATCAAGAAGCGCCGCATGCTGGACCCCGGCGGCATTGATGATGAATCCCCCCGCCATGACAACCATGATCCAGAAAAGACGAGGTTCGTCATAGAAACGGACCACGACGGGCGCGCTGAGCAGACACAAAAATGCGAGCAACACACCAACCATCAGGTTGATCCAGAACAGCGTTGATATCTGCTCGTTCGTGATCGCAGCCCTCTGAATCGTGGCGGTTGAAAGTCCGGCTTCAGTAAACAGCCCATAGAAGCCGGTGATGACGGTAACCATCGCTACCAGTCCGAAGTCTGCCGGATCGAGCAGTCGCGCCATTGCGGCTACGAAGAGAATGCGAAGAACGAAGTTCACCGCCTGACCAACAAGCTTGGCCAAACCACCGCGCACTGCCCTCTGCTTCAAGGAGACAAGCGACTCCCCCGCCTGCTCCTCCTTAAACGGTTTAATCATTGACAGTTATTCCGCTGTCTCGCGGCCGCGCCGCTGCTTGTAAAATGCCGCAAAACGCCAACATTCAACATCGAGTTACCGGCCTCCAAACTGCCAAGCAAGCCCCATTTCTATTGGAGATTGGTTCAATAGATATTGCTCCACTAACCATAATAAATTGTTTTCACGCCAGCGGCTGGCCGCAAAATTCACGAGGCACCAAGGACGGCTGATCCAAGCACCTGCTGTCGCGGGGACAAAACGCCCCGACCGGGCTTGCTGCTGCGGCTGACGCGGCGAGTTCCATTTACCATGCCGTGCCGCATCAACCGCAGCCTGACTGCCGTATTAGGGTTTTCCCGAGCCTTGTGCTAGATAATCGTTCAACGCTTTAAATATATCGATTTGGCCGCCCATGTTAAACGAACATCGCGAGCATCGGGACAACTCCGTGGGACCGCTGATTACTATAGCCATTCCCACGTTTAATAGAGCAGAACTGCTGAAGGTTTGTGTCGCGACCTCTCTCGCGCAAACCTATCAAGACTTTGAGCTCCTGGTGTCCGACAATGCCTCTACCGATGAAACGGGCAAGGTACTCAGCGAGTTCACCGATCGGCGGTTACGGGTCATACGGCAGAAGGAGAACATAGGTCTCCTTGGAAACTGGAATGCCTGCCTGAACGAAGCTCGGGGCAAATACGTCGTGCTGCTTTCCGACGACGACGGAATCGATCCCGACTTCCTGGAACGCTGTATCGCATTCGTTGAACGCGAGCGTGATTTGCCTATCGTCGTCGGATTGACACAGCGCCACTCGATCTCTGATGGGCGCATTTTGCCCGCCGCCGGCAGCCAGAAGTTTGAAACCGGAATCTGGGATGGCGCCGATATCCTTCTCGAGCTTCTGCGAGGCAGGATGACGGTTCAACTGTGCACCGTCCTGTTGCGGGCAGACCTGTTGCGTAGCAAGGGAGGATTTCTCGCTGATTTTTGCTATGCTCCGGACTACGCCGCAATCGCGACCCTCTTGTTGGAGGGAAAGGTCGGCCTCCTGAATGAGCGCTGCGGCACGTACGCTTTTCACCACAACAGCCAGACGTCTGCTTTCAGCATCGACGTACTCTTGAAGGACCTCGAGAAGCTTGCTGATCTGATCTCGAGCATCGCCGACCGCACGGTTAAGGATCCTCGCAAGCGTGAGCAGATCAAATTGAACGCAAAGCGATATCTATCCTTGAATGTTGCGTTCCTCCTGATCGAAAGCTGCAAGGCCGGAATCAGCGTCAGTGAACTGAGTTCAGTACTTTGGCGCTGGCATCGACAACTTCCCGCGGCTGCTGCGATCTATTCTCTCAGGATGGCAAAACTGTTTGCAATTCGGCTCGTTCCCGCCCCGGCCATCCGAGGCGTTCGTCGTCTGCTGGAACCGGTGAATTCGCACTAGTCACAACCGCTGAAATTACAACCGCGCTGCCGTCAACAACGAGGCGCTGAGTTGCTGGGATGGTTCGTTCATGCCGCGCGTCTCTGTCCTTCTTCCTGTGTACAATGGCGAGAGCTATCTGGCTCAGGCGATCGACAGCGTTTTGAACCAAACGTTCGACGACTTCGAATTGCTGGTGCTGGATGACGGCTCGACGGACGGATCGCAAGCGATCGCAAGGGCGGCTGCGGCTCGTGACACACGAATAAGGGTTATTGCCGGAGAGCACAGGGGGCTCGTCGATGGGCTGAATTCGGCGGCCGATATCGCTGCCGGCGAATTGCTGGCGAGGATGGATGCCGACGACATCTCCCTGCCCGATCGATTTGCAAAACAGGTTCGCTACTTCGATGCGCACCCGGAATGTTGCGCCGTTGGTTGTCCGGCGATGCGTATCGATCCGGATGGATTACCGATAAGCAGCTGGCCAGTGCCCGAAAGCCACGAAGACATTGATGCCCAGCACATGACAGGTTTGGGCGGAGGAATTCTTCAACCTTCTGTCATGATGCGAAAGTCGAGCTTCCTCCAGGTCGGAGGCTATCGAGCCGAATTCAAGTATGGAGCGGAAGATTACGATCTGTTTCTGCGCATGGCGGAGATCGGCAAACTGGCAAATCTGCCGGAGATCCTTCTGCAGTATCGACTGCATCTCAAGAGCGTCACGGTCAGACGTCATGAAGAACAGTTGCCGGCCGCGAGGCGCGCATTGGACGACGCCAAGACTCGGCGTCAGATAACCGAGCCCCTGCCCTATCGCCAATACCACGTTGGCTCCGGATCCGAAGATGAACTGATGTGGATATGGAGTCGCGCCTCGTTTGCGGGCAAGAACTTTCGCACGGCCCGAAAGTACGCCATCAGGCTTCTGGTGCGACATCCGTGGAAATTGCGGGCCTGGGTGCTTTTCGGCGCCGCCTGTCTGGGACCACTGGCTTTCAAGGTGAAACGCCTCAGCCCATACCGCCTGGGGCCGAGCATTTGAAGCCAGACCGCGCCGCGCGCTATTCGGGCACCGCGCATAGGTGATGAGCGTTCCCGCAAGAGTGCGAAGAACCACGTTCGTGAGCGCCCACGCCCATATTGCGGGAATTCAGTTTCGTGCTATTAAGCACCCCCATTTACGATATTAAATATTTCCATTTAATCGTATAGATAATCACCCGTTACTCGGCTAGGAATCCTCGCTCATTTCCGTTCGACAACTATTTTGAACGGACGACATCAAACCAGGCCCGCGATAATTTTGTCATGAAAATCAGTATTTTCGGTCTCGGATATGTTGGCGCCGTCACGTCGGGCTGCCTCAGCGCCCAGGGGCATTCAGTCATCGGTGTCGATTATGCGCAGGCGAAAGTCACGCTGATAAATCAGGGGAACTCGCCGGTCATCGAAAAAGGGCTCGATGAGACGATCTCCGACGGAGTTCGCAGCGGGCGCCTCAAGGCAACCCAGGACGCCGAAGAGGCGGTCCTGGCAACGGATCTGTCCCTTATTTGCGTTGGAACGCCGAGCAGAAGGAACGGTGATCTCGATACCGGCGCCCTGGAATCCGTCTGCAGGGAAATCGGAGCCGCGCTTCGCAAGAAGCAATCGTGGCACACCGTCATCGTTCGATCGACCGTCCTCCCGGGAACCATTCGCAACGTCGTAATTCCGGAGCTTGAAAAAGCCAGCGGAAGGAAAGTCGGCGTTTCCCTGGGCGTCGGCAGCAACCCCGAGTTCCTGCGTGAGGGCACCGCCATCGACGACTTCCACTCGCCGCCGAAGACGGTGATCGGCGCGGAGGACGAGCGGACGGCAAACGAGATCGAGTCGCTCTACAGCGGGATTGATGCGCCTGTTATCCGCACCTCGATTGCCGTCGCCGAAATGATAAAATACTCGGACAACGTTTGGCACGCGGTGAAAGTATCGTTTGCGAACGAGATCGGAGTGATCTGCAAGAGCCTGGACATCGACAGTCACCAGGTGATGGATATCTTCTGTCAGGACACGAAGCTGAATCTTTCGAGCTACTATCTCAAACCGGGATTTTCGTTCGGAGGCTCCTGCTTGCCCAAGGACGTTCGAGCCCTGGTTCACCGGGCTCGGTCCCTCGATCTGGACCTGCCGCTGCTCGGCTCCGTCCTTCCGTCAAACGAAAAGCAAACCAATCGCGGCTTCGAAATGATCACGCAGCGCGGCAAGCGTGCGGTGAGCATTCTCGGCATGAGCTTCAAGGCCGGCACTGACGATCTTCGAGAGAGTCCGATCCTGGAAATCATCGAGCGTCTTATCGGCAAGGGATACGACGTCCGCATCTTCGATCGTAACGTCAACCTTTCAAAGCTCGTGGGCGCAAACAGGGACTATCTGTTGCGCATGATTCCGCATGTTTCTTCGCTGCTCGTCGATTCTCTCGAGCAGGCGCTTTCGCACGGCGAGATCATTGTCATCGGAAACGGCGATCCGGAATTCCGCAACATCGCGTCTCGCATACGGCCCGAACAGTTTGTTGTCGACCTCGTTCGTATCCGCGATTTCAACAGCCTGAATGGACAATACGATGGCATTGGCTGGTAACTTCTCAAAGCCGCGGCGAGTTCTGATCATCGTCGAGAATCTTCCGGTCCCGTTCGACCGTCGCGTCTGGAATGAGGCCACGACCCTGGTGAAGGCTGGGTATGAGGTTTCGGTGATCTGTCCGACCGGGCATGGCGCCGATGCTCGTCGCGAGGTCATAGACGGGATTCACGTATACCGTCATCCGCTGATAGAAGCGCGCCGGATGCATCTCTATTTTGTCGAGTACAGCGTCGCGCTGTTTTGGGAATTCATTCTTGCCTGGCGCGTGTATTTCGAACGCGGTTTCGACGTCATTCACGCATGCAATCCCCCCGACCTCATCTTTCTGATCGGGGGATTCTTCAAGCTGTTCCTCGGCAAGAAGTTCGTTTTCGATCATCACGACATCAACCCTGAACTGTTCGAGGCAAAGTTCGGCAAGCGCAATTTTCTCTATCGGGTAGTTGCCGCGCTGGAACGTTGGACCTTTGCCGTCGCCGACATTTCGATCGCGACAAACAATTCATATCGGACCATCGCCCTGGAGCGTGGCCGGATGAAGCACGACCGTGTTTTCGTGGTCCGATCGGGGCCCAACCTTGAACGATTGAGGATTGTTCCGCCCGATCCTTCGCTGAAAAAGGGACGCGCTTATTGCGTCGGATATGTGGGAGTCCTGGGCGCGCAGGAAGGTCTGAAATATCTGCTGGAGGCGGCTAGATACATCGTCCATGTGCTTGGACGCCGCGATATTCAGTTCTGCATCGCGGGCGGAGGACCGGAACTCGAGCGGCTCAAGGCCCTCTCGACCGAGCTAGATGTAGCCGACTACGTGACCTTTGCCGGCCGAATTCCCGACACGGAACTGCTCAAGATTCTGAATACGGCCGATGTCTGCGTCAATCCGGACGAATGCAATGCGATGAACGACAAGTCCACCATGAACAAGATCATGGAATATATGGCGCTTGGTAAGCCGATTGTGCAGTTCGATCTGACGGAAGGAAGATTTACGGCGCAGGAGGCATCGCTCTACGCCAAATCCAACGATCCCGTCGATTTCGCCGACAAGATCGTCGAGCTGCTCGGGGACGCAGAGCGGCGCAAACGTCTCGGAGAATTTGGCAGAGCCCGTGTGCTCGAATGCCTTGAATGGCCGCATGAAGCACCAAAACTGCTTCGGGCATATGAAGCCCTGTTTGAACTGAGCTTGAACGAAGATGCGCGCGCCAAGAGGAGCCAGACCATCGGGCGGTTATTCGACCTTTCGGCGAGAGATGCCGACCGAAGATCGCAGGTTCAGCACGCACGCGCGGACGTCACCAAACGCGCGGCCAAGGAAGCCACTACGAGTGATACTGCGTGACGGGCGCCGACTTCGGCGGCCACATCAGGGTCCCCTTGCTCCCTGCAGTTGTGCATATGAACAGCCGGTGCTGACGCCCCCTCATTGGTGACGTAGCGCCTTTGGCGTTCCTCGAAAGCTGGCGCAGAAAGCCATGAAGCCATTGTCATTGACCGATCGGCTGGACTTCCTGTCGAACAAGGGCGTCGACGTGATCGATCCGCGGCAGACGTTCGTCGACGATACCGTTCTGCTGGATCGGATATTTCCCGGCTCGGTGCTTTTCCCGGGCACTCGCCTGTCGGGTCCGAAGACGCTGGTGGCGCCGGGCGCAAAAATCGGCAACGAAGGTCCTGCCACGGTGGTCGACTCCGCCATCGGCGAAAATGCCGAGATTGCCAGTGGATATGCCAGCGGCTCTGTGCTGCTGGCCAAGTCGAAAATAGGATCCAATGGCCATGTCAGGGCCGGCACGTTGTTGGAGGAAGAGGCATCGACAGCCCACGCCGTCGGCCTCAAGCAAACGATCCTGACGAGCTTTGTGACACTGGGCTCTTTGATCAATTGCTGCGATTGCCTGATTTCAGGCGGCCGCTCCCGCAAAAATCACACGGAGGTGGGCAGCGGGTTTATCCATTTCAACTACACCCCCTGGGGAGAAAGCGGCGATAAGGCCACTCCCTCGCTGGTCGGCAGCGTACCCCGAGGGATGTTTCTTAGAGAAGAAAGAATCTTCATCGGCGGTCTCAGCGGAATGGTTGGTCCGAATCGCGTTGGCTTCGGATCGATCACGGTCGCGGGGCAAATCGTTCGATCGGACGTTGCAGACAGTCGAATTCATTCGGAGGCCCAGCGTGTCATTGACGAGCACTGGGACTTCGGGCCGCGGAAGCCATCAGCGCCACGGGTACAAAAAAATCTGGAATATATCGGTCACCTGGCTGCTCTTCGTGCCTGGTATCTGCTCGTTCGGAGGCAGCGATTACCCAGCGGGGAAGCGCTTTCACATCTGCACATGACGATCGATGCTGCGATTGAGTTGCTGGATGGCTGCATGATGGAGCGTTGGACCCGGCTGGCCCAATTCCTCGACCGTGATCTTCCGCCTATCCGGCTGCCAACAATTCCGTGTCCTCTGTCGATTGAGCCGAGTTCTGTCCCTCATCTGGACTGGATCAAGAGCCTTGCGGACGACGAGGTCAGTGCTGGCGTTGGTTGGCTGCAGGAAATCGTGGACACCTTCGCCCTCACCAACAGAGTGGGAACTGATACCAGTTCGCGTTGAGGCGATGGATCCGGTCGGGTCGAACGGGCGCAGCAGCCTGGGTCGCCAGGACTGGCCTTCTTGCGGTCGGCCGCTACGAGAGGCGCTTCGGAGCAACCTTCGCGATGCTGCCCATACGCTCGATCATGCTTCGCAGAAATATCCCGCCAAGATATCCGAGTTGCAGCGAGATCTCCGCTCCAACCCACCAGAAAATGTCAACCGACAGACCATTCAGCACCGCCATGCCGACGGCCTCGATCAGCACCAGCACAGCGAGAACCAGCAGCGTTTGGACACCAAACACCGTCCCTGCCACGAGGCCGATCAGAAGGTGAATCGCGACGATAAACATCTGGTCCTTTCAAGGATGATCGCGTCATTTGAACGGGAAATCGTTAATTCTTTCTTCACGAACAATCGTTTGCGGGGGAGCCAAATTTAAGCCTTGCGCTATTTAAATTATCAATTTAATTTAAGAGGCCATTAACCAATTTAAATTTTGGCCCGCAAATGAATTTAATCAATCGCCATATTGAAGCGGACCTGCTGCACCCACTGCCGGCTGACAGCGTAAGCGAACCTGCGTCGCGGAAGTGGCCGATCCGTTATGACTACCTGGAAGCGCTCACTATCGTCTTTGACGCAGCGACCATTACGGCCGCGAGCCTCTGCGCCGGCCTGTTGTACAGAGCCGGTGAAGACCTGGGCCTGGTGTTGGGGCAGGCTCTTGGTTCGGCGGCTCTCGTCTCAGCGCTCTTCATCCTGATTCTCAAATCGCAAGGTCACTACGCGCCGGCAGAATGGTTGTCGTTCCGTCGCCAGATGCGAATGGTCGCCACCACGTGGGCCGGCGTCTTCTTCCTGCTCGCCGGAATCGTGTTTGCGCTGAAGATCGGCGCAGAGCTGTCACGCGGCAGCAGCCTCATTTTCGCAGCTCTGGGCCTGGTGGCGCTGGGTGTGAATCGCACCCTCATGAAGAAATTGCTGACCAGGGGTCTTGCGGAACGACGGTTCGTTGGCAGGAACGTAATCCTGGTCGTCGATCGAAAGGATGCGTTCCACCAGAGCCTCGCAGGGACGCTGGAAACCGCGGGCTTCAATGTAATGGGAAGCTTCCCGTTGCCTCGGCCAGGATCAACCTCTGCATCGCGCAAGAGGCTCTCGGCCAGCGTGATCGAACATATTCGCAACTCGAAAATTGAGGAAGTTGTAGTCGGAGCGGATCCAAGCCGCTGGGAAGAACTTCGAGAGCTTGCCGCCGAGCTGAGAATACTTCCATTCCCGATTACCTTTATTCCTACAGGACCGTTCGCGGAGATATTCCAGCGACCGCGTCATGATCTCGGCGAGGTCGTCTGCATAGAGCTGCAGCGAGGCGTTTTCTCGCAGATCGAGCGCGCCGCCAAGCGCGGTATCGATCTTGTCGGCGCCGGTATAACGCTGCTCCTGCTAAGCCCGCTGCTGGCGATGGTTTCGTTGCTCATAAAGCTGGATTCGCCGGGGCCGGTCCTGTTCCGCCAACAGCGCCGCGGCTTCAATGGACATATCTTCCGGATCTGCAAGTTCCGCACAATGACCGTGCTCGAGGACGGCTTTTCTGCTGTTCAGGCGCAGGCCACTGACCGCAGGGTGACCAGGCTTGGAAAATGGCTTCGCAGGACCAGCATCGACGAGCTACCCCAGTTGCTCAATGTGCTGGCTGGCAGCATGTCCCTTGTTGGACCGCGCCCGCATGCCGTCGTTCACGACAGCCAATTCGATATGGTTGTCGGCAACTACGCGTTTCGACGACGCGTGAAGCCGGGATTGACGGGTTGGGCGCAGGTCCATGGCTGTCGTGGTCCGACACCAACCGCGGCCTCAATTGAGAAGCGGGTCGAATACGATCTGTGGTACATTGATAATTGGAGCATTCAGCTGGATCTGGCTATCCTGCTTCAGACTCCTATCGAGGTGCTGCGGGCCCGCAACGCTTACTGACGTCGTCCCACAAGCCGCTGAGCCGGCGCGTCAGGGCCGGTCCGGGCGCCGCTAGCTCTCCCGAGCCAGAGCGTCGGTGATGTGTGCCAGAAGGGCCTCTTCATCTGCCTGGATTGCCCGGCGAATTCCCTGCTTTGGCAGCGGGCGCTGCTCTTCTTCCGGAACCATGGGCACCGGCACCAACTCGTTGAGCTGGTTTTTAATTTCATTCCAATCCCGATCGGACAACCGGTGCTCCCGCGCACGGAAAATCGTTCGCGGCAGATTACCTCAGTTCGCCGTCGGTTATTCCATTCATTGGTTTAGTGGTTAAAAGCCGAACAATCGGTTCAGGCGCGTTGGCGGGCCTTTACCCCTCCGTCGCCAATACGGAACTCTTCGATCTTGCGTCCCGACTTGACGGCTGCGACCAACCACCTCGGTTGCTTGCCGCGCCCTGACCAGGTTTCGGACGTGTGGGGGTTTCTGTATTTCGGTAGCACGCGAGGGTACTTGCGGCGAAGCTTACCGTTCCGCGAAGGCTGTGGATTCTCCGAATTGCCCGCAACGATTGCGCCACGGTTGAGGACCGCCAGACGCTTTTCTAACTCGCCCTTTTCGGCCTTGATCCGCGCCGACAGGATTCCGCTGATCTCTCCGTGAAGCGCCCAGAGGTCATCCAAAGACCAGGCATCAAAATCGATCTTCTTCGGAGCCATGCCGTCGCCTTCGCGTCCTAAATTTCTGGAAGGTAATGAAATGTCATAGGCGATAGCGATAATCAAGGGGAACTACCTTACGTTTCACAGGAATATATAATTGCCCAGCATTCGCGATTATTTGGACGCACAATGAGTGCTCCGGCATCTGATCCTGTCGGCCTGCTCAACCAAAGGATGCATTCCCTCTTCGATCTGCGATGCGAAGCACGCCAGGAAGCGGCCCGACATTCGGCGGGATTTGGCCCGGCTTCGCGACCTCCTCGCCTCCTGGCGAAGGAAAGTCGCCAGGGCGGTGACCCGGATATTCCCTGAGGCCCGCCATCGGGTTTCAATCCGGGTCTTGAGCGACGAACATCGCTATGCAGCAGCGGACGGCATCGTTGGGGCGACAAGAGAGGAATAAATAAAGTGGGCTTGGGCACTTCATGCAAAAACAACATGGGCAACAAGCCGCGACAAACCAGGCGTCATTAAACCGGCGCGAATTACCCAGATCCGGCAACTTCCGCTATCCAGCTCAAAATAAACCTCGATATGCCCTTGCTTTAACTCAATTAATTATTACGATTGAAGCGAATAATGTGTCGAAATTCGCTTCCAGGTAATCATTGAAATCACGCACGTATTTGCGTCACCACCAGCAAGGATGCTGCCGGAACGACCACTATCTGTTAGCCTTTAACGGACACGCGATGCGCAGGACAGACTTGGAGGCAATGGATTTTGACGAGCTTTGGCTTTTGCATGAGCAACTCACCAAACTCCTCTCCGAACGGATTACGACAGAAAAACAGCAATTGGAGCGGCGCCTCGCGCAACTGAGCCACGCAGAGCAGGTTGCTGACAGTGAGGGCAAGCCCCCCAACCGTCCGCGGCGCAAATATCCGAAGGTTCAGCCGAAATACTGGAATCCTTCCCAGCCGTCGCAGAAGTGGTCGGGACGCGGCAAACAGCCGAGATGGCTCGTCGCCGCCTTGAACTCAGGCCGCAAGTTGGAAGATTTTGTAATCGACAGCAGCGTCGTCCTGCCCGACGATAGTCCTCGCAACGACGAGCCTACTTAAAGCGCCACGGTTAGCGACGAGGCCCTGCAAACCAGGCAACAAGGCGCTGATGCCGCTGCGGCGGCCCGCGGAACGATCGCAATAGAGTAGACCCATTGGGAAGTCATTTGATCTGCCGGTCGCGAACTGCGCCCATGCAGCCGATAAGCCCTTGCCGGGCTTCCACCTCGGCGACCGCTATTCCATCTCCTCGGGGATATCCCACAGCGATGCTGCCAGGACGATAAGCGAGGGTGTCCAAACCAGCATGGCGCCAAGCCCGATAGCTTGCAGGGTGGTCATCTTATTTCTCCTGACTGGCAGGAGGTAAACCGGCTGCGTCATCGTAAGTTCCCGGGGCGGAATGCGAGCCCGCCCGGTGGAAACCAACGTTCGCTGGCTAACGGTACAGGAATACTCTTTGGGATCTGGAATAATCGGCGGGGGCGCCGGAGGCTGACGGGCAGTTCTCAGTCAGCCTGGTTCAACCGATCGAAGCGCCGCTCGGAATGAGACTTCTGATATTTCTTGTATTCCCATTTTCTGCGGGTTCGCCGCCGCCATACCTGTCCAAAGACGAGCTTCCCGGAGATGGACCGTCTCGGCACCAGCACTGTCCAGAGGTGCCACGTTTCTGCCCATGCGCCGCGCGGGGTTATTTCGAAATGCTCTTCCTGTTCGCGGCCATCTGCAATCATGGCGACCCTCGTTAGAAAATGAAAGCCGCCGAAGTATGCTCCGATCCCCGGAATTCACTGCGCTGATCCGGCGTTCGGCAATGTGCGGCGCCCAAACGCTACTGCGAGGGTGCGATCTTGCAACGAGAGTCGTGCGTTAAGATTGATAGGCAGGCTTAAGGTTAATTCTGGAACATCGCAATCGCGGGAATCGATGATGGGCAGGTTCACTGAATGTGCGAACGTGGCCGCCGAGAACCTAGGTCGATCCGCTCTCTTTCGCGCTTGTGTCTTTCGCGCTTGAAGCATTGTGTCCGAAATCAAACTCGGGGAATCTTGTAACGATCGCGGCCTTCAAGAACTGGAAATGCCTGATGGTTGCACCCAGCTCGTTCAATCGCCGCTGCCCATCTGCGGCCTCGGTGCCGAGCAGGTTTTGGAAATGATTATCCTCCGGGTCGCGCGTTAGATACTCATCGGAATCGCATCCCAAGGTGACTGCCGACCGCGCCAGCGCGTCATTGATACGCGCTTCCAGGCCAATCCGCTCGGCCTTGGCGCCCTCCAGCGCCTCCTCTATCGAACGAAAAATGGATGTGGCACGAATACGATCGGTTGCGGAATCCCGGCCGGCCGATCGTGCTTGGAAATCGTTCTTGCTGCGCGTCTTTAGAAGGAATTGAAACATCTTCCCGCTTTCTCAAGTGGCAAGGGACGAGACAGACGCTGAGTCGGCGCGGCTAAACTACCACGAAAACCTTCCGCGCAAAGGCCGCCGCTGCACGCCATCGCGCGTTGATGCTCGAGGCGCCGCAATCAATCAGGACAAATACTTCCTGTCAGCCCGCTCTTTGCAAACGCTGAGCGTCAGGATATGCGCCCTCTCCGCTTATCAAAGCGTCGGTAGCAGCTTTCAAGGCAGCCGCGTCGTCGCCCGGCAAGTGACGCGCTTCAAGATTGAGCATGATGAGGGTTAGCCCCGCTGCACGCGGCCAGTCACCTGCGTCCGATAGCTGATGAATGGTTTTTGAAGCGTGCTTCAACACGCCTTTTCGTTCCGCGCTGGAGGCCCTCGCATAATGCCTGCTCAGCAAATCGAACGTCGATTTGACAACACCAAAGCATGCTGATTTCGCAGCCGGATCTGCGGCATCAATACGCGCCCTCAGGCCGTCGTACCGCCTCCGTAGGACGCTGCCGCGCGCTTCCTGCCAGAGGTTCAGAAAACTCATTCCCGTCCCCCACCAGCTCGTCTGGTTAATGGCGAGTTAATAACATTGGAAATACGGCGGCGATACGGCAGAAAATGAACTCTGCCTGGTCGAGGGCCCCTAATCACCCCCCAATTCCCCGGCCGTTTCCCGAGTGTCGGGCACAGCCAACACACACACAGCAGCTCGGATTTTTTTGAGTATGCGACGTCATGCACAACACGGCTCGCGGCCTTGCGTGGCGGGCGGCTCAGCCGAGCAAGTGACTGATCAGGTTTCGCAGGTCAAACCCAGAATGCTGTGAGCTAAAGCCAGCGTCCCGTCAGGACCAAAATGCATCAACGGCGTGAGCGACAATGATGCTGACGCTAAGAACCAGGAGAAACGCTGCAACTGCTTCAACCATGGGCAGCCCTAACGCAAAAAATTGACGAACGCTAATGCAATGGCCCCAGTGAAAACCTCGCCAGTACGCACAGTCAAAAGCTAATTGACGGCAGCACCACGTTCTGCCGTCACTGATGATTCCGGGCAACAATTCGACGGCGACGCGATTTATTTCCGGCGAGTTCAATAATTAAATGCGCCATCCCGAAAGAACAAACGTGCCAGCTTGGGCAAAGACCGGATGGGTATCTATCGTCGCGCTCTCTCATCGCAATTTGGCTTTGCGCGATGCCGCTTCCTCGGCCTCCGCGACCGCCTGTCGTAATCTGACGAGTTCCGCAATCTGATCCGCGAGCGCGTGGGTGACATCGGCCACGGCGCGCAGTTTTTCAGTTGAACGGGGCAATCCCTTTGCCATTGAATAATCCTCGGTAAAGTCAAAGCCTTACCGAAACGACTGTCGATGCGTCCATTACATCCGATGTTTAACCCTACCCATAAACGTTAATCCTCCGTTGGCTCTTCGTCCGAGCCGGCCAATCCGGTTCCACTGTGAGCGGGGAAGCGACAGCGCGTCAGCAGGCGAGTTGCCGGTAGATCGCCGGAAGCGCCGCCGGCAAGCGGCGGATGTTGCCGACGATGGCGTAGCCGCCGCGCCCGAACAGCGCGGGGAAATAGGACTGGGCGCCGGCGTCGACCGTGACGCCGAACACCGCAATGCCCAGCCGCCGCGCCTCAAGCACCGCCTTGCGGGTATCCTCGACCGCAAAGCGGCCTTCGTAGTGATCGATGTCGTTGGGCTTGCCGTCGGTCAGCACCAGCAGCAGCTTCTTGCGCTGTGGCTGGTCGACAAGTTCGGCGGCGGCGTGGCGTATGGCGGGGCCGATGCGTGTGTAGTAGCCCGGCTTGAGCGCGCCGATCCGCCGTTCGACGGCAGCTCCCATCGGCTCTTCGAAAGACTTCACAGCCTCGATGCGCACCCAGGAGCGCCGCCGCGACGTGAAGGTCAGGATGCTGTGATGATCCCCGCAGGCGGAGAGGCCATGCGCGAGGACGAGCAGCGCCTCCTTCTCGACGTCGAGCACGCGCTGGCCGTCGACCCACGCATCCGTGGAAAGCGAGACGTCGACCAGCAATGTCGCCGCGAGATCGTGCCGCTGCGGGCGCATCGCCAGATGGACCCGATCGAGCGCCCCGCTGCCCGCCCGCAGGTCGCATCTCGCGCGGACGAGCGCGTCGATGTCCAGGTCGAAGCCATCGTCCTGCCCGCGCATCACCTCATGCTGTGGCCGCAGCGCCTCGAAGCGTCGCCGCACATGACGGACATGCCGGAGGGCACTTGCGTCCGGCGTCCAGCTCTCGCCGACCTCCGCCGCTTCGCCCGTCAATACCCGGCAGTAGTCCGCCAGATACGTGCCTCGGCGATAGTCCCACTCCGGATAGAGACGACCGCTGTCGAGGCGCGTCGTATCGATGGCTTGCGGCGGCAGATCCAGGTCGAATTTCAGCCGCGTGGAAGGCTTGCCGCTGCGACGGCCGATCGCGAGTTCGTCGAGGTCGTCGGCTGCCTTGCGGGCATCCTCATCCTCGCTGTCATCTGAAGGACGATCGACATTCACCATCTCCGCCATCGCGAGAATCTTCTCGAAGCGGTTCAGGATGAACGGATCGCGCTTGCTGCCATCGTCGGCATGGCGGACAGCCCGGCGCTTCCGCGTGTCCGGCAGGTCCGCCGCATCATCAGGCGCGGGTGCATCATCGTCATCGGCCTCGTCGGCAACTGCCTCGCGCGTCCAGCAATCTCCCCACAGCGGACACGGCAGCATCGGTCGATATCCGGGCGCCGCTTTGGCCGGCAGATCGCCGGCGGCGACCACGGCCTGCCATAGGCGGCCCCCCGGTGGGCTATCGGCGCCAAGCAACCCCAGCACGATGCGCTCGACTTCCTGCTCCACCTTTGCCAGCGGTCTCTTCGGACGCGCCAGCGCCGTTGCCGCCGCCAGCCGCTGATATGGGCCGATGAGGCCGGGAAATCGCACCTGCACCCTAGCAACAACCTCGCGGGCGCGCCGCAACGTCATGAGATCGCGTCGCAGCGGATCGACCTCGTCGACCGTCGCCACCGGCGCCGCCGCGAACCATGCTGCCAGCCAGCGATAAAGCAGGGCGTTGAGATCGCGCTCCGGAAACAGCGCGATGCTATCAGGCAGGAAGACGGTCGCCCCGTCACGGCCGGGATGATCGAGGCTTTCGTCGCCAAGCCCGACACGCTGCCGCCAGCCGAGCCGATGGCCGGACTTTCGTGACCTGGCGCCGGCGATCTGTACGCCCGCCTCCCCGCCCAGCGCGCGGAACATGACCGCGATCTGCCCCTGCACGTCCGCAAGCGCTGCGGCTTCGTCGGGATAAGCGGGATAGCTCGCCGTAGCCCCCACCAGCCGATGCCAGGCGCGGCCAACCGTTTCCTCAAGTTCGAGGAAGTCGAGCATGTGTCATCCGATCACGGCGCGGGCCACGTCGAGCAGCGCGGCCTTGACGTCGGCATCATCCGTGAGCGGCTCGATCATGCCGGCAAGCACCGCATCGAGAAGCGGAATGCCGGCCGAGATCAGCGTCGCGCAGTAGACGATCAGGCGCGTGGATACGCCCTCCTCGAGGTCTTGTCCCTTGAGCGCACGCAGCCGGCCCGCCAGCGCCACCAGCGGGCGCACGCGGCCGGCTGCAAGCCCGCTCTCTGCTGCGACCACCGCGATCTCCTGCTCGGCCGGAAGGAAGCCGAACTCGATTGCAACGAAGCGCTGCCGCGTCGATGGTTTCAAGGCCTTGAGCAGGCTCTGGTAGCCGGGGTTGTAGGACACGACCAGCATGAAGCCGGGCGGTGCGACCAGCTCTTCACCCGTGCGTTCGAGCGGCAGGATGCGGCGATCGTCGGTCAGCGGATGCAGCACGACGGTGACATCCTTGCGCGCTTCCACGACCTCGTCGAGGTAGCAGATGCCGCCTTCCCGCACCGCGCGGGTGAGCGGACCATCGGTCCAGATCGTGTCACCGCCCTTCAGCAGGTAACGGCCGGTGAGGTCGGCGGCGGTGAGGTCGTCATGGCAGGCGACGGTGTGCAGCGGCAGGGAAAGCCGCGCCGCCATGTGGGCGACGAAGCGCGTCTTGCCGCACCCGGTCGGCCCCTTCAGCAGCACCGGCAGGCGATGCCGCCAGGCGTGTTCGAACAATGTGCACTCGTTGCCGCTCGGGACATAGGACGGAAGCCTGGGTGTCGCGTCGACGGCGTGAAGGACGGCCTTCATATGAATCTCCAGTGTTGAAGCAGGCGGCCGGTCACATAGGGGACCGGCCGCCTGACGCCTATTCGGCGGGTTGCAGCGCGCCGGTCGCGACGGCCCGGCGTTCGCGGCCGGGGACCAGAACCGCCCACACAAACATCAGCGCCGAGATCAGGACGCAGACTCCTGAACCGAGCCGGACCCAATAGAACATCGCGAGCTGGTCCTGCACTTCCATGAAGCTCTGGCCGAGCACGCGCTGCAGGTGAACCTGGACCACGCCGGCGAAGGTCAGCGCGAAGGTCATCGTCATCATGGCAGTGCACATGATCCAGAAGCTCGCCATGCTCAGGCCCTGATTATAGGGCGCACGCTGGCGCAGTTGCGGGATCGCGTAGGCCATGACCGCCAGGTTCAGCATCACATAGGCACCGAAGAAAGCGAGATGCCCGTGGGCTGCAGTCACCTGGGTGCCATGCGTATAGTAGTTCACCGAGGACAGCGTGTGCAGGAAGCCCCACACGCCCGCGCCGAGGAACGCCATCACGGAACAGCCGACCGACCAGAGCAGCGCCGCGCGGTTCGGGTGCTTGCGCCCTGCCTTCCACGTCATCTGCACGGTGAAGATGACCATGGTGAAGAACGGCGCGACTTCGAGCGTGGAGAACAGCGAGCCGATCCACTGCCAGTAGCCGGGCGCGCCGATCCAGTAGAAGTGATGGCCAGTGCCGAGGATGCCCGAGAACAGCGCCAGGCCAATGATGACGTAGAGCCACTTCTCGACCACCTCGCGGTCGATGCCGTTGAGCTTGATCATCAGGAAGGCCAGCACGGAGGCCATGATGAGCTCCCAGACGCCTTCGACCCACAGATGCACGACGTACCACCAGTACATCTTGTCGACGGCAAGGTTCTTCGGATTGTAGAATGCAAAAAGAAAGAAGATCGCAACACCCCAAAGGCCGAACAGCAGGATGTTGGTGACGGTGGTCTTTCTTCCCTTCAGCGCCGTCATCGTCACGTTGAACAGGAACATCAGACAGACGACGACGATGCCGACCTTGATCACGAACGGCTGCTCGAGGAATTCCCGGCCTTCGTGGTAGTGGAAGAGATAGCCGACCACTGCGATGCCGGCCGCGCCGAAGAACATCCAGAACTGGATCTTCGCCAGCAGTGGACTGTAGAGCTCGGTCTCGGTCTCTTCCGGGAGCAGATAGTAGGTCGCGCCCATGAAGCCGATCAGCGACCAGACGATCAATGCGTTGGTATGGATCATCCTGACGATGTTGAACGGCAGGAGAACAGACAGGGTGTTCGGAAGGACGTAGATGGTTCCGGCGAGGACTCCAAAGAGCACCTGTGCAAGGAAGAGCGTCAGCGCGCCGTAGAAATACAGCATCGCTACCTTCTGGGTTTCGTATCTCATCATGAAGTTCCTAAGCGGGCGGTCGGGGGATTGCTCAGCCGGCCTTGTTCGGCGGCCAGTTCTGCGTCTTGATGCTGTTGGTCCATTGCAGGAAATCGGCGAGGTCGTTGAGTTCCTCGTCGGTGAGGTTGAACTGCGGCATCTGCCGGCGGCCCGGCGCGCCCGACGGTTGCGCCTGCATCCATGATTTCAGGATTTCCTTGGCGGTGGCGGGGTCCTCGTTGCCGCCCCAACGATCCCAGACGTTGCCGACCTCAGGCGCGAAATACGCACCCTCGCCCAGCAAGGTATGGCAGTTGATGCAGGAGTTCTTCTCCCAGACGTGCTTGCCGCGCGCCACCGAGTTGGTGAGCGTCTTCTCGTCCGTCGACGTATTGACCATGTAGTAGTGGCTGTGCGCGGTAAGCCCGAGGAAGATCGCGAAGAAAAAGGCCGAGCCGCCATAGAAGACGTTGCGGGCCGCCGACTTGGTAAGGCGTTCAGCCATTACAGGTCCTTTCCGGTTCGTGTGAGCGGTCGCGACTATATTCGCATGGCGGGGACGTTCTTTGTGCCGACGCAAGGATCCCGACGATCCGGACCTTTCGTCAGATTCCCTGAATCAGGATATCCAGGCCGAGATGGCTGACACCGCCCAGGCGAATCCCGCGACGAGCACCAGCCACGCCGTCGCAAGCCCTCGCCAGAAGGCCGGCGCGGATCGCAGATCGAGATAGTCGAGCAGGATCCGGCGACCCTTGACGGCAGCGATGGCGAGAACCGCGCCGTTGGCGAGCAGCAGGCCTCGGCCAGCGCCGGCAAGCAGCATGGTCGCGCAAGCGAGCGCGATCAGCGCTATCAATGTGAGATCGAGACGATCGAGTGAATTCCGCATGCTTCAACGCACCAGGTAGACGATCGGAAACATCACAACCCAGACCAGGTCCACCATGTGCCAGAACACGGTCCCGGTCTGCACATGAATCGGATCGGCACGGCGGCAGACGACAGCGAGAATGATGATTCCGAGGCAGACATGCAGCAGGTGAAATCCGGTCAGGAGAAAGTACAAGGTGAAGAACACGCTTGTCTCCAAGCCTGCGCCACTACCGATCTCGCGCGCATATTCGGTGAGCTTGATCGTCACGAAAGCGGCGCCGAGAGCCATGGCGAGAAAAAGCCAGAGACGCGCGTGAAGGCTTTCCTGAGCATGCGCCGATGCCGCGCCCTTTGCCGCCGCCCAGCCGCTCGTTACCAGGACAATCGTGTTGTAGCCGGCAAGCGACGCGTCGAGCGTGATCTGACCCGACGCAAACACGGCAGGTCTTACCGCGTGGGCGACGATGAACGCGCCAAGGAAAAGGGCGAAGGCCACGAGCTCACTGAGAACGAGCACCCACATCATCGGCTCGCCCGGGAGTCCTTCGAGGATGCCCCACCCCGCCTCTTCCTGTTCGCAATCCGCAATAGACATTCGATCTCCCGCTTTGGTGCCTATCATCACAGACAGAATGAAGTCTTTGTCGGCGAACAAACATGGCGGCGATCGCGATCGATCACGCCGTTGCTTGATGGGGCGCAATGTCAGCGGCCTGCAGAGCGGCTAGACATATCGATCAGATGAATCCGATGAGACGACATCCATGAGCGACGCACAGTTCGGCCTGCTGACCGCCACCCCCATCATCATCGGCTTTGCCGGCGCATTGCGGGCGATGGGCGTCCTGTCCACCACGGCCACCGTGTGCGCCGTCGGGCTATCGATCGCGATCGCCGTGGTGCTGTTTACAACACAATAGAGGGTAACGGGCGGGCGTTACCGTTCGACGAACCGATCCTTCGCGGAAAGGATCGTGCTGCCGGTTTCGTCGCGCGCGGTGAACACCACTTCTGCCTCTCGCGGGTTTGCGGCCGTGAGTGTCACCCGAACGGCTTCTGAGCCATCGGCGGGCACCTCGATCGGCGCGAGGCTCTCGTTGCCGATGATGGCCATCGTGGCGTCCACGCCGCTCACCGAGAGCGTGTAGGAATGGGCGGCCGATGATTTGTTCAGGAGCTTGACCGTGTAGGCGTTGCGCACCGAACCATCCGCGAGACGAACCGCCAGCGGATCCCGATCGTGCTGGACGGAGAGCGTGGCGCTGGTCTTGGCCATGAAGGAAAAGACGATCGTCGCGGTCAACGCCAGGCAGGCCGCCGTCAGCCCAATGGTCTTCGGGCGCACCAGGCGATTGACCCGCGCCTCGCCACGGCGACCACGTTCGATATTGTTCCAGCTTTCGTAGTCGATCAGGCCGCGCGGGCGGCCGAGCCTGGACATCACGCTGTCGCAGGCATCGACGCACAGCCCGCAATTGATGCAGGCAAAATTCGGCCCCTCGCGAATGTCGATGCCGATCGGGCACACCGTGACGCATTGATTGCAGTCGACGCAATCTCCTGCCGGCTTGCCCTGCAGGCGAAGTTCGGCAGCCTTCTTGGCCGAGGTTCGCGCTTCGCCGCGGTAATCCCGGTAGTTGACGGTAAACGCTTCGGGATCCCAGATCGCGCCTTGCAGGCGGGGCCATGGGCACATGAAGGTGCAGACCTGCTCGCGCGCAAAACCCGCCAGGCCATAGGTGGTGCCGGCGAAGACAAGTATCCAGCCAAGTGCATTGGCCGAGACATCGCCGCGCGCGAAACTTCGCAACAGCTCCGGCGCATCGGTAAAATAGAAGATCAGCGTGCCGCCGGTCGCGAACGAGATCAGGAGCCAGGCGGAATGCTTCGCCGCGATTTGCATCACCCGTTTCGCAATCAGCGGTGCGCCGAGGTTCTTCAGACGCTGGCGCCTGTCGCCCTCGATCAACCGTTCGACCAGCAGGAACAGATCGGTCCACACTGTCTGCGGGCAGGCAAAGCCGCACCATAGCCGCCCCGCCAGCGCGTTGGTGAGGATCAGGATGGTTGCAGCAAGAACGAGGAGCCCGGTGACCAGATAGAGGTCCTGCGGCCAGATCTCGACGAAGAAGAAATAGAGCCGGCCGTGCGCGAAATCGAGCAGGACCGCCTGATCCGGCCCGTTGGGCCCACGGTCCCAACGAAGGAATGGCGTCACGTAATAGACCGCGAGCGTCAGCAGCAGGACGATCCATTTGATGCGACGGATCGGTCCCTTCACCGCCTGCGGCATGACCGGTTGGGCCGATCCCGCCGCGGCCGCCCTGGCGCGCGTCTTCGCGTGGTCGATCTCGATGGTAAGCGCCATTTCCCGGACCCTAGTTTACCGCGGCAAAGCCGAGCGAGGATCGGATCCCAGGCTCGATGCGGGAGGGCGTCCAGGGCGGATCGAACGTCATCACGATATCGACCGCACGGACACCCGGGACCCGCGCGGCGGCGCTTGCCACGCCTTCCCTGAGGAAGTGGACGGCGGGGCATCCTGGCGTAGTCGCGGTCATCGTGATGCAAACGATGCCATCAACGACGGTGATGTCGTAGACGAAGCCGAGGTCGACGATGTTGTGACCGAGTTCGGGATCGATCACCACACGCAGCGCGTCCCTGACGCGGCGAACGAGTTCATCGGTCATCGCGGCGCCCTCACGGTCAGTTCGTATGTCGCGCCATCCGGCGTGAACCCGCCGAGCCAGCGATATCCGCGCTTCTCCAGTTGCGGGAACAGGAAGACCGGCTCGCGGCGGAGCAACGCCGACAGCGTCTCGCCCGGCGCCAGCTTCTCGGCCGCCGCCAGAATGCGCACCATCGGCTCCGGCGGCTCGAGGTCGCGATTGTCGAGCTTGACGACCGGCTCCGGCCAATCGTCGAAGGCGGGCTTGCCTACCTCAGGCGCGGCGGCAGGCTCCATTTCCGCCGGCGTGAACAGCACTTCCCACTCGCCGGCATCGAGCGCTCGCGCGGCATGCGCAAATCCACGGTCGGCCATGACCGCGAGCAGCGGGACTGGCTTGAACGTCGCGTAGAGGCGAATCCCCTGCCCGGGTTGCAGCCGATCGAGCGCTGACATGATGACAGAAAACGGCTCGCCACCTGCGCGCAGGATTGGACGGACGTCGACATCGATATAATCGGTCATACTGCTTCCTTTCGTTCCGTCAGTTCCTGGCAAACAACAGATGCGGCGCGCAGGCGCCGTCGGGCAGGCGCATCGGGCTCTCGACGTCCGCAAGGCGCCGCGTCCGGACGATTTCCCTGATGATGCCGACAATTCCGACCGTCATCATCGCCGCCGCTGCGCGAAATGCCGTCGCCTGGCCGATGAGCAGCATCACCGTGCCGAACCAGACGGCCGCGTGGTAGATCACGAACCATTTCGAGGCCCTCGCCTCCGACACGAGATCCTGAACGCGGGGTGTCGGGGCGCGGCCCATCACGGGACCATAGGTCTCGAGCCAGGTCAGGAACGCCACGATCTTGTAGAGCTTGGCGAGGACCAGACCCGACAGCCAGCCGAAGATGGCGAGAAAGGCGAATGCGCCGACCTGCGCCGCGAAGGCGCTGGACAGTACGAGCATCAGGCCCAGCAGCGACGTCGCGGCGAGACTGACGTAGGACAACACGGCCATCCGCGTGTTGAGCTCAAGCTGCCGCCGCTTCCGGCTCTTGAAGATGCCCAGCACGTCGCGGCCATACAGAACCGTTGTCACCAGGCCGAGCACCGCAACCACCGACAACACGGCATTCAATCCAGCGGAGAGCCAGATCGCAAAAACCCCGCCCCCCGCCGCAATGGCGATCGCCAACGCGCCCGCCATCAGGGTCATGTTGCTGTGGCGGTCGTCGACGTCGGATGCAAGCATGAACATGGATAGCAGCCGATAGCTCACACCCATCGCTGTCAGCGTCAACCAGCCGCCGAGGCCGGCGATCGCATGCAGCGGAACGCCGCTCGCCAACATCGATTGTCCGATCGAGCCCGCCCACCCGGCATGCGCAAACGCAAAGATGGCGCCGAAGGTCGCCGTGATGCAGAGCGAAGCCAGCCCTGCGAGAACAAAGCGCGCCGGGCCCACCGGCCGCTGCCATGCCGTCAATCCGAGATCGACGACGATCAGGCCGAACCCGCCGATCAACAGCGACGCTCCGACGGGGAGCAGCCAGAGCGAGGCGGGCAGCCGGCCGCCCAATCCCAGGAAGCCCGCGAGCAGCGCGGCTAGACCTGCGGTCAACAGGCCGAGCGCCGGCAACGCCCATTTCTCCGAAAACGGCGGCTTTGCCACCAGCACCGGCACGAACTGAAACAGCGCGCCGCACATCGCGATACTCAGCCAGCCGATACATACCACATGCACCAGGATGAGGGTATCGGCCGACGCCAGATGCGCCGACGGAAAGCCGAGCCCCGCCACCATCAGCGCCAGCGCGACGAACAGCCAGGCCAGAGCCATCGCGAAGTAGCTCATCGTCCATCGTGCTATGCTGGCGCCGATCATCGCCTTGTCCTCAGAACTTGCGCGCTCTGCACAGCAGCGGCGCGTAAACAAGCGCAAAGCCCAGAAATGCCCCAGCCCATGCGACACCCGCGACTGTCAGCAGCGGCGCCGAATGTGCTGGTTCGAGCGCCGCGCAGACGCGCGCCAGCGCGGCGATCACGACCGAGGCATAGACGAGCTGGGTGGCAACGGAGGCCGACAACGCCTGCCCGGTGTGGCCAAGCGTGGCCCGCGTCATCACCGCGATCGTCATCGAACCGATCGCGCCGCCGGTCCAGGCATGGAGCCCGGCGCTCGGAGCGACGAGGTCCAGAGCGGCCAGGGCCGCCAGAAGGAAGCCGGCCGGCACGAATGCGTAGGCCACATGGAGGATCAGTACGAGACGGTCCGACACGGTCCGCTCGCCGGCCCACCGCGCCAGGCGGACGACGTGAAGCAAGCCGGCAATGCCGAGCGCTGCCGCGGTGAAGCGGCCCGAAGGCGCTGCGATCCACACGATCATGGCGCAGACGCCCACGACCATCGCGACTGCGTCGAAGCGGTTGAATGGCACCGGCAGCCGTCCCGGCCCGCGGCGCGCCAGCCAGTTGCGCGTGAAACTCGGAACGATCCGCCCGCCGATCACGCAGACCAGCGTGACGACGAGGCCGATGCCGATGCGCGTGGAATATTCCGCCACGCCCGCGAGCAGCGCCTCGATGTGAAACGCGACGTTGGTGACGGCGAGCAGCGAGATGACGCCGACCACCGTCAGATTGTTCCACTTGCGCCCGGCGATGATCTCGCGCGCCGCGGCGGCGGCAAGCAGCGTGAGAAAGGCCGCGTCGATCGCCAGCGCGATTGGCCAGCCGATGAAGGCAGAGAATGTCACGGCCAGCCTTCCCGCAACCCAGGCCGCGAACAGGATCGCCAGCCGCGTGCCCTGGATCGGCAAGCGACCGGTCCAGTTCGGCACCGCCGTCAGCAGGAAGCCGGCGATCACCGCGGCAACATAGCCGAACAGCATCTCATGGACATGCCAGTCCCGGGGCGTAAACGCGCTCGGAAGCGATACGTGTCCGGCGAAGACCGCAAGCCAGAGCGGAACCATCGCGCCGGCATAGATCGCGCCGAACAGAAAGAACGGCCGGAAGCCGTACGAAAACAGCGCCGGCCCCTGATAAGCCCTCAATTTCTGCATGGTCGCCATAAGTGACCTCTGATGGTGTTCGCCTTATTTGTCGCGATCCTACGCCGTTCCGCCTGACGCTCTTTGTCGAAGCACAAATTGCAGCATCGTTCGCGGGCCTGTTTGATCTCCGACAAAGATCCTGTCGGCCGCACCCCGCATGATTGATTCTGTTATCAACGGAGGACACGATGCGGATTTTCGAGAGATTGCGAGGACGAAGCCGGAGCAACAGCGCCATCAAACGCAAGCTCTTCGAAGCCATCACCAGCGATCTCCTCCAAAAGCTTGAGGACGAAACCCCGATCCCGGCCTTCATTGAGAGCAAAGCCGGCTGCTGTTCCTGTTGTTCGGCCGATCCGGAACCGTCTCGGTAAGCTTGCGCTGGATCAAAATGTGTCGATCCGGCGACGGGGCCGGATTGTGATTGGGCTCGCCCCTGACGATCACGACCTTTGAGCTTGGCTGGCTCTGCGTGGCCGCTATCGAAGCGCTGCTATTTCCGTACCGGTGCAAATCCGGCGTCTTCAGACCGCTATCTGGATGCGGTCATGCCGGCCTCGAGCTTGTCGAAAGGGGCCGAAAAGACCTGCTTGCCTTTTCCGACCTGCGGAACCGCCTTGGCCTGGTCGACATGGCCGGCCTTTCCGCCCGCAACCAGGGCCGCGGCGGCAGCCAACATCACGATCTTTCACATATTTCTCGATCTTTCCCGTTTCCTGGAATTTGTGCCCGGGCCTGCGCCGGACTCCCGGGGAATCAGATATCGCCGTGCGGTCCTGGGGAGATTGCGCTAACGCAATCTCCATGCTGAAACCGGGGGTAAGAGCCTGGCAGGCCGTTGAGGCCTGCCCCGCCCGCGGATAGTGTCCGCAGGCATTGAAACGAGGAAATCGATGGCCTCAGTCGACCGCTCCCTGGTCGCGAATCTGGCGATGTTCGCGGGCCTTACGCCCGCCGAACAGGACGAACTGCTGCGTGAAGCGCGCTCTGTTCGATATCCGAAAGGGAGCGCCATCTTCGATCAAGGCGCAGAAGCCAAACATTTCTATCTCCTGCTTCACGGCCACCTTCGCGTCGAAAAGGTCACTCCGCAGGGAAATCAATCCGTTGTGCGCTACGTTTCGGCGGGCGAACTGTTCGGTGTCGCCCAGGCGATGAACCTGACGCACTATCCGGCAACAGCGGTCGCCGCCGTGGACAGCATCGCCCTCGCCTGGCCCTCGTCGTCGTGGAACCGCCTGATCGGCAAATATCCGAGCCTTGCCGCAAGCGCACTACAGACCGTCGGCAGCCGCCTGCAGGACACCCAGGCGCGCGTCATGGAGATGTCGAACGAGCAGGTCGAGCAGCGCGTCGCCCACGTCCTGCTGCGCCTGGCCAAACAGGCGGGCAGGAAAGTCGATGCCGGCACCGAGATCGACTTTCCGATCAGCCGCCAGGACGTCGCCGAGATGACGGGGACGACGCTGCATACGGTCAGCCGGATTCTCAGCGCCTGGGAGCAGCAGGGCCTCGTCGAGGGCGGCAGGCAGCGCATCGTGCTGTGCGATGAGAAGAGATTGCATAACCTCGCCGACGGCCGATAGGCGCACAGGCCAAAGCCGCAGTCTTCATCCGCGAGAAGACTCGACCGGCATTCTCATGCACCAATCGTTAACCGCTCGACGTTTTTGATCCTGCGCAAACGAACGATCCACTTCGTCGAAGACAAAGCGCGTCTCCTTTGTTCCAGCGCAAAGAGTCTTGCGCCACCTCGCTCATGATGCCGCCATCGAATTTGGGACGCACAACGCGATGGAGAGCATCATGCTCACGAGAAGGACTGCTTTGATGGGCGCCGCTGTTGCGGCGATGATGATGAGCGTACCGGCGCTCGCCGGACCGGCAGACGATCTGAAGCTGCCGCGCCAGAAGGTCGAACTGGTTGCCCCGCCTTTCGTCCACCCTCACGAACAGGCGACCAAGGCGGGACCGAAGATCGTCGAGTTCAAGATGACGATCCGGGAAAAGGAAGTCGTCATCGATCCCGCCGGCACGAAATTCCACGCGATGACGTTCGACGGATCGATGCCGGGACCGATGATGGTGCTCCACGAGGGCGACTACATGGAGCTCACGCTGGTCAATCCCGCGAGCAACAGCATGCCGCACAACATCGACCTGCACTCGGCAACCGGTGCCCTGGGCGGCGGCGCCCTGACCCATGTCAATCCCGGCGAACAGGTGGTGCTGCGCTGGAAGGCGACGCGGCCCGGCGTCTTCGTCTATCATTGCGCGCCGGAAGGCATGATCCCCTGGCACGTCGTATCAGGCATGCACGGCACCGTGATGGTTCTGCCGCGCGACGGCCTCAAGGACGCCGAAGGCAAGGCGCTGCGTTACGACAAGATCTTCTACATCGGCGAGAACGATCTCTATGTGCCGAAGGACGAGAACGGCAAGTACAAGACCTACGAGACCATCGGCGAATCCTACGCCGATACGACCGAGGTCATGCGCAAGCTGATCCCGACCCACGTGGTGTTCAACGGGCGCGTCGGATCGCTGACCGGCAAGAACGCCCTGACCGCCAAGGTCGGCGAGACCGTGATGCTGGTGCATTCGCAGGCCAACCGCGATACCCGTCCGCACCTGATCGGTGGGCACGGCGACTACGTCTGGGAG